>Ga0169931_10005777_pt1 | contig 18794 bp, 15 predicted proteins | sample Kivu_15m_20L_FD_129675 | JGI IMG/M metagenome (GOLD analysis project Ga0169931, IMG submission 129675) | Freshwater microbial communities from Lake Kivu, Western Province, Rwanda to study Microbial Dark Matter (Phase II) - Kivu_15m_20L... | ecosystem: Environmental > Aquatic > Freshwater > Lake... | reverse complement strand
ATTTAGATTTAGATTTAGATTTAGATTTAGATTTATCAATCCAATGCCACATATTATCATTACCATCTTCAAAAATTTCATGTGGAATTTGTCCATTTAATTCTAATTTATATAATAATTTAGGTTTTTTAAATACATAATTATCATACTCAGAATATAATTCTATATTTTTAATTATTTTATCTAATTGTTTTTGACTTAATTCTTTTAAAGATAATATTTTATATTTGGTATCATGTTTTGTTTCACTTAAACCATCATCCCATGTAATATTAATATAGTCATCAGATTTTATTCCATAAACTCCTAATGTATAAATTATTGATGAATCTTCTTTTATTTCACATAATATTACTTTTTCTTTAATATATGTTGAAGCTACAAAATCCAATTTATAAGAATCTAATTTTGTTTCACGTTGTCTTTCTTTCATTAAATCAATAATAATTCTTCCACCAATATCAAAAAACTTTAAATAATTATCTCCCATAGCACTACTTGATAATTGTTTTTCTATAAATTGTGATTTTTCTCCACAAATTCTAGATAATTCAGAAACTTTATCAAGAATTTTTAATTTTTTTGCTCTTCCATATAAATACAAGAAATCAAAACCATTAATATTCCATCCTGTGAGAATATCTGGATCTTTGTCTCTAATTAATTTTACCCATGCTTTTAATACATCTTTTTCATTATTAAATGATTGTATTTCAACATCTTCTAATCCTTTTATTTTTTCACATCCTTTTAAAGTAATTATACTTTTAAAAAATGGTTCTGATTCACCATAATATGTAAAAACAGTTCCAATTTGAATAATTGGATCACCAGGTTTTGAAATATCAGTTAAATCTTTATTATCTTCAGGATCAATTGCTTGTGGAAATTTACCACTTATACTCATACATTCTATATCCCAACTTGCAATTATAAATTTTTGAATTTGATTTGATTCATAACGTTCTAAATTAGTCCAATCTGTTTGAATTGATATTCCACAATAACTATAATTTTTATTATTTGGTATATAATTTGAAATTTTAACCCAACCACATGCATTTAGATTACAAATATGCATACATCTAATAAATGGTTCTATATTTGATTCATATAATTGCAATTTAAATGGATTTTTTTCTAATAAATAATTTGTTATTTTATTACTATTAATCCAGTATTTAAATTTATTAAATGATATCATATTATAAAATATTAATTGTACAAATTGAAATGTTTTATAACCTGTAAATCCATATAAATCTTTTTTTTTTTCTATATTAATTCCTTTAAAACCTTTCAGTATTTTTGTATAATAAATTTTAGATTTAATGTGTGCTATTAAAGTATAAATTTTAGATTTATTCCAACTTATAGGAACTTTAATGTAAAAGAATGGAAAATAATTATTTACATTTACTAAAACAGATTGATTATCTTCTGTTCTACCATATAATCTAATTTTATATTTTGTTATTTCTTCATCTTCTTCATCTTCTGTTTCTTCTGTTTCTTCTGTTTCTTCTGTTTTTTCTAATTCTATGTCAAAATTATTTAAGTTATTTAAATATTTATTTTTTTTTTCATATATATTATTATCTGTCTCATTATGTTGAGTCCAGTCTATTATTTGAAAAATAATTGGTTTTAAAACATCAAATTTATTTTCTAATTTATTACTATTTATATCACTATTTATATCACTATTTATATCTCTATTTATATTTGTCATGTAATTTATATATACTTAATACTAAACTTATTTAAATATTTTCAATTTTTTAAGATATAATATAAATTATTTATTATTCATTATAATACTTTTATTAACTTCAAATAGATATTATTTAAATATGATAATTCAACAAATTTTTTGTACTAAATTATATAAAAAATGTATTACTTAAATAATCTATTATATACAATATTTAATACAAAAAAAATGTTTGATTATTTTTAAATAATTATTAATTAATAATTATTTAAAAAATTATTAATATTATATAATAATAATGGATAATAAGTATCCAAATATAATTTTATACAATATATTAAAAAAATATATAAATAAAAATGAAATAAAATTAAATAATATATATAATAATTTTGATAATTTATATTTAATTAATATAAAAGATATTAAAGAAAGTAAAGAAAATAAAAATAATGAAAATAATGAAAATAATGAAAATAATGAAAGTGATTCTGATCCATGGGATTTATCAATAAATGATGATAAATTTTATATAAATAATAAAATTGCAAGAATATTTCCATTGTTAAAAAATTTTAGTAATTTTTCCAAAATTAAAATAGATGAAGATTCATTTTGTTATATAACAATAAGAGAAATTGCAGATAATATATCAAAAATAATATGTCATCATTTACTTGAATATAATTTGAATCCACAAAAAATAAATATTGCAGATTATACATCAGGGGTTGGTGGAAATGTTTTATCATTTTCAAAATATTTTAAATATGTATATGCAATAGAAATATCTGAAAAAAGAGTAGAATATTTAATAAATAATATAGAAATATATGGATATAAAAATATAAAAGTAATAAATAAATGTGCAATAGAATTTAATAATAATAATTTAATAGAGAAAAATTTAAATGTAATATTTATTGATCCTCCATGGGGTGGTAGTAATTATAAAACAAATAATAGTTTGGTATTAAATTTAGGTTCAATAGAAATAGAAAAAATAATAATAGATATAACAAAAAAATTTTCAGATCATTATATAGAATTAATTAAATTAAATCCAAAAGAAAAAAACAATAATTATAATAACAGATTTATTGTTATAAAATTGCCAAAAAATTATGATATTGAATACTTTTATAATTATATAAAAAATAATAATAATAGTAAATATTATATTATATCAAGTTATTTATATATTTTAAATAAAATGTTAATAATTGTTTGTGAATTACAATTTGTAGTAAAATAAAATTATATAAAAAATAATTACAATATTTTTATTCCATTTCATATAATAATATATAAGCAGATGACATATCAATATTAAAATTAGAATGAATAGATACATTAGAATCATCAAAATGATACCATGTTTTATCATCAATGATACTAAGACAATCAGCTGTATAATGTCCACCATTAATATTTTGCATACCAGATAAATGATTTGAAATACCTCTTAATTTATATTTAAAAGTTATCGTATCATCAGTTTGCATAGAAAGATCGCAGAATTCACTAATATCTAAATTATGTGGTATATCAACAAACATATTATTTTTAACTAGTCTACCATCTGGCATATTAATAAATCTACATAATTCAATATAAATAGTTGTGGCAGGTTTCCAAATTTTGCTTTTTTTAACTGCTTTATTATTTTTACAAATATCACATTTTCTATTAATAATTTCTTCTTCAGTAAATTGTTTAAAACAATCTAATAAAGTTGGTTTAATATGTAACATAAATATTGTATGATATTGATATTTACAAGATTGATAATTACATTCTGTACAAATAAAAGTATCAACTGTAAATGTAAGTAAATTAAAAATCATTGGATTATAACCAGTATTTAAAGTATCTAAATTATTACTTCTTTTATTTTTAAATACTTGACTCATATAACTTAATCCATTATATTTATTTAAAACATTATTATTATTTATATTTTTTGTATAATTATTAAACTCTTCAATAATTTTTTTTTTTTCATCAATAATATTTGTTTGTGAAAGTTTTTTTTTAAGTTCATTAATATAATTAATATAATCAATAACTATTTGTGGAATATTATTAATAATAGGTTCAGAATCAATACCTGTTTCTTCAATAATAGTATCAAAAATTCCATTTAATAATTCATGTGAATCTTGTTGCCCCATACCTTTAAAAGAAGGGATTTTATTATCTATTACACATTTAAAATTATAAGGTGTAATACAACTATTTCCTTTATAAATTATTATATTAATAATTTCTGCTAATTTATAAGTTAAAGAATTTGTGATATATTCTTTAATATCCAATTTATTAATTGTTTTTTTAGAATAATTTTGTAATTTAAATTTTTTTTGTTCACTAATATTATCTAGAGCGGTATTTTTAATATAATTTATAAATTCTGATTCAAAATTAATATCTGTATCTGTATTTGTATTAATAAATGGATTAGTTTTAGATAATAAAAAATTAATTAATAATTTTGAATGAATAAGTAATTGTAGTATAGAATTCATATAACATGTATTCCCTATATTTTTAAAACCACATAATCCTATTTTTTGAATATTATTATCCATATGTTTATTTATATATATAGACATAATATAATATAGATAATATATAAACAATTATTAATTAAATCAATTTTTATTATAATTATTTAAATTATATTATTTATTATATATTTTTATAATTTCTTTTATTATTTTTTATATTGAAAGATACAAAAAGTAAATTAAAAATAAATTAGATTAAAATATTTTATTAAAGTTGATAAATTATTTATATGTCATTAAACAGTGATTTATAATTTATATAATAATATATAAACTATATTTATAATATAATGCAAGAAATTGAAACAGGTGTTTTTAAAATAATAAATAATAATCCAATATATATAATTGGAGATATACATGGAGATTATCAATGTTTAATACATTGTTTAGTTGATTTATGTAAAGTAACATATATTGAATCAATAAAATTAGATGAGGAATTTAATGAAGAAAATAGAGAATATATGGAATGGAATAAAAATAATAATTCAATTGTAGTATTTTGTGGAGATTTAATTCATAGAAAAAGATTTGAAGATACTGTATTAGATGATGAATGTTCAGATATTTTTATTATTAAAACTTTATTAAGACTTAAAAAAAGTGCAATAAAAAATAATGGAAATATAATAATAATATCTGGAAATCATGAAATAATGAATATAGTAGATCCTTCGGATAATTTATATACATCTGACAAAAATATTGAATTTAATTTAAAATATTTTAATGACAAAAATTTTATAAATAATTATATAAAAAATACTTATGCTTGGATAAAAATAAATGATATATTAATAGCACATGGTGGTTTATGTTCTGATTATTTAAAATTTTTAGATAAAGAAAATAATATATCAAAAATTCAAAATAATGTTGTAAAATTCATTAATGATAAATATCATGATTTTTTTACAAATTATAATAAAGAAAAAATACACACAGATAATATTGGATTTAAATTATTTATTGAATATGATTTTAAGAATAAACACACTCATAATATATTTTGGTGTAGAGAATGGGGATATTCTGGAATTAATTGTGATGATTTTAATAAAATAATCAAAAAAGTTAACTGTAATAAAATGATAATTGCACATTGTCCACAATTTCTAGCAAATGATAAACCAAAAATGATTAATTTTGAATGTGTTTATAATTCTGACAATACAATTAATAATAATATTCAAAAATATAAAATAGCTCGTGTTGATCTTGGTATGTCAAGAAGTTTTGAATATAATAAACAAGATGATTTTTTTAAATTTTTATTTTATAATTATAATAGAAAAATGTCAGTTTTAAAATTATCTCATGATTTAACCACAAATGATTATTATTTTAATTATGATTCTATTATTACTAATAAAATATCATGTATTCAATATTTATTAATTAAATATGGAATTAATAAACAAAATTGGATTGAAAAAAAAATAAATTCTAATTGGTTAGGATTTTCTTATATTGATGAAATTTTATCCAATATTAATAATAAAAATAAAAATAAAAAAATATTAAAATCAATTAAATGTGATTCTATAAATAATTCTGATAATATTATTTTATGTTTATTATATCCAATATTTTATTCAAATTATAAATTAGATTCTGTTTTACAATATACAAAATTATTAAATAATTAATTTATATTTTTGAATAAATACTTATTATTAAATTTATTTCTTCATTTTTTGTATTAATTATAAAAACATCAGAATTAAAATTAATTTGTAAAGTGTCATTTGTTGTACATATAATATTTTGAGATTTGAAAATATTTTTAATTAATAAATTTGTTTCTAAATTAAATTTAATATAATTATTACTATAATCTAAATAATCTAATTTTTTTGTTAAATTGGGATTACATTTTAATGTTATTTCTTTAATTAATATATATTTTGATATATTAAAATTTTCAATTATATAATTATTTGGTGTAAAATAATATATAACTAAAAGTAAAATAATAAGTATTGAAGTAATTATAAAAATAGTTAAAAAAAAGTCTACTATTAATTTTGTTATATTTTTATTCATTATAATAAATTTATATTTTACAATTAATATATAAAAAATATATTTAATATAAATTTTTATATGTGTTTATATTAATTAAAAAATATGAGTAATCATAAATCATTAAATAACATTTTTAGTTCATTAATTGGTATAAATTCAGAATTTTTATTATTAATATTAGGTTTAGGATTATATTATTTTCATTATTTATCAGAACAACAATTTTTAATAACAAATATTATAATTACAAGTTTTGTATTAGCAACTTATGATATATTTTTAAAAAATATTTTATTATTTTCTATTACTGATGATTATTATAAATTAATTATTAATAATATTATCACAATTGTTATTATTGATTTTTTAATTAATTATATTAAAAATAATTCAAATTCAAAATTTAATTTTGAATATTATTTTAATTTAGCATTTGCATGCTTATTTTATGAAACAATTATATTTAAATTATATAACTATAATGGTTTTTGTAATAAAAGATTAAGATCTATCACCAAAACTATTTTAAGATTAGCAACAATACATATTCTATCTAATTTTCTTAATGGTTGTGATTATGATAAATCATGGTTTGACTTTTCTTTTAGTCAACTTTTTAATTTTGCATTATTTGATACAGTTTTTAGTGAATAAAATTAATTAATTATTTGTGATACATTTTTAATATATAATTTCATAGCATTTTCTTTTTTCATTCCCTTGTTATTATTCCATGCTTCCCACTTATATTTTTTTTTCAAATCCCATAATGAAGGACATTCAGTATTACAATCTCCCTCTTTTGCTTGTTTATATAATCCATATAATTTTAATAAAATATCATTATCTGATATATTTTTAATATTTTGTTCTATTTTTTTGGCAGAATTATTAAATTCTTCAACTAATTTTATTAAATTTGTCATATTACTTATAATTTATATTTTTAAATTTTAAATTATATTATTATTTTATTTATTAATAAACTTAACAAATGTAATAATAATCAATTTTTATAATAATATATATGTTAAAATATTTATTATATATAAAATTAAAAAAATTTTTTAAATAAAATATTAAATTTTATATATTAAAAAATAATATTAAAATAAGAATTATTTAATAAATTAATTATCCTTCTTCTTCATCATCTGAATCATCAGATAATTCTATGCTTTTATTGTTATTTTTATGTATTTTTTGTATTTTTAAATCAGATTCAGATTCAGAATCTGATTCTGAAACTGAATCTGAATTAGATTCTTTTTGCACAATTTTTTTATTATTTTTTGAATTTTTTGTTTTTTTTGAATCTTTTTCTAATTCTTTAGATTTAGATTCTTTAGATTTAGATTCTTTAGATTTAGATTCTTTAGATTTAAATTCTTTAGATTTAGATTCTTTAGATTTGGAATCTTTAGATTTAGATTCTTTAGATTTAGATTCTTTAGATTTATTAATTTGTTTATCATTATCATTATCATTATCATTATTCTCATTATCAGATTCATTTTTTTCGTCATTATCATCATCATCATTATCATTATCACTATTATTATTTTTGTCTTTATAAATATTAATTGTGCCAGAACATTGTTTTAATCCTGTTACTTCAAGTAATATTTTTTTAGTTTCTGTAAAATTTTTATTACAAATAATATCAGTTAAAAAACAATCAGATATTTTATATTTAATTCCTGATCTAATTTCTTCTTCAGTTTTAGAACATTTATAATAAGCACCTTTAATTTCATTCCCATAATATTTTTTTAATTCATTAAAAACTGTTGTTTCTGGATGTTCTACACTAACTCCAATTACACAATGATTTTGTTTTAATACACCTCCATTAAAAACATAAGTATATATATACTGAATATTTTGTTTTGTTTTTGATTTTGATAATGTTTTTTCATTTATTGAAATTTTATCAGTTTTGTTTGTTTTAGTTTTATTTGACATTATTACTATTAATCTATTAACTTGTAATCTGTTCTTTATGTTTTTTTTTCAATTTTTTTACTATATAAAGTCAGTGCTTAGAATTGAATATTAGATTACTTAATATAAGGTATATTAGAATATTAATATACTAATTTAACAAATTTGTGTACTAAATTATATAAAAAGTGATTTCCTTAAATTATTTATTATATAAATATTTAGTACATAAATTTTGTTGGATTACTATAATATATATTGTTTTATACACATTTTAACATAAATTAAAAAAATTGATAAATAATTATTTAAATGATAAAACTTATATAATTTAAGTATAAAATGAAAAATATAATAAAATGCATATTATTAGTTGGATTATTTATATCCACTGTTTCATTAAAATCAGAATGGAAACTTAATTCTTGGAAAAATAAAATACAAAGACAAATACCTACATATTTAGATTTAGATAAATTAGAAAAAACAATATTAAAATTAGAAAAATCTGCACCAGTAGTTTTTGCAGGAGAATGTGATAATTTAAAAAATTCAATAGCTATGGCATGTTTTGGACAAAAATTTATATTAATGGGTGGTGATTGTGCAGAACAATTTGATAATTTTAATATTAATTTAGTAAGAGACTTGTATAGATTATTATTGCAAATGGGAATGATATTTACATATGGTTCTGGATTACCAACAGTAAAAATAGGAAGAATAGCAGGACAATTTGCAAAACCAAGATCTGATGAATATGAAAATATATTAGATAAAAAAGTATTAACATATAGAGGAGATATAATAAATAGTTATGATATTAATGATAGAGAACCAAATCCAGATAGAATGATAGATGCTTATTATCAATCAGTTCAAACATTAAATATTTTAAGAGGATTTAGTTCAGGTGGATATGCAGATGTTAATCGTGTAAATTCATGGAATTTAGATTTTATAGAAAAAACAGAAATAGATTCTAAATATAGAATTCTTTCTAATAAAATAACACAAAGTTTAAAATTTATTAGTGGTTTGGGAATAAATACAAATTCAGATCAATTTACACAAACATCTTTATACACTAGTCATGAATGTTTATTATTACAATATGAACAAGGATTAACTAGAATTGATTCAAGAAATAATAAATATTATGATTGTTCGGCTCATTTAGTATGGTTAGGAGAAAGAACAAGACAATTGGATGGCGCACATATTGAATTTTTAAGAGGAATTGAAAATCCAATTGGTATAAAAATTTCTCATAAAATTAATTCTGATGAATTAGTACAATTACTTAAAATATTAAATCCATCCAATAAACCAGGAAGAATTTTATTAATAACTAGAATGGGACCAATAAATATTATTAAAGTATTACCAGATTTAATAAGAACTATACAAAATAAAGGATTATTTGTAACTTGGTGTTGTGATCCTATGCATGGTAACACTTTTAAAACAGAACGCGGTATTAAAACCAGAAATTATGATTTTATCAAATCTGAAATTATTGAATATTTTAAAATACACAAAAAAATGGGAAGTTTTCCTGGAGGAATACATTTAGAATTAACACCATCTGATGTTACAGAATGTGTAGGTGGTAGTATAAATTCTATTAGAGAATTAGATTTAGAAAAAAAATATGATTCAAAATGTGATCCAAGATTAAATTATTCACAATCATTAGAAATTGCATTTTTAATATCTGAATTATTATCTTAAGACTAGAACATATAAAGTATATTTACTTTTTAATTAAAAATATCTTTTTTTATTTTAAATTATATTAATAAAAGTAATTATAATTATAATTTATATGTTATAGTTTTCTTAATAAATAAAAATTAATATTTTTATATAATATAAATTACATAAAACACAAACTAAAATTTTTTTTTCTATAAATTATAAAATAAAAATCAAATATATGAATTTCATTTTCATCTTCATAAATAATTGGTTTCACATAATCAACATCATTTATAATTATTTCAAAATATTTCATTTTTTGTTTATCAAGTTCATCAATAATTTCTTCAAATAACTTTGTTTTTTTTCCAACTATTGTGTAAAGAGGTTCTGTATCATCAAAAATTTTAAAATTTTGTTTTATATATTTTTTGTCTGGATTTTTATATGATTCAAAATATTTGTTAGACATTTTAATTTCTGTTTTAATTCCAATATTTCTTTTATTAATAGAATTATGAATATTAAATGATTGTGTAAAAACACTAATAGTAATAAGCAAGAATATTTGTATTTCAATTTTCATTTTATGTATTTTTACTATATTAATTAAAGTACTTTCAATATAATTAAAATTCAATTTTTTATTAGTTATACAAAAAATTAATTATTGTTAGAATATTTTTTATTATTTTATTGTAAAATTTATTTTTTTTAATAAAATAATTTCTATCATTGTTTATAATATTATTTTTAATATTGTCTAAATTTAACGGTTGTTTAATTGTTTCTTTCATTTTATTAGGTATAATATTATTTTTTTCAAATAATTTATAATTCAATTTTTATATAAATATTTTATATAAATTTTATAATTTTCTTTTTTGTATATATATAAAATTTGATTATTAAATAATATATATATGTATATAAATATCTTTTATTAAAATTATATTAAAAATATATTTAAATTTTTTATTTTAATATAATTATATCATGTCAAATAATAATTTAAATGATTATGGAATTTATATATTTAGAAAAGATTTAAGAATTATAGATAATAGAGGATTAATTAAATTATCAGAAAAATGCAAAGAAATAATACCAATATTTATATTTGATCCATATCAAGTAGATTTAACAAATAAAAATAAAAATTATCTAAGTTTTCCTGCATTAAGATTTATTTGTGAATCTATTAAAGATTTAAATAATCAATTAATAAAATTAAAATCAAAATTAAATGTATTTTATGGAAATCCAACAATTGTACTTAAATATATTATAAAACAATTAGAAAAAGTTTTAGGAAGAAAAAAAATAATAATTGGATTTAACTCTGATTATACTGAATATTCTATAATTAGAGATAATACAATAAATATTTTTTGTAAAAATAAAAAAATAGAATTAATAATAAATCATGATGATAATGTATTATGTGATATGGAATTATTATTAAAAGAAGTAAATATTCCATATAAACAATATGGGGCATTTAAAAAAAATATGTTTAAAAGTAAAGCAAAATTTAATAAACCTAATTATACAAAAATAAAATTTAGCACATTTAATATTAAATTTGATAAATCTTTATCTGAAAATGAAATTGATGAATTTTGGGAAGAATATTTTGAATCAAATTTAACTTATAATCCTGTGGAAATTGGTTCAAGGACTTTAGGATTAAAAATATTAGAAGAATTAAAAAAATTTAAAAATTATAATAATTGTAGAGATATATTATCATATGAAACAACACATTTATCTGCTTATTTAAATTTTGGATTAATATCAGAAAGAGAATTTTATTGGAGTATAATTAAAAATTTGTCACAAACATCCCAATTAATAAATCAAATAATTTGGAGAGAATATTATTTATGTTTGCTAAGATTTTTAGAAAAAGCTAATTCTTATAAATTACATATTGATCCAAGATATGATAAATTGAAATGGACTATTAAACAACCATTAAAAACATCAAAAGTTTGGATTGAATGGGATAAATTATTAAATTCAAATACAGGTTTTCTATTAGTTGATGCTGCTGTTAAAGAACTTAAACATACTGGATTTATGCACAATAGATGCAGAATGATTGTAGGTGTTTTTTCTGTTAAATATTTAAAAATAAATCCATTATGTAGATATATTGGATTAAATGATTGGTTTTCTAGATATTTAGTTGATTGTTCTACTAGTCAAAATAAATTAAATTCTCAATGGGTAACTGAATTAGATTTTCCAGGCAAAAAATTTGCTCCTACTTCATCTCCAATAGCAGGAAGACCAATGAATATATCAAATATTATGATTAAAAAATGGGATCCCGAATGTAAATATATTAAAAAATGGCTTCCTCATTTAGCTAATATAGATAATAAAATAATAATTAATTGGGATACTAAATATATTGATACATTACATCCTGGACCAATATTTGATAGCAAAACAAGATATAATGAATGGATAAAATTATGTGAAAATATATAAAAATTAATGAGCTATATTATATTCATTATAAATTGAATTTATAATTATTCAAATATTTCATTTAATATAAATAACATATAAAAAAATTTTATTAATATGCTTTCATATATTTATTATGTGAAATTATTAAATTTATAGATTTCACATTCTAAACATAATTTTATATTAGGATAATAAAACATGATTACTTTTTTAAATAATTAATTTATTATTTTATTAATTATATTTACTTTTTTATAAAACTATTTTTTTCAAAAATTTTGTTTAATGACTATATATAAAAAATAAATCATTCTAAAGCATAAATAAAATTATATTATATTATTTTCTAAAAATCAATAAAGCCAATATTATAAATAGAATAATAATTTTTATTATATCATACATTAATTGATTATTATTAGATGATTCAAATGGTTCTTTTGTTAATTCTAATATTTGCCCATTTGATATATCATTAGGTGTTCCTGAAGATACTAAAACACTTGCTTGTACATTTTTTAATTTAACCATATTTGGTTTAGGAATATTAATTTTTGAAGTTATATCATTAATAACTTGTTCAGAACTATTATTTTTAAAATTTTTTATATTATCTTGTAAATTAATATTTTTTTTTATATAAGAACATGATTTAATATTTGATAATAATAAAGATAAATCAATCATCATATTTTCAGAATGATTTTGCAATATTTGAATATTATTCATAAAACAATTTAGATCAACATATATACCATCTCTTTCATTAGATTTTTTTGAATTATATTCCATTTTATTTTTTAAATTAGATTCCGATTTTAATTCCATTTCAGATTCCATTACAGATTCCATTTCATTTTTTAATGATTCAATTTTTGGAATACTCATAGGATAATTAGATTTGTTTAATTTTTTACTTTCATTTGTATTAATTGAACTAGTTTCATTTATTGTTTGATTTACAGTTCCATTCATAGTTCCATTCATAGTTCCATTCATAGTTCCATTCATAGTTCCATTCATAGTTCCATTCATAGTTCCATTCATAGTTTCAGTTTGTTTTTCAGATACATTATTAGAAAATATTGCATTAAGTTGATTAAATGGATTATTATTATTATTATTATTATTATTATTATTATTTGTTGTTTTACATTTTTTTCCTGCAGATTTTTTAATACATAAAGTATTAGATGGAGAAGAATTCATTAAAGATGTTGCATTTTGTTTTAAAGTGCAAGTATTATTAGATGTATTAAAATTAAATCCAATGCAATTAGAATCAGAATTTAAACAATCATTTTTACAAGATTCAATATTATAATTTTTTATTTCTTTAAAAGTTGTTCCATCTACAGAATAATTATCAGAACATTGATAATTAGTATCAGTAGCAGATGATTTAGTAATAGGAACATTTAAACTATTAGTATTATTAAAACTTTCATAAATTAGTTTATTATTAAACAAATCATCATTAGATTTAGAACCATCCAAACTATAAAAATTCATTTATTATATATTATATAAACATATATAATAAAAAATATGAATAATTTTTATAATTATAAAAAGTTTCATCAATAAAATTAATTTATAATTAATTTATTTACTGTTTAAGATTATTTGGTCCATAAGCATTATATCCATATGTAAATGTAGGATTTTTATACAAAGTACCCCAATCAAAAGGTTGATTTTCTATTGGATAACATGTTGCTATACCATCATAACCATTTTCAAAACAAATACCTTTGCATTCTTGATTACATTTTTCTAATCCTGTTTTAACATTAGCATAATCAATAGGATCAATAGAATAGACAACATTAAATGCAGTTTCATTAATATTTGATTGATCAATCATATCAGTATAAAAATATTTATTATCTTTATTATCAACAGATAAATTTTCATTATAATCTTTATTATCAAATAATACTCTATTTTCAATATTATCAACTTGTATTTCTTGCAATTGTTCAATTTTCTGATTTTTCAATAATTTATTATTATTATTATATTGAATATTATTAATATTTTTATTATTAATTGTTTTTGTTCCATGTGGTAATATATTACCAGAAACATAACTTGATTTTTTCATAAAATTTTGTGATGAATTTGAATTTTTTTGTTGACCAAATGTATTTGCAGAACCAGAAGAACTAATTTTAAAATTTTCAGTATTAAATAAATTAAAATAGTTACCAAAAAATATTAAAATAATTATTATAAAAATTGTTATAAGAATCTTTATCATAGTATATAAATATTTAATAAAATTTTTTTTTATTTTAATTTTTTAAATTAAGATATTTTGACTTATATTTTAAATATTTTTTTTTATATAATTCATTTTGATTTTTTCCTCCTGTTTGAGTATATAATATTTTGTTATCAGAATTTAATGATTTTATTTTATTAGATATATTATCTAAAAAACGTAATGCAGCATTTTCAATTTGTTCTTTATTATTAGAAATTTTATAATCTCTTACAGTATGTTGAATATTATAATATTTATTATTTTCCTTGTTTTTTATATTAATTAAAATTGTTGGATATCCTTCTATTTGATCCATTGCATTAAAATGATTTAACATAAATTTATTTTTAATATCATTATCTGCCATATCATAATTTTCAAAATTAATATTATATTCTTTTAAAAATTTATTATTTTTATAAAAAATTTGTGATAAATCATAAATGGGTTCAAAATCTTTACAATGACCACACCAATTTGCTCTTGCTAAAATTATTTTAATTTTGTCAGACATATTTATTATATTTATAATATATAATTAAAATATTTTAATTATAATTTAATAATTAAAGGTATACCAATTGGTATATCTTCTAATAATATTAAAATATTATTTGTATCTAAATTATCAATACAATCTATATTAATACTGTCACCATCATAAATAGTTATATTTCCACATGTTATAAATTCAACTTTTACTTTTGTTATACTTTCAATTTCATTTAAAATATGAATTGTATTTAAACTATGTACAGTAAAATTAGTCCAATCAGATATAACTATTGAATTTTCTAATTTATAAGTTTTAGGATTAGAAGGAATTGAACCATCTATATAATTTATATTTAAATTAACATATCTATTTTTATATATATTAATTTCTTTATCATATACAGAATTAATATATTTATTTTTATAATATAATTTACATATTTTAATATATTCTAAAATTTGAAATCCTGCTATTAAAGATGTTGTAGTAATCATTGCAGGAATAATATTTCCTGCAATTCTTCTTGTTTCATGAAGATCAGTTTGTGGAATTAAATATTGTAAATTTCTCATTGATGAAGCCAAATAAATCCAATTAACATGTCCTAATTCATCATCATCTTTGTCAAATTCTAATGGTTTAATAGTTGGAATTCTTTTTGTTATTGAATAAATTATTTTAATAATATTATGAAAATCTATTTCATCAAAATCATAATTAAAATCATAATTAAAAATCATATCACCAGAATTATTCATAATTAAAGATAAAATTTCAGTATGATTAAATTTAATATCAGAATCAAAAATTTGATTTAATAATTTAAAACCAATATTTAAATATTCAAACCAATAATTTGGATTTGAATTGATTTCATTAAAATTAATTGGTAAATATTGAGGCAATTTTTTATCTTTTAATTCTTCTTTATTTTCTTCTTTTGAATATTTATTAATAATTTCTTCAATATTATTTATATGATTTTCAGTAAAAATAATAAGTAATAATTTAAAATAATAATTATGTGTTTTTTCAAAACCTACATATTTATATATTTGTTTTAATAAATTTTTAGAACTGCAATCATTAATTTTTTTAATTTCATCATAATTTTTATATTTGGATAATAAATTAGGTAATATATTAAATTCTGATTCAAATAATTCTCTAGCCCATTGAATTGTATGTTCAGGTTTATATGGAAAAGTTTTTATTGTGCATATTGGAATACCTTCATTATTATCATCAGGATCTTTTGATGAACCATATGTTTCAGTTAAATAAGGTATTATTACTTGAACATTTCCTTTGGAACCCATTGTTCCTGAATCAATTAATGGTTTTGAATATTTTATTGCTTGAGAATCCATATATAATCTTGCATCTATATTATCTAAAGCATTAAGATAAATATCAATATGAGAATGAAAATTTATGTCAAATATATTTTCTGTTTCTGAACATATTTTATTTTTATAAACATTAACATTTACATCAGGATTCATTAATTTAATTTTATTTGCTGCAGTTTCAGCTTTTGATTTTCTAATATCATTATCATTAAATAAGAATTGTCTTGATAAATTTGATTTTTCTATATGATCTGGATCTGTTAAATATATTTCTTTGACTCCTAACATACCTAAATTTTTTATTAATTCACAACCAATTGCACCACTTCCAATAATAAATGGAATTGTATTTTGAATTTTTTGCAAAAACTCTTTACCAAATATATTTACTATTTTTTGATATTTAGTTTCTGTATTATAATTATCTATATTTATTGTTTGTTCTGTAATATTATTTATTTCTTTATCTTCAATTAAATCTAAATAATCCATATAATACCATTGATGAATTGGTATATATTTATGTGCTAAAGCTTTTAATACTTCATGACAGACTATTCCTCCAATTATTGAAGATATTACTAATAATTCTCCTTCAATTGTAAATGAAAATTTTTTTGCTAATAATTCTTCTTCTTTTGTTTCTAATTTTAAATATTTTTTAAATTTTACAAAATCAGATATAGACCATGCTTTTGGTGAAATTCCATATTCATATAAATATTTATCATAAGCTATATATAATTCATGTAAAAATTTATTCCTATTACTATCTACAGACCAATCTGCAACAATATGTGTTATATTATTAATATTTTGTTGTAAAGAATCAAATTTAAATTTTTTAATTATTAAATTTCTTTTTATATTAATATATTCATTTTTATTCTGATTTGGTAATGAATATAATTCAACATTTTTTGGAGAAAGTTTCTTATAAACTTTATACTCAGATGTGGTATTATCTGACCAATTTATTGTAATTATATCATTTGCAGATAATTTATGTTGATCTTTAAATTTTAAAATTTTATTATCAATCGAATCTAATATTAATAATTCTGGAGTTTCTCCATCAATATCTTCTACTATAAAATTATTTCCAAAATCATTGAATAAATATCCTGTTAATCCATAAGAACCACACATTATAAAAGGTATATTTAATTCATGAGTAATATTATTAATATTTATACTATCCGTTTTATTACTATTTGTTAATATTACAACATTATACATACTAATTTTATTATTGTCATAATTATTTAAATTATCTAAAATATCTACAATTTCTATTTTTATTGTTGGATTAAGTTTTTTAAATTCTTCTAAAAGTATTATATTATCATCTGATTGATAATATAAATTTGCATTTGGAAAAATATTTAATTTTTCCACTAAAAATATATCAATTTTTGATATACCAATTAATACTAAATTTCTTATAATTTCTTGTGCTAAAGAATTATAACCAATTACTAAAACAGTTGCTATGGACAATTTTATTTGTACATCTTGTCCTAGTGTATAAGATTGTCTTGAATATCTATGATCAATTATTTCAGTCATTTCAGTCATTTTATTATTAATAAAAAATCAAGATTAAATTAAATTTTCAATTTTTATTTAATATATGTAAATTAAAAAAAGTATATAAGATAAGATATATACTTTAAAATAATAAGTGAATTTAAAAACAATTCTTCTTATATATTAAGTATATAAGAAGAATTGTTATGAATTAAGTATATAAGAAGACTTATTATGAATTAAGTATATAAAAAGACTTATTATTAATTAAGTATATAAGAAGACTTATTATCAATTAAGTATATAAGAAGACTTATTATTAATTAAGCATATAAGAAGATAAATAATTATAAAAAATATTATAAATAATAATTTTTAACCTTATAAATAGAAAAAAATAAAAATATTTAAACGTAAAAATTAAAAAACTAATGCCTTTATTATAAAAATAAATTTATTTTAAATAACAAATATAATTATACTTATTATATATAATATTTACCTTTGACAGTATCACTTTTTTAAACATTAAAAAAGTATATTTATCTAATAAATATGATCTTAATTTTATTTAATTAATGAAAAAAATAAAAAAAAATAATATAATATTAATTTATTTAATAATTTAAATATATAAATATATTGGGAAAAAACGGATAATTTTTTTTAAGCAACTATTAATATCTCCCTTTTTTTTAATTTAAGT
>Ga0169931_10005776_pt1 | contig 18795 bp, 21 predicted proteins | sample Kivu_15m_20L_FD_129675 | JGI IMG/M metagenome (GOLD analysis project Ga0169931, IMG submission 129675) | Freshwater microbial communities from Lake Kivu, Western Province, Rwanda to study Microbial Dark Matter (Phase II) - Kivu_15m_20L... | ecosystem: Environmental > Aquatic > Freshwater > Lake... | reverse complement strand
GAGTACTCTCACCGCTTTAAGCGGGTAAGGTCACGGTAAGAACAACCGTTATATAGGCATTAAGTGCACATACAGTAATGTATTTAGCTGAGATGTACTAACAGACCGAGGGCTTGATAATATCTTATATTTTAGTTTTACAGTTTTGAAAGTTTTTAACCTTGGTGTTTATAGCGTATTGGAACCACTCCGAACCATCTCGAACTCGGTTGTGAAACGGTACAGCGGCGATGATACTGTGGGGGGGACCCCTTGGGAAAGTAGCACAATGCCAGGGTAGAATTTATTTTTCTGTTGTTATAAAAAATTAGATATTTTTGTAATAAAATGAATTATGCAATTATAGAGGCTAGTGGAAAGCAGTTTTGGGTTGAGCCAGGAAGGTTCTATGATTTAAATCATTTGAATTTGAATCCGGGCGATAAAATATCTTTAGTACGGGTGTTACTTATAAACAATGATGGTAATGTAACTGTGGGTAAACCCTGTTTAGAAAACGCATCGGTTGAGGCGACTGTTTTGGGCCATATTCGAAATAAAAAAGTAACTGTTTACAAAATGAGACCTAAGAAAAAAACAAGAAAAAAACAAGGTCACAGAGATAATTTAACGAGAATAATAGTAAATTCTATATCTATTTCAGGTCTTAATGTTCAATAGTTTTTGATTATTGTTTATAAAAAATTAATTTAGTATGGCTCATAAAAAAGGTAGTGGTAGCACTAGAAATGGGAGAGATTCCAATTCTAAACGTTTAGGTGTCAAAGTTTATGGAGGAGAACATGTTTCGGCTGGTAGCATTATTGTAAGACAGCGGGGTACTAAATTTAAGATTGGAAACAACGTTGGCTTAGGAAGAGATTATACGATTTATTCTCTCATAGATGGACAAGTTAAATTTGAAGTGTATGGAAAATCACAAAAGAAGTTAAGTGTCTATCCATCCTCTACATAAATACATAAAAAGAAAATTCTTTTGTGCTTCCAAGTTTTAGATATAGTTACTATATAAAATGGTTACTATTTCTAAAAAGGAAGTTTAAGGTTGGTTTACATTTAGATTATTCCATACATGTGTATAGTTTAAATTTTTTAAAAAAAGTCCTTCTTTTCTGCAGACCAATATTGGGCATTTATAATTACAAATTTGTTTTAAAAATATATATTTTTTGTTAAAGAGTTTTTTTGAATATGTATAGAATTTTAAATTTCGAATATTAATTCGAAAGTTTATGAAGTTTTTACTATATTCAACAAGTAGAATTGTAGAAAATCGTGTTTCACAAAACAACTCGTATCCGATAGCATCACTTAATCTTATGATAAAGTTTTCTATTACACTTTCTACCAAAGTTATTGAATTTTTTTTTTGAGAAACTTTTAAAAAATTGATAATAGTCGTAAAAAGATTATGTTCTTGAGATTTTATATCCTCTAAAAGCCATGAATTGAAAAATTTTAATTTAATAAATTGTTTAGATCTTATGATGGATAGTCTAAAAGCTATTTTTTGTTTAGAAGAAATTAAAAGAATTTTGAGAAAAATGTCGATTAAATATTTATAATTATTAGTTTTTTTATAAACGTTGGATAAGGAACAAAAAGTTATCTTAAACTGAACGAGAGTAGATATAATAATGATTTTTTGAACTTCTTCTCTGATAAGGCTCAATGATAAGGGATATTTGCTTTTGTTCTCTATGTTTAGGGAAACTTTTATAATTATTTTATTTAGTAAAACCTCTAATTGTGTAAATTCGAGATCCGGATTGTAGATTTTATTCATTTATATATGGAGAGACAAAAAGGGTTAAAATTTCTTTACTGAAACTTTCTGAGGCTTTTGACCTATATTTTTTAGGATTAACAATTATGGATAGTGTACGTTTTATAATAATATCTTCTATTTTAACCCAATGTAAGACTCCCAGTTCTAATTCTTTTGCTATAGCAGAGACAGAGACAAAAGCAGCACCTAATCCTGATTGAACAGCATTTTTTATAGCCTCTACTGAATTTAATTCCATTTCAATTTTAAATCGACTACTATCAATTCCATTCTGATTCAATACTTTGTCTATAACTTTTCTTATAGTAGATTGACGATCCAAAGCTATAAATCGAAGTCTATAAAGATCTTCTTTTTGTATAGAATTCAGTAAAGAAAAAGGATGAGATTTAGGAAGTATTAGAGCCAATTCATCTTCGGCATAGGATGTAACTTGAAGAGTATTTTTGAGTTCGATTGGAACCTCTCCTCCAATAATAGCTAAATTTATGTGTCCATTAGCTACACTCCATGCTATTCTTCTTGTAGAATGAACTTGCAATTGAACTGCCACTTGGGGATATTTTTGACGAAATAATCCAATTAATCTAGGCATAAGATATGTTCCAGTTGTTTGGCTAGCTCCAACTACAAGAGTACCTCCCTGTAGATTATGTAAATCATCTATTGCTCTGCAAGTTTCATCACATAGTGAAAGAATTCGATTTCCATACCTTAAAAGCATTTCTCCTTCCTCGGTGAAAGATGCTTTACGATTTCCTCGATCGAAAATAAGAACATTTAATTGTTTTTCTAAATTATGAATTTGCAAACTGACAGCTGGTTGGGATATGTATAAACTATCAGCTGCTTTTTTAAAACTTCCTTCGGATGCAATAGCTTTTATTATTCTCAACTGATCTAATGTAAATGGGAGATCTATCATTTTTTATCTATTTGATATTTGATTTTTTATCAGTTAGTGTATTAATTAAGCAACATTAGGAAATATATTGTTACTTTTAGATAATTAATTAGTTTATTTTACATGCAGATGATGAAATTCTCTTTTATAAATACATAGAAGATATCTCATTAGCTATAATATTTAAGAAAGATATACCATAGGATTATTTTATGGACATGAGACTTCTGATAGTTCTTTTCCCTGTTTTAGCAGCAGCATCTTGGGCAGTATTCAATATCGCTAGAATTGCTTTAAGACAATTAAGCCGATTAGGTTCTAGGTAGTGATAAAGTTTCTAAAAAATAAAAAATTTCGATTTTTAATCGGTTCTTTTATTTTTTAGAAATTTTTTAGCTTTTTTACTTGTATAATAGCTTTATGTTCAAACAGATCTATCTATTTATAAAAGGTATTATTAAAATAAAATATTTTAGAAGGAAAGACAAATGCCAGTTCCAAAGAAACGAACTTCAAAATCTAAAAAAAATTCCAGGTTATCTAATTGGACTAAAAAAGCAAATCTTCAGGCTAAAAGAGCATTTTCTTTAGCAAAATCCATATTAAGTGGAGATGGGACTAGTTTTGTATCTAATGCAAGTGAGAGTGATAAGACTAGTTAAAACTAGAAAAAAGGATCAAGAATTTTTAAAGTTAATCTATCTTGATCCTATGAACAAAACGTTATATTTTTAAAAGGAGAATCCAGTATGAAACTTGCAGTCTACGGAAAAGGGGGTATAGGAAAGTCAACGACAAGTTGTAATATATCCGTAGCATTGACAAAGAGAGGAAAAAAAGTTTTACAAATCGGGTGTGATCCGAAACATGATAGTACATTTACGCTTACTGGTTTTTTAATTCCAACTATTATAGATACACTACAATCAAAGGACTATCATTATGAAAATATATGGCCAGAGGATGTAATCTATAAAGGTTATGGGGGGGTTGATTGTGTTGAAGCTGGGGGGCCACCTGCAGGTGCTGGTTGTGGTGGTTATGTTGTTGGAGAGACAGTAAAACTGTTAAAAGAATTGAATGCTTTTAATGAATACGATGTTATTTTGTTTGATGTTTTAGGTGATGTAGTATGTGGTGGATTTGCAGCACCTTTAAATTATGCTGATTATTGTTTGATAGTTACAGATAATGGATTTGATTCTCTTTTTGCAGCAAATCGAATTTCAGCTTCTGTCCGAGAAAAATCTAAAACTCACTCTATTCGTTTAGCAGGATTAATAGGAAATCGGACTACCAAACGAGATTTAATAGACAAATATACAGATATTGTCCCAATTCCAGTACTAGATGTACTACCCCTTATAGAAGATATTCGAGTTTCTAGAGTAAAAGGTAAAACCCTATTCGAAATGCGTGAAACAGATTTTTCACTATCCTATGTTTGTGATTATTATTTGAATATTGCGGATCAGATTATCTCTAATCCGGAAGGAGTAATTCCTTTTGAATCTCCTGATAGAGAACTATTTAACTTATTATCTGATTTTTACTTGTCATCACCGTCTAAAAAAGATAATGCAGTCAGTGAAGATGTAGAGTCGTTAGAATTATTAATTGTTTAATGAAGTATGGATCAGGATAATAAAAATAACATATCGTTTCAATGTGAAACTGGAAACTATCACACGTTTTGTCCAATTAGCTGTGTTTCATGGTTATATCAGAAAATAGAAGATAGCTTTTTCTTAGTAATTGGGACAAAAACATGTGGACATTTTCTACAGAATTCAATGGGAGTTATGGTATTCTCGGAACCTAGATATGCAATGGCTGAATTAGAAGAGAGTGATATTTCAGCAAAGTTGAATGATCAAGAAGAATTGAGACGAATTTGTTTACAAATAAAAGATGATCGAAGTCCAAATGTTATTTTTTGGATAGGAACTTGTACAACTGAGATTATTAAAATGGATTTAGAAGGAATTGCCTTAAACCTGGAAAAAGAAATTGGAATACCGATTGTTGTTGCAAGAGCTAATGGTCTTGATTATGCTTTTACTCAAGGAGAGGATACAGTTCTTTCTGGACTTATAGAGAAATGTCCAATGTATACAAAGGAAATAGAAGTCTTATCACCTCACCCACCCTTAGTATTATTTGGTTCAGTATCTAACTCGACTTCTAAGCAATTAGAGATAGAGTTGCAAGAACAAGGCATAAAAGTTTTTGGATGGTTACCTTCGAAAAACTATAATGACCTGCCAGCCTTAAATGAGAATTGTTACGTTTGTGGTATAAATCCATATTTAAGTCGTACTGCTATAAATTTAATGCGTCGGCGACGTACAAAATTAATCGGCGCTCCTTTTCCAATAGGACCGGATGGAACTAAAGCTTGGATTGAAAAAATATGCACCGTCTTTTCTATAAAACCGAAAGGTTTAGATGAAAAGGAGAAAAGAATATGGACATCTCTAGAAGGATATCTTGAATTATTGATTGATAAATCTGTATTTTTTATGGGCGATAATTTATTAGAATTATCTTTAGCTAGATTTTTAATTAGGTGTGGAATGAAAGTACATGAGATTGGAATTCCATATCTAGATAAACGATATCAGTCAAATGAAATCAATTTACTGGAAAGGACATGTTCTAATATGAATGTTCCAGTTCCATTAATAAATGAAAAACCCGATAACTATGATCAACTTCAAAGAATTCGTTTTTTACAGCCTGATTTGGTTATAACGGGGATGGCTCATGCAAATCCTTTAGAAGCAAGAGGCATAAATACAAAATGGTCGACAGAGTTTACATTTTCTCAAATACATGGGTTTAGTAACTCCCGTGATATTTTAGAGTTGATAAGTCGTCCACTTAGACGAAATCTAAGTCTTCATCAGCTGGCTTGGAATTCTTATTCTATAAAATAAAAAAATGCGGAGTATCTTAACATTAGTTAAAATCCGCATTTTTTTTAATTATCCTCTAAATGTAAAATTCTACGTATAGGGAGATTGGCGATCAAAGCTGTCATTCTGCTGTCTGTTCTAATAGAAAATTCTAAGCTTTCAGTATCTAATTCCACATATTTAGAAACCACGAGAAGAATTTCTTTCCTCATTTTCTCAAGTGTTGAAGCATTTAGAGTAGATCTATCATGAGCTAAAACTAGTTTAAGACGTCTTTTTACATCTTCTCGACTACCTCGACTATCATTAGTAAAAATTCGTTCAAAAAACTCTGTGATCATAGAAATTTATAGTCGATGTTATCATTTAAGTCGTTGATGATCCCAAGAAAAATTTTTTTAAGCGTTTTAAAGGACCTCTAGAGTAAGATTCGAAATCGATGAAATCGACATGTTGACCATCAATTCGATACGCTGTATTTTCAAATGCCATCCCTGGTAAAGATAGTTTTTTTTCTAAGACAAGAGGCTCTCCTCGATTTGTCGATATAATAACACATTCATCTTCCGGGATAACACCAACCAGAGGTATTGCCAAAATTTCTCTGACATCAGATACTGACATCATATCATTAGACTTTACCATTTCTGGTCTAAGTCTATTGATTAATAGATTGATTTTTTGAATCCCATTTGCCTCTAATAATCCAATAACTCGATCTGCATCTCTAACTGCAGCAATTTCAGGTGTAGTGACGACAATAGCTTCATTAGCAGGCCCTATAGCATTATGAAACCCAGTTTCTATTCCAGCAGGGCAGTCTATTAATATATAATCATATTGAGTTTCCATTAACGAAACTAAATACTTCATTTGTTCACCTGTGACAGAATCTTTATTTCTATTTTGTGCAGCAGGTAAAAGTGATAGGCCTGGCTGTCGTTTATCTTTTATTAGAGCTTGATCTAAACGACATTCACCAGCTAGTACTTCTAAGGCAGTATAGATAACTCTATTTTCCAATCCTAATAAAAGATCTAAATTTCTTAAACCAATATCTGCATCTATAAGTACAGTCTGATAACCAAGTTGAGCTAAAGACATACCAAGATTTGCAGTTGTAGTCGTTTTACCAACGCCACCCTTTCCAGATGTAATGACAATAACGCGAGCCATCTTTATTTATTTTCATGAAACTATTGTTAATATGTCCTTAAAACTAAGTCTATAGCTTTGATTTAAGTTTTATAAAATTAAATTAGTAGGTTTTAATTTCTTAAAATTTTAATTTTTGCCTCTAGAGGTATTCAGAAATTTTATAGGTTCCGATTTTAACAAATCTAACATTAGCAAAATATTTTTCTCGAAGAAGTAAATAGCTCTATTCGTATTTCCATAAATTCGAAGCTGTTTATCTTTCTTTACTGCCCATATTTGGACGTATGATACGTAACTAAAAAAGACGCTAAAGATTAATCCTAAAAACCCAAAATAAACAAGGTGTATCCCAGGGTCTGATTTTATTTGCATTCCTGTCTCAGGAATCACTTTTGTTATTCTCAATTCGTTGCCACTAACAAATATTTTTTGTCCAATCTCTCCAGTTCCTAGAAAGGTTTTTTCGGAGTTATATAGAAGATATTTTCCAGTCAGGTCTTGAAATACAATTAAAGTATTTTTATTGAGAATACCTACCCAAAACCTAGAATTATTATTCAAATTTATTTGATTAAGAGGTACTTGTATTGACTTTGAATTATTTACTAAACATTCAACTTTAGAAATGCCCCAATCAGTCTGATAGAAAGTTATCCCGTCATATTTTAAGGGTTCGTTTACAAAGATTATTTTATCTAATTGAGATATCATCTGATCATCCAAAATTTCTAAATCTGAGTAAAATTGGTCTATAATTCCTTCTTCACTATAGGTTATCTTAAAATCTTTTACGTGACCCTCGAAGTCATTTCTAATAAAACTTAGAGGCCCTGTGGTTACAACATTTTGTAAATGAAAGATTTCATCTTTAGGAATAATTTCTTGGACCATAAACCCAGATACAAAACCTATAATGGATCCTAATAAAATGAAAATTATACTTAAATGAACTAAAATAGGACCAATTTTACCGATTAATCCCTTATAAGCATATAAATATTCACCTTGTTGAATTACATTGTAATCTTTTTTTCGTAAGACGTATGAAAAGTGGTTAAGACTTACTTCAGAAACAATAAACACCATTCCATTATTTTGAATATTTTTTTCGGTTTTGAAAAATTTCCATAATTTTGCCATCTTTAATGAAGGGATTTGCCTTGAAAGTGTACAAGACATTAAACTGATACCAAAAGTAATTATTAAAAGTAAAAACCAATTTGTTGTATAAATGTGGTTTAGTCCAAATAGTATGATAAGTTTCGAGCTGAAAAATCCAAATAGAGGAGAACTTACTGGGTAATTTAGTTCATAAAAATCTATACTTTTTTCTTGCTCTATAATTGTTCCAATAGAACTAAATATAGAAATAACTAAAAGTAACCCAATAGCCAACTGAAGGTTTCCGATCGAGTAAAAAAATTTCCAAAAGATCCGATTAATCTGAAAAATCATATTCATTTGTATAAGTTTTAAGCTTATTATAAACTCCCCAGGTAGGACTTGAACCTACGACCAATCGATTAACAGTCGATCGCTCTACCACTGAGCTACTGAGGAAAATAATATTTTTATTAGAACTATTCTACCATAGAAAAGCTTGTTTGGTTATAAATATTCTAAGTTTCTAAGAAAACAAAAACAGAAGCATATTAAAAACATATTTTCTTTTTTATATACTTCTGCTATAGTGTACTTGTATATTGATAAGCGGACGTGGCGGAATTGGTAGACGCGCTAGATTTAGGTTCTAGTAAGTTAACCTTGTGAGAGTTCGAGTCTCTCTGTCCGCACTGATTATCAACTCCATCTCTGTAAAGTTAATCGGATACTTCCATTTTCTTGAGTTAACTCTTCAATCGATTGGAAACCTTTCTCATTAGTTGATTTAAGGATCGAATGATAAGCGTATCTTTGTGTCACTTTGTTTATAAATAATTCCACGGACCAAGGTTGCTGCCAAAATTGAAGATCTGTTATTAGTTGGTATTCGAAACCATTCCAAGTAAACCCTATATCATAATTATTGTTTTGTTTTATAACTAAATTCGCAAATTGTTTTTGATTTTTGTATCCTTTTACAGTGTTAACTTCAGTACTGTAATTCACTCCTAAATCTTGTAAAGATTTCTGCAATAAAGTTAAATCCTTTAGACTCGTTTTTATTTTGCTGAAATGAGACATAATAACTATTTGTGCAATTCTTTTTAGAATGTACTGATCAATAAATAATTTAATTCTACCTCATATAATATCATATAAAAAGATTGACGTATTAGTTACTAAAAACGCTTTTTAAATTTTGTTCATTTTTTAAAGATGCTAGTCTGGCCTTTCCGGATTCTGCCCATTCCTGTAAAGAATCTATACTTTCCTGATTTGTATAAGCTAATGGGACGAACTGATTTATTGAATCAACTATATCTTTAAGGGTGAATTCTCTGTTTTCACTAAAAGCTGTATGCATAGATTCTATTATCACTTCTTCAATTTCGGCTCCTGAAAACTTTTTTGCTATCTTGCTTAATAAGTCTATATCATATTTGTCCCAAGATTTTGGTCTTAGTCGACTCAAATGGACTTTGAAAATAGATTTTTTTTCTTCTATAGAAGGTAGCCCTATGAAAAAAATTTCATCAAATCTCCCCTTTCTGATAATCTCGGATGGAAGGTAGTGAATATTGTTAGCAGTTGCCACAACAAAAACAGAAGATTTTTTTTCAGATAACCATGTGATAAAAGTGGCTAAAACTCTATTTGTGGTTCCACTATCAGTTCTAGAGTCTCCCCCTGCAAATGCTTTATCTATTTCATCGATCCAAAGAATACAAGGAGACATTGCTTCAGATAACTGGATCATTTGTCTCATCTTTGATTCTGACTCCCCTATAACCCCTCCAAACAGTTTTCCTACGTCGAGTCTTAATAAAGGTAATCCCCATTCATTTGCTATAGCTTTTGCCGTCAAAGATTTTCCTGTACCTTGTATTCCAACTAAAAATAAACCACGGGGTAGAGGTAATCCATAGTTCTCAGCTCTTTGGGATAAAGCTCCAGATCTTCTGTGGAGCCACTTTTTCAAATTTTCGAGTCCTCCTACGTCAGACATTTTTTCAGTTGAACTACAAAATTCTAAGATTCTTGTTTGGCTTATAATTTGTTTTTTTTCCACAAAGACAATTTCAAGACTCTCTATATTTATTTCTTTATAAGTTGCGATTATTTTTGATAAAACTTTTCGAATTCTTTCTAAAGATAATCCCTGACAAGATCGGACTAAGATATCTAGAGAAGAATCTGGAAGGAAATGGCCTAATGAGTCTTGAACTCTTAACAATTCTCTTTTGATTTCAAAAGGTTGTGGTAGCTTGAATTCTAATACAGTTATTAAATCCTTGAGTGAGTCAGGAATTATAATTTCTGGAGCGACTATGACTATTGTTTTAGATTGATTCTTTATTAATCGGATTACATTTTTCAATTTTCTAGCAACAGATATATCATTTAGAAATAAGTGAAAGTCTTTTAAGATGAAAACGGCCGGACTTTCAGAAGTTAGTTTTTCAACAAGTTCCAAGGCCTGGAGTGGATTCCGTGCTCCAAATCCATTATCACTTGGATTACTAATGTATCCATCAATAAAGTCCCAAGAATAAATAACTCTAGGTATAGATGAGTCTTTTATACACAATCTGATACTATATTCTAGTCTTTCTTCTTCAGTTGTTGAGATGTAAACTAATGAATACCTTGCTTTTAGCAGTAATTTAAAATCTTTCGTAAAGCTCATAATAATTTTGTAAATAGAAGTACCTAAACATAAATATATATTTATCTTACATGTTTGAGAGTTTTACAAAATAATGAAAAATAAAATAGTTTGTTTCCCTAACTTTTTTATTAATAAAAAAGTTAGGGAAACAAACTATTTTATTAATAAAAAAGAATTATACCTGAAAGGTTAATTTATTGTGATTGAATGACGCCCTTTGGATCTTCTAGATTTTAAAATTCGTCTTCCAGAACTTGTTTTTATTCTTGCCCTAAATCCAGAAGTTTTTGTTCTTTTTAGTTTTGTTCCTCTTAAGGTTCTTTTTGTCATAAATTTTATAGTTTATTTTATTAACAATCTTAATTGTTGTTTATTGGTAAAGTAATGTCAAATTTATTGATAACTTTTAAAAATGATTAAACTTTTAGAATAGGTTGAGATCTAAATATTAGATATACGACAGAGTGTCTTATATTTGTACTCATAGTTACGAATAAATTATAGGCTTCATTTTTGTATTCTACTAGGGGGTCTTTCTGCCCATACCCTCTCCACCCTATATTTTCTCTAAGTGTATTAATTTGTTGTAAATGTTCTTTCCATGCTGAGTCTATTTTTTGTAGTAAAAATGATCTTTCCAATTCTCTCATAAGACCATTCTCGATTAACTCAATTTGACTTTCTTTTAAGTCATATGCCAATCTTATTTGCCTAAATAAAGCTTCTTTCATATCTTGAGTAGAGTAGTTTGAAAAGGTTTTTCTATCAATTAAATAAGGAAGACCCAAAAGGCTTTCCACTCTGGTTAAAAGTTTGTTTTTTTCATCTGTGGAAGTGTTATTCTTTTCTAAATATAAATTAAGATAATCAAGAATAGTTGTTTCGGCATATTGTAAAACCCAATCTCTTAAATTATTTGATTCTAAAATGCGTCGTCTTTCAGAGTAAATTGCTTGTCTTTGGTAATTTAATACTTCATCATAATCAAATAACTGTTTTCGGGCGTCGTAATAGTAAACTTCGACTTTTTTTTGTGCAGATTCTAGACTTTTATTTAAAAGTGATGATTCAATAGGTATATCTTCATCAACATTTAAGGAGTCCATTAATTTTCCTATTCGATCTCCACCAAAGATACGTAATAAATTATCTTCTAGGCTAAGAAAAAATCTCGAAGAACCTGGATCACCCTGTCTCCCAGATCTTCCTCGAAGTTGATTATCAATTCTTCTGGATTCATGTCTCTCTGTTCCTATAACGTGTAAGCCTCCTAGATTTAGAACTTCAGATCTTTCATTTAAGATATCTTTTTGGTATTTTTCTAGCAAAATACAATACATAGATCTAAGAACAATGATGAAAGAATTATCAGTAAAAATTTTTTCACAAGCGATTGAAAGAAAATTTTCTAGTTCAGATTCAGATACTATAGAATTTTTGATTCTTGATGATAAAAAACTGCAGAGGTTATAAAGTTCAGAATCTAAAGTTTTCTCGAGTTCGATTCCAAAAAAGATTGAATTAAGAAAACGCTTTAAAGTTATTCTAGCCATATATTCTGCGTTTCCTCCCAATAATATATCTGTTCCCCTACCTGCCATATTTGTCGCAATTGTAACAGACCCTTTCCTTCCCGCTTGAGCAATTATTTCTGCTTCTCGTTTTAAGTTTTCAGGTTTTGCGTTAAGTAAATTATGGGGTATTCCATATTCTTCAAGCAGTGATGACAATAATTCTGATTTTTCAACACTTGTTGTACCTATTAAAACAGGCCTTCCAACAGCATAGAAATTTAAACACTCATCAGCTATGCATTTCCATTTTGTATACTGGTTTTTATAAACTAAATCAGAGAAGTCTTTTCGGATCATTTTTTTATGAGTAGGAACACAACTGACCTCTAATCCGTAAATTTTATCAAGTTCTAATTCTTCAGTTTTAGCTGTACCAGTCATTCCAGATAGTTTTGGATACAATAGAAAAAAGTTCTGATAGGTGATAGAAGCTAGAGTTTGTGTTTCATTTTGAATCGCTACTTTTTCTTTTGCTTCAATAGCTTGGTGCAGACCATCACTCCATCTACGACCGATCATAATTCTACCTGTGAATTCGTCTACTATGAATATTTCATGATCTTTAATAATATAATTAACATCTTTTATAAAAAGTTCCTTTGCTTTTATAGAATTGAAAATATATGGTGCCCATGGATCTTCTAGATCGTATAAATCTTTAATGTTAAGATCTTCTTCAACTTTTATCACACCTTCTTCCGTCAAGAGTACATTTTTAGCTTTTTCATCAATTTCATAGTGGATATTTCGAACTAAGATTCTGGCAATTTTGTCAGCCAGTATGTACTTTTTATCAGGTGTTTCTCCTGATCCAGATATGATAAGTGGGGTTCTAGCCTCATCGATCAAGATTGAATCTACTTCATCTAAAATCGAAAAATAAAATGGTCTTTGTACAATATCATCTAATCGAGTTGCCATATTATCTCTTAAATAATCAAATCCTAATTCACTATTAGTGACATAAGTGATATCTTTTGAATAGTTTAGTTTACGATCAAGCTGAGTCATATTTTGTTGTATCAGCCCAACACTTAGTCCAAGAAATCTATGGATTTGTCCTACGTAAGAAGCATCTCTATTTGTCAGATAGTCGTTAACTGTTACTACGTGTACACCTTTTCCTGTCAATGCATTAAGATAAGCCGGCAGGACAGAGACAAGTGTCTTTCCTTCTCCAGTTTTCATTTCCGCTATTTTACCTTCATTTAAGATTAAACCTCCAATGACCTGAACATCAAAATGCCTAAGACCTAGTGTACGTCTAGAAGCTTCTCTGACAACTGCAAAAACTTCGGGTAATAAATTTTCTGGACTTTCACCTAAGCTTATTTTTTCTATAAAGTATTTTGTTTTTTCTTGTAAATCTCTATCTGTTAGTTTTGAAATAGATTCCTCTAATTTGTTTATTTTGTTAACAATATGTAAGTAGCCTTGAATTTTTCTTTCATTTGTATCACCAAAAAGTGTTTGAAACATACATTTAATTGAATCTCTTATATAAGCGAATTTGGTTAATTTAACTTAGATTTTATCACAATAGAAATTAACGCTCGAAAAAATCATATTTTTCAATTTATTCCGAGAACACCTCAGATTGTGTAATTTCTTCAGCAATCTCGAGAATCGCTCTGATAACGGGTTTAACCTTGAAATCATCTAGAATATCGATATCTTCATATCGTTTTCTTTTAGCTTTATTTGCAACTTGAACTGTGATTCTATATCGATTAGATGCAGCATCTAACAATTCCTCAGTTTTGTATAAAACTTCTAATGAATTTACAATCTGTTGTTTTTTTTTCATAGGTAGTCTTTTAGTTGCACAATTGAAAATTGTGAATTTTGTTATTTACTTAGTTATTTTAGATCGATACTATTTATAATAATGTTATAAAATTGATATATCTAAAATTAGTTCAAAACAAATAATTTAAAAAATTTTTCATTATGTCACATAGCGTTAAAATTTATGATACTTGTATAGGTTGTACTCAATGTGTTAGAGCATGTCCATGTGATGTTTTAGAAATGGTATCTTGGGATGGATGTAAAGCAGGTCAGATAGCATCTGCACCAAGAACTGAAGATTGTATTGGCTGTAAACGTTGCGAAACAGCTTGTCCAACGGACTTTTTATCTGTGAGAGTTTACTTGGGAGGAGAAACTACTAGAAGTTTAGGTTTAGCATACTAACTTTTTAAGTAAAATATATATCTAAATTATTAGAAAAACTATCAATTATAAGTAAGTTTTTCTAATAATTTTTTTAATTTAAAAATCCCATATAAGCAAATCCTAATATAATTCCACTACCAACAATGTGACCCAGACTAGCACTTGCCAGTAACTCAGGAAGTGTAAAACTTTTAAAAGATCCACCTAATGAAAGTGATGATCCATTACCTTTTACTTGAATTGTGTATCTACCTGCAACGATGCAAAGTATATTTGAGCTAATCATGATGGAAGCTATTTTAGCGGACCATGTTGCTGTCTGTGGAACGACTGATAATAATAATAATTCTGTGCTCATATTGTGGTAAATAATCAAGTAAAATCTGTTTGTATATTAATAAAAACCATTGTAAGTTACTTTCATCTTCGATGCAACTTGAGATTTTTTAGTTGCTACACATTATTTTACATTTTAGATAATCCAACCATAGCTATGCAATCCTTTTCCTAAAAAATTAACTCCTAAATAACATATCCAAACAACGATAAATCCTATTGAGGCTAGAATAGCGGGTCCCTTTCCTTTCCATGACTGGCTTATTCTTGTATGTAGGTAGGCAGCAAAAACCATCCAAGTAATTAAAGCCCATGTTTCTTTTGGATCCCAACTCCAATAAGAGCCCCATGCTTCATTGGCCCAGACAGCTCCTGAAATAATTCCGATAGTTAAAAGTGGAAATCCAAGGCCTATTGTTCTGTAACTCAGATTATCTAAACTTTGTAGAAGGCTTATGCGTTTTCCGAGAAAGTCTCTCTCATTCTCTTTATAAATATCATCCATATTTGTTATTTCAGTAGTTGAAGTTTGAATATTTAAAGATCCTATTGAACTACCAGTTAGTAAAACTGGTTTTCCTTTGGTTAATATTAAAAATACTATGGATAGAAGAGATCCTATTACAAGTGTTGAATAACTTATCATCATTATACTTACATGCATCATGAGCCAATTTGATTTTAAGGCTGGAACAAGTGGGGCTGCTTTTTGCATTCCATCAGGTAAGGATAAGGTTGCAAATCCTACAACAAGTAGAGCTATAGGGCTGACAATTGATCCAAGAAATGTCAGTGAAGTTAAGTATTCTAAAATCACGGTCAAGAATGTCATTCCCCAAGTAAAAAACATAAGGGACTCATAGAGGTTACTAAGTGGAAAGTAACCATTTTCGAACCAGCGCCATCCAAGTAATAAGCTTACAGACACGTTTGCACTTATCATTCCGAGAAATCCTAATTTAGCGCTGATTTTTATAGAGGGAAAGGCTAAGCTAATCCAATATCCCAATAAACTAGTAAATAAAACTACAAAGATTAAATTATCTAAAGAGTTTTTAAAATATTTTATGAAAAAATCCATATATCAATATTCAAATTTATAAACACTGTAATTTTACATGAAAAATCTATTAAAAAAAATTCATACAAAACACTATCTTTATACAAAAATAGTGTTTGATTAAATTAATTAGCCAATAGCTGCACTTACTTTATCAAAGTAACCAGCAACTTCACTAGCTAAAGCAGAACAGTCACCTTGAGGTGTTGATAGTTTACGTTGGGAAGCTGTGTTGTTAACAAATGCAACTGCACAAGCTTTCATAATACTAACAGCTCTTGCGTTAGAGTTAGCTGGAACTCCTAAAGAAGAATAAGTTTCTTTTAGTCCATTAAGACAACGATCTTCTAATACAGATGAATCACCAGATAGTAGAGCATAAGAAACGTATCGTAAGATAATTTCACCATCACGTAGACATGCAGCCATACGACGGTTTGTGTAGCAGTTGCCGCTAGGAGAGATTAGGCTTGGGTTTTCACAGATCATACCAGATACAGCGTCAGATACGATACAGCTAGCGTTAGATACAATAGAGTTAACAGCATCTAAACGTTTGTTACCTTCAGAAATGAATTTTTTAAGAGCTTGTAGATCAGCACCACCTACATAAGCTGCTTTTGCGTCTGCGTTTGTAACTACTTTAGAAAATGCATCAAGAGCCATAATACTTCTCCGTATTTATAAAATTTAAACTGGGTTAACTGTTAAATATGTAATCAGTTAAGATTGGTTTTTGTACCAGAATTCATCATAAATCTAATGAGGTGAAAAGTATACTAACTTAACAATATGTAATATTTAACTTAGCTACCTAATTTAAACGCTTCCACAAAAAAACCATATAAGATTCCAATTTTTACATTATTTAGAAAATTGATATAAAAGTATAACTTTTTATGTACAGAAGAAGAATTTAAACAAATAAGTCTTTTTTTTGTTTTGTAAATAATCTGACTAAGAGTTTCTAAGAGAGCACTCAAAATACCGGAGGCTAAAACTCCCCAGTCTCCTGTTTGTCCTATAATAGTAGATATATTAATTGATAAAAAAAACCTAGTAAGATCGCAGTAAAATTTAAGACTACATACAGTATAAAATTTTTAATTTTAAACATTTTTCAAAGTTGGTACTAAAATAAAAAAGACCCTAGACTAGGGTCTTTTAAAAAGAACTGTGTTTATTATCCAACTAGAGCAGGAGCTGTAAGTGCTACAGGAAGAGACTCACCAGCAGCTAAGTCTAGAGGGAAGTTGTGAGCGTTACGCTCATGCATAACTTCCATACCTAAGTTAGCACGGTTAAGAATATCAGACCAAGTGTTGATTACTCGACCTTGGCTATCTACAACAGATTGGTTGAAGTTAAAACCGTTTAGGTTAAATGCCATAGTCATAACACCTAGAGCTGTAAACCAGATACCAACAACAGGCCATAGTCCTAAGAAGAAGTGTAGAGCACGAGAGTTGTTAAAGCTAGCGTATTGGAAAATCAAACGACCAAAGTAGCCATGTGCAGCTACAATGTTGTAAGTTTCTTCTTCTTGACCGAATTTGTAACCGTAGTTAGCAGATTCGTTCTCAGTAGTTTCACGAATTAAACTAGATGTAACTAGAGAACCGTGCATAGCAGAGAATAGAGAACCACCGAATACACCTGCAACACCTAGTTGGTGGAATGGGTGCATAAGAATGTTATGTTCAGCTTGGAACACAAGCATAAAGTTAAATGTACCGGAGATACCTAGAGGCATACCATCAGAGAAGCTTCCTTGTCCAATAGGGTAAACTAAGAACACAGCAGAAGCTGCAGCTACAGGAGCTGTGAAAGCAACAGAGATCCAAGGACGCATACCTAAACGGTAGCTGAATTCCCACTCACGTCCGATCCAACCACAAACACCTAATAAGAAGTGATCAACAATTAGTTGGTAAGGACCACCATTGTATAGCCACTCGTCAAGAGAAGCAGCTTCCCAGATAGGGTAGAAGTGAATACCGATAGAAGCAGATGAAGGAATTACAGCGCCAGAGATTATGTTGTTACCGTATAGTAATGAACCAGCAACAGGCTCACGAATACCATCGATATCCACTGGAGGTGCAGCAACAAAAGCAATGATGAATACAGTAGTAGCTGTAAGTAATGTAGGGATCATTAAAACACCGAACCAGCCTATGTACAGACGGTTTTCAGTGCTAGTAATCCAAGAGCAGAAACGTTCCCATAAACTTGCGCTTTCGCGTCTTTCTAAAGTAGCAGTCATGTTATTATTATTATTATGTTATAGTATTTTACTTCCCAAGTATCAATTGTACTTGTTATAATAAATTATCTATTAAAATTGAAATTATTTCAAGTAGTTAATCAAATGACTTTGGTGAAGAGTTTTTGGTTAGCGATTTAGATTACAAGTAAAAATGTTTAAAAAAGAAAAAATAGTTAATTTATGATACATTGAAATTAAATAAGGAAATTAAGTTTATAAATATGAAAGTAATATCTGAATTATCAGCTTATGAGACAATTTACATATTAAAATCTGATGTAACTGAAGATACTTTGCTAAAAGTGATTGAACAATATCAAGGTTTATTAATAGAGAGAGGAGCAAAAAATATCTTAATTGAAAATCGAGGGAGAAGACATTTAAAGTATCCAATTAAATCATCCAAAGATGGGGTTTATATCCAAATGAATTATGATGCTAATGGTGAGATTATATCTTTGGTAGAAAAATCAATGAAAATAAATGAGTTAATCTTACGATACTTAACAACTCGTGTAGAGTAAAGACAAAAATTAATCAAGGTAAATATAAAAATTTTACCTTGGCATTGTGCTACTTTCCCAAGGGGTCCCCCCCTCAGTATCATCGCCGCTGTACCGTTTCACAATCGAGTTCGAGATGGTTCGGAGTGGTTCCAATACGCTATAAACACCAAGGTTAAAAACTTTCAAAACTGTAAAATTAAAATATAGTATATTATCAAGCCCTCGGTCTGTTAGTACATCTCAGCTAAATACATTACTGTATGTGCACTTAATGCCTATATAACGGTTGTTCTTACCGTGACCTTACCCGCTTAAAGCGGTGAGAGTACTC
>Ga0169931_10005775_pt1 | contig 18797 bp, 15 predicted proteins | sample Kivu_15m_20L_FD_129675 | JGI IMG/M metagenome (GOLD analysis project Ga0169931, IMG submission 129675) | Freshwater microbial communities from Lake Kivu, Western Province, Rwanda to study Microbial Dark Matter (Phase II) - Kivu_15m_20L... | ecosystem: Environmental > Aquatic > Freshwater > Lake... | reverse complement strand
AACGTTATATAGAAATTTGATATTTTTACATAAAAACTAGATGACGCTAACGTATTATAGATATTTGATAACATATTTTTTATATAAAAAACTAGATGACGGTAACGTTATATAGATATTTGATAACATATTATAGAAATTATATTTTTTACATAAAAACTAGATGACGATAACGTATTATAGAAAATTGATTACTTATTATACAAATTAAATCTAACAATATAATATATTATTAATTAATTTAATCATCATGACTTATGAATGTTTTTTATATTGTTTAATTTCTCTTGTATTTCTTTTTGGTATGATTTTTACTATGTGGGGATGTAGAGATGTTAAAAATAATTTTTTAAATATTCTATCTAAAGAACAATTACATATTTATAATCAAATAGTGGAAATGAGATTGAGTATATGGTTTAGAGGATTAGTATTAGGTATAATACTCGGTTTAATTGTTATGTATATTATTAAACAAAATAATAAAATGAATAACTATGTTTGGACTGGTTGCTGTATATTTACTGCTATCGCTTTAGCTACTAACTATTTCTATTACATGTTAGCCCCTAAACCCTTATATATGGTTGATTTCTTAAAAGATATGAAACAAGTAAAAGAATGGTATAATGTTTATCTATGTATGTCTTATAGATATCATCTCGGTATGTTCCTTTCTATTCCTTTTTACTTATTCTTCTACAGAATGTTCTCTTAAATTTATACATTTATTATAAAATATTTATAATTATAATTATTTTATAAATTTATTTTTTTCTAAAATTTACCTTCACATACTCTTGCTCATTCGGATTATATGCTTTATATTTCTTATTATATTGTAATACATAATTATTATTATTATTATATATCTTATCAAAATATTCAAATGTATTTAACTTAAAATCCTGCTTCGGTATTACTATATTTGTCTGACCTTCTATTATTTTTTGTAAATTTTTTTTATGAATATACGGTAAAATTGTCGAATCATTCCTATGTAAATTTAACCAATTTATATAATCCTGTTTCGTAAATTTATCCCATTTATAATTATATTTAAATACATTCTTATCTATATCTGACATATCATTCGGATCTGAAAAATTCATTATTCCTGGACTACACATCTTTGATCCATCTGTTCTATGCTCATGATTTAATATACATAACTTCTCTGTCACATTTAAACCTATTATATCATTTAATCCAGCATCCTGATCCTTTATTGATGGTAACATACCCTCAAAAAAATCTACATAATTATTACTTGATCTTCTATTATCTTCTGACATTACATTTGATGTATTATAATACGTTTTTCTATAATTTGATACAAATGTTTCCATATTATTTTTATCCAATTTTAATACTACATCCTGTTTAGGTATATTTATTGATATATTTGTTAATTTTTTATCTATTAAATATAATATCGCTATACCTATCACATAACAAAAAAATATTATTAATACTATCAATATTATCCATTCTATTAAACTTAATCCCATTATCTTATTATAAATATAATAATTATATATTAAATAAAAATAAAATAAAAATATTTATACTATCTTATATTTTATTATTTTTATTATTAGTAAAAAGTTATAAAAAAAATATTAATATAATAAATTATATATACTATAAAAAAAAAATTTAATTATGAATGATTTAATTAAAAATAATGATCTTTTCTATATCTCTAGTCTTAATGATAATAATAAAATTGATTATAAAAAATTTTATTGCACTGAAATGTGTGGTATTGATTTTAATTTTAATGATATTACTGGTTTATGTTTAAAAAAAAATGATTCTAATAAAACAATTGATATTAATATTAATAGTGTTGATAATAAATGTTCTATCAAAAATAATGTTGAAAATAATATATTTTATAGAGGAAACCCTACTGATACTTCAAAAGTTAAATATAATCTTGCTAATATATCTATTAAAGCACCTAGCATTCATACCTTTGATATTAATAATCCTGAATTCTGTGAAGTTATTCTTGATTTTAAAACCGACGGTGATAAACCTTTACATCTTTTTATTTGTATTCTTGCTACCGCTTCTCAAACTAAACAAACCGATATTACTTATTCTCTCTTTGAAGAAATCGGTAGATATATGCTTATTATGAATAAAAATAAAACTGACTTTATTAACTGTAAAAATATTGAATCTTTTAATGTTATTGATTTTTTCCCTAATGTTACTCAAAAATATATACCCTATATTACTAATAATAAAGGTGATGATATGGCTTCTAATCCTAATAATTCTAATCCTGATTCTTTCTTCGCTGTCCTTGTCCTTCCTGATCTTATTAAAATTCCTGCTAGTTTTCAATTTATTTTTAAACAAACCTTTTTTACCAATAGTGACGGTAGATTAGATCCTAATAATGAATTTGTTAATCTTTTAAATAGAAAACCAACACTCAGAAAAAATATTAATTATTATTTTTATGAAAATTTTAATAAAAAATGGAATGATGGTAATGTTAAAGCTAATACTAATATTATTCCTCAAGAAACTCTCGAAACTTATAGAAAACTTTTATTCCCCTCTAATCAAAACGAAAAAATAGAAGATAAAAAATCTCAAGATGAAACCGAAGATAAAACTGTTGATAAAACTATTGATAAAACTGAAGATAAAAAAGGAATGGCTACATGGAAAATAATATTAATTATTATATTTGTTATTTTATTCATTGGTATTATTATTTACTTATTTTATAAATTTAATCTTTTTGATAAATTAAAAAATTTAACTGAATCTGTTAAAAATACTGTAGCCTTAGCTGCTCCTCTTTTAGATAAATTAAAAACTACTAATAATAAAACATCTAATACTATAATCTCCGCTACTGCTCAAATAAAAATACCTACTCCTCAATCTACTTCTGAACCTACTCAACCTCCTATCAATCAACCTCCGAATGTTCCAGTAACAGAATTATCAAATAAAATTACTCAATTAAATAAAGAAATAGAAGAAAATAAATCTAAATTAAATAATAATATTGAAAATTTAAAAAAACAAATAATAGAAGATATGAAAGAAATACAAAAAAAAGAATCTACTAATATAAGTTCTTAAATTATATATATAATATGAAAAAATCATAAATTATTATTATAAATTATGATTTATTATTTTATTTTACTAAAAAGATGCATATTCATGTCCAGGATATCCTATCGTGCTTATTAATCCTTGAGGACCCATTTCACCTGCTCCACTTTCACCATTCAATGCCATTACTTGACCACAAGGTTTGCAAGCATCTTGATTAACTGTATTAGTTATACAATCTCCAAATCCTGAATTAAAACCTTTAGGTTTTGGACAACCCTTTCTACTGGATTCAAATGATTCTTTCATATCTTTTGTTTTAATTTTAAGATTGTTTTGCTTTACATCCATATCTTTCTTACCATTCATATCTTTTTTATTATGCATATCTTTCATATCTTTATGCATATCTTTCATACTATTCATATCTTTTGTTTTATTTTCATCCATTGTTTTTTTTAATCCCATAACTTTACTACTTAAATCATTAATTTTACTATGTAAATCTTTATGATCACTATTAGAATCATTATTAGACATATGTTCTCCCATTTTATTTAAATCCATATCAGACATTGCCATAGAATGATCATTCTGTTTCTTTTCTGGAACATTAACTTTATTAATTTGATTTATAAGATTCTTTAAAGTCTGACTTATATCTACATCCATATTCTCTTTCAATGCTAATCTATTAAAATGTAATACTGAAAATACTAATGCTAAAACTATAAATATTGCTAATACTGGATCTTTCTTTCCTATTATATATACACCAACTATTATCAATAATTTAACAAACCACATTGTTAAAACATGTTTCATAAATGTTGTTAAATCCATCGATAATTTAGGTATCACCATTAAAATATATACAATTATTGCTATTATGATTGATAATCTTACCATCGGTATTTCTATAAAATCAAATGCATTTTCTAAAAATTTTTCTCCATTTCTTATACTTGAATTTAAATTCATTTTTAATCTATAATATAATAGTTAAATAGAAAATAATATATCTAAAAAAATTGATTTAAAAATAATAAAATAAATTATAATAAATCATTCATTTCATGGAAAATTATATCGGTAAAAAAGGATATACTATTTATAAATCAAATTTAAATCCTAATGAATTAGATAAATTAAAAAAAGATCTTACTGTTAAACCCTATTTAATGGACGGTTTCGGTGATAATGTCGAATCTTTTAACGTATTTAAAGAAAATAATAACAAAATTTATATACCTAAATATTACGGTATTGATAGATACGGTCCTTTAAAAGAAACATCTAGTAATGGTAAAAATATTAATTGTATATTTAACGGCTCTATCAGAGATAATCAATTAGAAGTTATTGATCTATCTATGAATATATTAAATGAAAAAGGAGGAGGTATTTTAGCTTTACCATGTGGATATGGTAAAACCGTAATTGCTCTAAAAATATTTTCTATAATTGGTAAAAAAACATTAGTCATTGTTAATAAAGAATTTTTAATGGACCAATGGAAAGAAAGAATTGAAGAATTTTTACCTGGTGTTAAAATTGGAAGAATTCAACAAAAAATAATTGATATTGAAAATAAAGATATCGTATTAGTTATGTTAAAAAGTTTAGCAACTAAAACATATCCTTTAGATACTTTTGATGATATTGGATTAGTAATTATTGATGAATGTCATAATATTTGCACTCGTGAATACTCTAATGCTTTATTTAAAGTTAATTCTAATAAAATGTTAGCTTTATCCGCTACACCTGATAGAAAAGATGGATTAACTAAAGTTATTAAATGGTTCGTTGGTGATATTTTCTTAAAAAAAGAAAGAGAACATAATGATGTTGTTATTGTTGATAGAATTATTATTCCCAATACTAATGAAGAATATATTAAAGAAATACATAATTATTTAGGTCAAGTTATGATTAGCACTATGATGACTAATATATGTAATTATATACAAAGAACTCATATTATCTTTAATTATATTAAAAAATTTTATGAAATTGAAGGAAATCAAGTTCTAATTTTAAGTGAAAGAAAAATTCTATTAGAAGATTTAGAAAATTTAATGAAAAAAAATTATATGTTTAATTATGGTTATTTTATTGGAGGTATGAAAAAAAATGATAGAGATAAAAGTATTGATAAAAAAATAATATTAGCTACTTATAGTATGGCAAAAGAAGCTTTAGATATTAAATCATTAAATTCGCTATTTTTAATTACTTCTAGAACAGATATTATTCAAGCTGTTGGTAGAGTTTTAAGATTAAAAAGAGATAAAAGTTTTATTATTGATTTTATTGATAATTTTAGTGTATTTAAAAATCAAGCAGAAAAAAGAAAACAATATTATCATAAATGTAATTATATTATAAATAATATTTATGTCAATGAAAATGGATCTATTATCAAAAAAGAAGAAAATATTCAAAAATATATGAAAAAGAAAAAAAATATTAATAACTCTGATAATGAAGAATTTGATAATCAAGATGATGAAATTTTAGATGAAGAATATACTGAAGAAGAAAAAAAACAAAAAAATTTAATCAATGAAATTATGAATAAAAATATTAAACAACAAAAAACTACAAAAAAAACAAACAACTCTAATTCTATTAAAAATTTAAATCTTAATAAATGCTTATTTACTTTAGAAAAAGAATATTAATTATGTATAATATAATTTACTTTACTTTTTACTAAAAAATATTTATAAATATTTATAAATATTTTAATATATATTAGATAAAAGATTTATTTCTTTGATTTCTTGGATTTTAATTTAGACTTTAATTTTTGAACTTTAGAAGAAACGACAGATTTAGTTTTACTTAAAGTTTTTTTACCAAAAGAAGATACCTTTTCTACAACCATTTTAGGTTTTTTTAAATTTTTTTCTCTAACTTGACTAATTGCTAAAACAGCAGCAGTTGTTAAGAATGCATTCAAACCTTGAGGTGCTAATAAAACACTTAATTCATTAAGCATTGAAGCAATTACTGATCCTCCCTTTTGAGATGATTTTTTATTACGTAATGAAGATACAAATAATTTATTTAAAACTAATAATAATGCAGCAACACTAAACGCTTCAATACCCATAGGTGCTAATAATGATTCTAATTGAACTAATACAGGATTACCTCCTTTCATACTCTTTCTTTTTAATGATTTACCTTTCATTACTCTACGTTTTTGATTAAAAACTTGAGATAAGAATAATAATATAGCAGTTGATGTTAAAGCATTTGTCCCCATCGGAGCTAAAAGTGTAGCTAAATGTTCTAAACTACCACCTCGTTGAGCCCTAGGTTTCTTATAATAAATATGAGCAAAATAATTAAGTATAAGAAGACTAACAAGTGTCATAAGTTGATTCTGACCCATAGGAATTAAAGTTTGAGCAAGAGTAGATGTCATTGTCGCTAATTCACCTCCTGTCATTTTCTTTTTCTTAGAGGGTTTCCCTATTTCATTAAGAGCTAATAGAACAGCTACTGTTGCTAATGATTCTACACCCATTGGAGCAAGTAAATTACTTAATGTTGATATTATAGGTGATAAAATATCTCCACCTGTTTGATTTAAAACTGGAGCACCACATGGACCATAAGGTTTCTCAGCCATAAATCGTAATCCATTATCTAAAACAACTGGTTGAGTTGTATAACCATTACCACCATTTTGTTTAACTAAATTAGAACCACATGAATCATATGATTTGACAGCTTCATATCTTAAACCATTATCTAAAACTTCTGGTTTTAATCCATAACCAATCGATGCACCACCCCTATGTTTCCTTGATCCATGTTTCTTAGATTTTGACTTAGATCTTGATTTTTTAACTTTACCACCACTTTGACTACGATTTAATGCTTGAGCATTAGTCATAGGATTATTCATAGTTTGAGGATTTGGATTCATATAATCTCTTGCTACATCAAACTTATCAGAACATGATGCACCACCACTCTGATCATTTAATTTATTTAAAAGTTTATTTAATTTCTTCAAATCATTTTCAAACTCAGTTTTAGTATATTTTTTTTCAGTCATTTTAATTATAAATATATATATATTTATAATATTTTTTATTTTTTTTATATTTCATTTTTTATTAAATATAATTTATATTATTTTATATTATTTTATATTATTTTTTATATAATTTTTATTTATTTAATAAAATATTTATAATTGTAATAGGAGTAATTAATTCTTCTGAAATTCTAAATGGAACAAACTTATTAAAATTTAAAGAATAAAAGCAATCAAATGGAATCATTATTTTATTATCTTTATTTAAAAATATATTATTTAAATATTTACTTTCAGATAATGTTCTAACTAATGCATAATTTATATATATATTATTATTATTATCATCTATACTATATATTTCATATACATCTGACATATCTGTAATTTTAACAAATAATGTAAATATATATAAATCATTATATAATTTTAATTTTTCTATAATATCTTTTGTAAATATATCATTTATATTTTCTTTATTTAAACATTTTTTATTAATTAATTTATCATCTTCATAATTATTTTTTATATTATTTAATTTCTTTAAATCTCTTCTATCTATTAATATTTTATTATCATCTATAATATTATCTTTTGTTATAACTTTTTCTATATTTTTATTCTGAATATTATTCGTTCTATTATCTGGATATATATATGCATAATCTAAACAATATTTATTATTACCTTTAAATAATAATCCAGATATTTTAAAAGTAAGATTATCTTTATTATATTCTGTTTCTTTAATAAAACTATTTAAATAATTAAATGAATAAAATTTTTTTATATTAAATTGTAAATTATTAGAATCATCATAAATATATTCTTTTGAAAATATATTATTTAATATATTTCTCCTATAAATAAAATTATTTTCTGTCAAATCATTATTTTTATATAAATAAATATCATTGATTGAATAAATCCAAGTTCCATTATTATCTTTAAATAATTCTCCATCTAAAATTGTTCCCAAATATAAATCATAATGGAATTTAAAACGAACAGAAATAAATTCTTCAGTTTTTTTGTTTATAAAAAAACAGAATTTTTTATCATTAATTGTAACAAAATAAATAAAAAATTTAAGACCAAAAGTAATAAATGTAAATAAATAATCATTTTTTATATCATCTAAATTACTATGATTTAGTAATTTATAATTTTTCTTAAATATATTATTTTTTATAAGATCTTTTTTAATTGATTCAGATGTTAATAAGAAACATTTCATATTAGCAAATTTAATTGGTTTCATATTATTAATAGAATTCATTTTATATTATATATATTATCATTTATTCAATTACTTTTATATATTATTTCAATTTTTATTATTACAAAATATATAAAAATAAATATACTTAAATAAATAATAATACTATTAATAATATATAATTATGTCTAATATTATACCTCTTAGGATATATAATTATAAAGACTTATTTTTACTATTAGATAATTTTAAAGATAAAGATAATAATTTAAATGATTTTATAAAAGAATATGAAGAGATTATACAAAAAGATAAAAAAAAACCTTTATTTAGTTTAACATCTAAATATTCATCATTTCCTAAAAAAAAGTTTGAACGTGGTGATTCTACTATTTCATCTTCTAATGAAAATAATAATAATAATAATTGGTTACCACCAACTGATACATTTTATAAACCAGTTATTCAAATCAATGAAGATAATAAAATTAATAGTAGTATTAAAATGATTTTAAATAAAATAACAAATGATAATTATGATAAAATATCTGTTGAATTATTAGAATTTTTAAAAAAAATTAAAACAAAAAATAATTTAATAGTTTTATCTCATGAAATTCTTAAAAAAAATATGTATGATTCTAAATATCAAAATTTATATATAGATTTATCATTTAAAATATGGACTAAAAAAGATATATTAAATAATATAATCGTAATTAATGAAAATAATGGTGAATATACATATACTATAAATCATGGAAATGATATTGAAAATGATTTAGATTTAGACGAAAATAAAGAAATATTTAAAAATAAAAATGATATATATAAAATATTATATACTAAATATAATTTTTATAATATTTTATTTACAACATATGAAAAAGAATTTTTGAAGAAAAATGAAAATTTTGAAAAAATTAATCATGATAGTTCTTTAAATGATGAAACTAAATTTAAACTCAAAAATAAAATATATTCTATATTCGAAGTTATATTAAGAATGTTTAATAAAAATTATACTAATTATGATATGGTTGAAAAATTTATAAATATTTTATTAGATGATAAAGTATATAAAGAAACAATAGAATGTCTTTTTATAAATAAAAATTATTTAGTTGAAAAAATTGATAAAAATCATTTAATAATTATTTTAGAAAAAATTAAAAATTATAAAGATGAAGTTGAAAAATATGAGGGTAGAATAAAATTTTTCTATGAAGAACTTATTAATTTATTAGAAAATAAAATAAGTTTAATAAAACCTAAAGAAAATTTAACTTATTCATCATTAGTAAAAAAAAATATGAGAGAAAATACAAAAGAAATAAATGAAAATAAATTAAGTAAATATAATGAATTAAATGATGATATTCCAGAAATAGAAGAAAATACAATGACAGAAGAAGAACAAGAAATAAATTATCAAAAATATTCAAAAGTATTTAAAGATTATATTAAAGGTAAGAGTATGAATGAAACAATCATTATTTTATCTAAATGTAAATATTATTTACATGATTTAATATGGAATTATTTTGAATATAAAAGAGATAGTGATCGTTATATTTCTCTAATATCAGAATTATATAAAAGAAAAATAATATTCAAAAGAGAATTAATTTATACTATTAATAATTATATTAAAAATATTAACGAATATTGTATAGATATACCTGATTTTCCTAAAAATTTTGCTATATTTTTATCTAAAATTTCTTATAAATTAAATAATACATTTTGTAATAATAAATTAGTATCTTTAATAAAAGATAATATTGATGATTGTGAAAAAAAACAATATTTAGAAGATTTAATAAAAAATATTATTGTTCAAGTTGAAAAATCTAGACATAAAATTTCTGATATTGCTTTTAAAAGATTAGAAGAAATTTATTGGGATATTAATAAATAAATTATTAAAAATGATTAAGATAATAAATAATTAAGATTATTATTTTAGGATATATATAAATAAATTAATAATATAATTAATTTATTTATTTGAGTTTATATTTAGAAAAATATTCAATAAAATATTGATTATAAAAATCAGAAACAGAATTAATATTAAAAAAATTATTATTTATAAATTGTTTATAATAATCAATATCAAAATTCATATGTAAAAGATTTTCTAATAAAAATATAAAATTATCAGAATAATAATAATTATTTTTTATATTATTTAATAAATTATTAGAATTATCAAAATTATGTATTTGTTTATATAAATCATCATCTATATTTTTAAAAAGAATCTGATAAATTAATAAGAAAATACTATATAAACATATTTTATTAATTTTAGAAGGTTTTTTAGGCCATATAAAATAATTATTTTTATTATCTAATACATTATTAATATTAATATTTAAAATAAGTCCAAAATCTATAATCTTAAAATCATTATTATTATCTATTAAAATATTATCTAATTTAATATCTAAATTGGTTATATTAAAATTTGTCTGAATATAACTTTCAACTGATAATATAATATAAATTAATTTAATTAAATATTTTTCTTTTTTAATTAAATTAAAATTATTAAGAGGTTTAAATAGAGGTAAAATAATAAACATATAATATTTATTATCAATTAATTCATTATTATTAGATTCTTCTTTAATATCAGAATTATCTTCTTTTATTTTTGAATTATGTTTTTTATTATTTTTAAGACTAATATTTAAAATATTATATTTTTTATGTTTTTTTAATAAACCATAAGCATAAGGTATAGCAATATTATCATGATCTATTTTTTCTAAATATTTATAAAAAAATTTAAATTCATTAAGTCCATCTAAATTATAATTATTATTAAATAATTCATTATTATCATTTAATTCTGATAAAATATTATTAAAATATTTTAAATTATTGGATTTTTTATATATTTTTATAACAAAATCATTTATAAAATTATAAACAATACAACTTGATCCTTCACCTATTATAGTATCTAATTCTATTTTATGAGGAAATAAATTATTATAAGAATTATTTATATAATTATATTTTAGATTTATATACATAATAGATTATATATTATATAATTATATTTTAGAAATATATCATAAAATATAAGATTAATAAATAATTAAACAATTTCTGAATTAATATCTAAACGATTTGGTTCAACAGATGTTAAAGTAAAGTTATAACTTACTTGTTTATCTTGTCTAATTAAGAAAATATCAGGATTTTTAATATCATAAAAAATATAATCATTAGCATTAAAATTTTTTGGTTTTCTTAAAATGAATGTTTGTAAATAATAATTATAGTTATCATTATCTCCACGTGCTTTAAATTGATTTTGTAAATATTCAATATCTGCAACTGAAAAAAGTGTATTTTCACCAGTATTTGAAACAATAGCTGGTGTATGAACTAATAAATCATTAGGACATATTTTATCTAGATTAATTAAATAATCAGTATAAATATTTGTAGGAGTGGGAGATCCATTAATATAAAAATTATAATTTGAAGATCCACATGCTGTATAACCTGCTATATTTGTATAAAGATTTATTGCATTAACATATGAATAAATAATTTTATCACCTGTAATATCAGGAGCAAATGCAACATCATTTGAACAACAATTAATATATGATAAGAAATTATAGTGAGGTATATTATATCCTCTAGTGCAATTAAGAGTATTAGGACCACCACTAAATCCTCTTTTATTTATAATAGAAATTAAGATACTTAGAATATCAAAATTATTAGTAGGAGTTGAACCAATAAAACTCAAAAATAAACCATATTCATCATTAATTAAACCAGTAAATCTAGCTTTATATTCATTATTATCAATTGATTTAATTAAAAGAATTTGATTAGTATTAATGAGTTCATTGACAGGTATTAAATCATCACCAATACTAAAATATAAATAACCATTTCTAAAAAAGGATCGAATATTAGAATTTGATCCCAAATTAATATTAAAGAATTGATCAGCATAACAGCTATTTTCACAAAAGAAAAATACTCTTTCATCATTTAAACATTCATAATTAAAATCTAAACTTTCAATTTCAATAGGTCTTCTAATAACTGTTGCAAATTGAATTAAATCAAGAGTATCACATGAACATGGTTCATTAGGAGGATTAAGATTATTATAAGTAGTAATAATAAGTGGTCTGTATTTATAAATATATAATTTATCATTACCTAAATCAATTATATTATTTCTATAGTCTTGTAAAGTTAATGTTATTGAATTTAGACTGGCTAAAGGTGCAGGACTATATATATATGATTCTTCAGGACCAATAGTAGTAAAAAGATAGAATGAATTGGTATGATGACCTTGTAGAACATTTTTTTGATCAACTATATATAATTTAGCAAAACAATCTTCTTCTGTTTTATTAGTTCCATAATATGGACCTTGACCAGCAAATTCACTAATATTTAATAGTATATAAGGTGTATTAAGAGTTCTATAAACACCAAATAAAGAATTAGGAATAATAGAACCAGTAACTCTTAATTTTTCAATATTACGAATATTTTTTAGAATATTAGCATTTTGAGATCCTTGTATTTGAATTTGACCTTGATAGAATAAATATTGATTACCATCATTAGGATTTCTAATCATAACTTGTTGAAATTCTTTAGAATCTGGTAAAACCATTACATCAACTTTAAATTGAGATGCAGAGGGATAAACAGAAAAATCACGATCGAATGAATTAATAGAAATAAAAAATTCTCTTTTGATATAACTATTTTTTATACTTTTCGGAATTAATGGATAAGATCCATCTAATTGTTCATTCTTCATTTTTTCATAAAGTTCTCTCACGTTTTTTTCTCGCTCTTCAAATTGTTCATGAATATTATGAGTAATATTTTCTTTACGAATATTAAGACTAATATTTTCATTCATATTATTAGATGAATAAGCAGTCATATCATTTAATTGATTTAAGAAATTTTCAGTCTCATTAATTTCTTGATTCGAAGCTAATATTGTTTCATTATTTAAATTTGATACATTATTTATATTCATAGGTTGTTCCGCAATTGTTTCAATTTGTTTATTTCTTGATTCATTTAATTTTGTAAATTGTTCTACTGATAATCCTTTATTAGTTATTGAATTATTATTTAAATTATTAATATTATCTAAATTCATATTACGATTATCGATATCATATTTACGTTCATTCATTAATTTTTCATATTTAAGGTTAGCTTCTTTATCAGCAGTATCAAGAACATCAGCAAAATTTGGATTCGTAGGTTGTGCAAAAAAAGTTTCTCTATCTTGTTCCATTTTTTTTGTTGCATTTTCAATATTATTTTCTATTCTATATTGAGCCTTAGGATGAGGTAAAACTGGATCTATAAGATTAGGTTTAAGACCAGCAGTATCAAAACTATTAAAAAATTGATATTGATTAGTATTATTATTATTGAGATTGATAGGTGCAAATTTTTGATTTGATTGAGATTTATTAATAGGTTTATTTTGATTTTGTGATTGAGATTGTGATTGAGATTGAAATTTTTCAATTATTTTAGGAAGAGATAATTTTAGAACTTTTTTATTTAAAAGAGTCATATATTGATCAGGTGATAGGGTATCAGGAACATTAGTTCCAGCTTTTTTATCAACATATTCCATAGTCATAAAAATAAGAGTATCATAATCATTATTTATATCAGAATTTAAATTATTTTTAAAAAAATCTTTAACAGTATCTTTAATAAGGTTAAAGTTTTCACGAGAATAATAAATTTTATTAACTGAATTATTCATACTATATTTATTATATAAGACTATATTTATATATATTTATACTAGTTAATAAAATAAAAATATAAATAAAAAAATATAGTATAAAAAATATATAAATGGATAATTTAAGATATGATTATGAAATAACAGATGGAAATGAAAAAGCAAGAAGATTATATGATAATAATAAAATATTAATAGATAAAAAAATGTTATTAGTAGAACCAGATTATGATACAATAAATTTAAGGGATTTTGAGAAATTAAAATTTAGTGATAATATAGAAGAAAGATTTTTATTAGATAGTAGAGAAAGAGATTTAAATTTATATCCAGAACCAAATAATTATTTAATACAATTTAATAAAGAATATAGGAATGTATCATCTGTAGAGTTAATAAGAGCAATAATACCACAAAGTCAATATATAGTAGATAATTATAATAATAAGATAATAATAGAGGAAGAACAAGGGAAATGTCAAACAATAACATTAGATAATGGTGATTATTCAATAGATCAGATAATGAAGCAAATAAAATTTAAGATATGTTTAAATAATCATTTAAAATCAAATTATGATGTAACATTTGATTGTATAACGAATAAAGTAAGTATTAAATCAGATTTATCAAATGGATATTTTAAAATAATGTTTTGTAATGATATAACAATAGATAATAATAATTTAACTGGAAAGGTATTTAATTATAATAATAGATCATTAGGTAAATTATTAGGATATAATGCATTTGATTATGGTTATGCACAAGGAGTGATATTAGGATTACAAAAAATTGATGGACAGAATTCTACTTCATGTGAATGTGGTTTAAGTTATTCAGAAATATCCACATTTTTAAGTAAATTATGTAGTAAAAATACTATAACTAATACACAATATAATTATTATAAAGTTTTAGGATTTAATACGAAATTCAAGAGTCAATATAATATAGCAGATACAATAAAATTTGAAGATTATGATTGTGATAGTCAATTAATAAATCATAGATATTTAATTATAGATATATGTTCAGATACTGAAATGTATGTAATAGAGATTTCAAATGGAACATGTAAAACAACAAATTGCACAGAATCAGTATTAAAAGAATCAGGGAGTAAATGTTATTGTGAGCCATATTGTGTAGCATTTTGTAATTGTTTGTCATCAGGTGGAGTTTTACCGTATTCACCAGGAACAACAAGTTATATATTTGATCCACCAATTAAAGCATATTTATCTAATATAGTAGCAAATGCAAAATACGATTTATTTTTTGATAAATATGTTATATTAAAAATACCAGGATTAGAAAGATTACAATCAAATAGTAATAATGTTAATGATGCTTTTACAATATTTACATTAAATTTAGAACCAAATTCAAGATTAGTATTAGATAAAGCATTAGGACCGGATGATAAAGAAATAAAATATTATAATCCACCATTAGGAAGATTAGCAAATATGAAAATAATTTTTACGAATTATGATGGATCTTTATATAATTTTAATGGAAGAGAACATTATTTAGAATTTAGGGTTAAAATGCTTAATAGACCTTCTAAAGTTATTAATTAAAATATATTATATAAAAAATAATATGATATTTATATATACAAATATATAAATATTTTTAATAAAAATGAATAATGGTTCATCTATTGGTAATAATATAACAAAAGTAAGTAATAATACAATAGTAAATAATAGTATGTCAATAAAAAAGAATATAATAATAATTTTAAGTTTTATTTTGATAGTTTTGATAGTTTTATATTTTATTTATAAAATCATGAATCATAATTTAAGAAAAAAATATAATGATATGAGTGATTTAAGATATATAACAGAAAATTATTATAAGAATAGAAAAGATCTAAAAAAATTAAATGAAAAGATTATGAGAGAAAATGAATATATAGATTCATTAAATGAAAAAATTAGAGAAAAAAATAGATTTTTCAAATATCAGAAATAAAGATATAAGAAGAAAAATATATATATTATAATATATTTAAAGATAATTCAATAAAATTAAAAAAATAATGAATAAATTTAATATATTAAATAATGAAAATAATAGTAAAAATTTAATAAATAATAACATAGATATATTAAAAAAAAAATATAAAAAACGATATATTAAAAATAATTTAGAAATAGATACAAATATAGTAATAACAAGTGACAATGATGATAATATAATATCGAGTAATGAAAAGAATAAGGATAATATAGATGAAGAAACAATTGATAAGGATTTTAAATATATTTATAGTAAAAAAAAGAAGAGATATTTTAAAAAGAATTATAATAATAAATCTGATTCAGATTATTCAGCACCAAATACGAATGATAGTTCAAATACAGATGATATAAATAATGATTTATTAGTGGATAATAAAAAAGAAAATAATAATATAATAAAGAGATTAGATATATTAAATATAGATAAGGAACTTAATTTAAATGAAGAATTATTAAATATGATAAATAAGATATCAAATAATATAAATATAGGTCATGTAAATGTAGTAACAAATACAGAGGATAATAAAAATAATAAAGATATTATACAAAAAATAGAAAAGAAAGAAATAGAAGGTAATAAATGGGAAATATTATTGAATATAATATATAATAAATTATTATCAATAAGATATAATAATTTGGTATATTATAATGAAAGAATATATGAAAGAGAAATGAAAAGAAAAGAATTATTGGAATTAACGTATCAATTTGATAATATAAATAATGTATCAAAAGGAACATTATATGATACAGTAATTAATCATTTTGGAGGATATAGAAGACCTATATCAAATTTAGCATATAAAATAGGAGAAAAATATTATGATATAATAAGAAATTATATGTTTAAAATTGAAGAAAATATATATAAATATGATACAGTAATAACAATAACATCAGAATCGTTTATGTTAGTAAATTTTACAATAGAAAAAATATTAAAGTGGAATTTATCGGATCGATATTTTTTTTGTTTTAGTGGATATAATGAATTGATAAATAATATAAATAGTTTTTATAAAGATATAGCCGAAATAATAGTTTCAAATATAGAAAATATAGCAGATAAATCATTAAAAATATATATATTAATAAAATTATTAGAATAAAAGAGAATATTTTTTTTATTATATTTATTTAAGATTATTAGTTATTTATTTTTTTAAATATTTATTATTATAATTTTTAGGAGATTTAGTATTAGAAGGATATAATAGATAAAAGAAATTAGAAATAATATTAAGATCAATATTAGATTTTTTTATATTTTCAGAAATATTAATAAGTTTAAGTAGGTCTGATGATCCACCTATTTTTATAAAATCTTTATTTTTTTTTATAAATATCATAGGAAATGTATCCATATTTGTTTGTTTTTTTATTTTATTTTTTTCATTTGGATTAACAGTAATATTTTTATATTTTATATTATATTTATCTAAAAGAGTAATAGCATAATTACAGTAAGGGCAAGTAGGAAGAGTATAAATGGTGATATTCATAGTTAATATTATATAATATAATAATATAATATTAGAATATAATTTTAAGTAAATATGGTAAAATATGATAAAAGAATAAATATATTAATATATGTAGGTTCGTTTAAGCCGCCACATAGAGGGCATTATAAATTAATAAAGGAGTATATAAAAAGATATGATAAGATAATAATAATAATATCAAATAAATCACGTCCATTAGATCCATTATTAAAGGATATAAATAGATTAGATTTAGAAGAAATGGAGAATAAATTAGGAGTAAAATTAAAGAGTAAAAAAGAGGGTATAGAAATATATAAAAGGTATATAAATGATAATAAAATTCCAAATATAAATGCAGAAGAATCAGAGAAGATATGGTCAATATATTTAAAATATTTAGGAGATAAAGAAAGAGATAAAATAAGTTTAATAATAAGTAAGAAGGATAGTCCAGTAAAATTAGGTATGTCAATATATAATAAATTGGATAAATCAAAATATAATGTAATATTTTTAAAGAGTGAAAAGAATAAAAATAATAAAAGATTTGGAGAAAAAGTTCAAATAATAGGTAAATATTTTGAAAGAATAAATAGCACAGATATAAGAGAATTAATATTAATGAAAATGAAGGATAAATTTTATAAATATTTACCAGAAGAATTAACAGAAGAAGATAAATTAAAAGTTTGGAATATAGTAAAGAAATAAAAAAAAGTATATAAAAAACGTATTTAAAGAGGCTTTTATTTTTTTAAAAGTTTGCATTACCAAGTTTTATTTCATAAAACTGGTTGATAAAGCTTCGCTTTATCTCACCCAAAAAGTTTTATTTAGTAATATTTACACCCTTGAAGATTTTTTTATATAATTTATAGATTATATAAAAAAAAGTATTTAAAGACTATTTTTTAATACTATATGATCGATAAATTTTTTATATAATTCATACATTATATAAAAAAAGTATTTAAAGAGGCTTTTATTTTGTTAAAACTTTTTTTAAAAGTTTGCATTACCAAGTTTTATTTCATAAAACTGGTTGATAAAGCTTCGCTTTATCTCACCCAAAAAGTTTTATTTATTAATATTTAAACGTATTGATAAATTTTTT
>Ga0169931_10005772_pt1 | contig 18804 bp, 15 predicted proteins | sample Kivu_15m_20L_FD_129675 | JGI IMG/M metagenome (GOLD analysis project Ga0169931, IMG submission 129675) | Freshwater microbial communities from Lake Kivu, Western Province, Rwanda to study Microbial Dark Matter (Phase II) - Kivu_15m_20L... | ecosystem: Environmental > Aquatic > Freshwater > Lake... | reverse complement strand
TTCGCGGGGTCGGACATGGTTAGGCGGCTTTGGGTTGCGCGGACTGCTGGAGCTGGGTGATGCGGGTCTCGATGCGGGCGATGTCCTTGCGGAGGAGGCGCATGCGGGAGGGCTTCTCCAACTGGGCGGTGGCCTGCTGGAGGCGGAGGTTGAACAGCTCCTGCCGCAGGTCGCGGCCTTTGACGGCCAGCTCGGCGACGGTCAGGTCTTTGAGTTCGGCAAATTTCATGATCAGGCGTGCGCGTGCCGCGCGATGAACTTGGTCTTGATGGGCATCTTGGTGGCGGCCAGGCGCATGGCTTCGCGGGCCATGACCTCGGGGATGCCGTCCACTTCGAAGAGGACGTTGGCGGGGCGGATGACGGCGACCCAGCCCTCGACGCCGCCCTTGCCGGTGCCCATTCGCACTTCGAGGGGCTTCTTCGTGAACGACTTGTCCGGAAAAACGCGGATCCACATCTTGCCGCGGCGCTTCATGTGGCGGGAGATGGCCACGCGGCAGGCTTCGATGACCTTGTTGTCCAGCCAGCAGCGCTCGAGCGCCATCAGGCCATACTCGCCAAACGCCACGGTGTTGCCGCGCGTGGCCAGGCCACGGCGCGCACCGCGGTGCATTTTGCGATACTTCACTCTTGCGGGCATCATCGCCATATCGGGTCCTCAGTCTGAAAGTTAACTGCCACTGGCCGGGGCGGGAGCCGGGGCCGCCGCCCGGGCGTCCTTGTCCTTCGGCTCGTCCTTGCAGATCCAGCACTTCACGCCCAGCTTGCCATAGACCGTCTTGGCCTCGGCGAAGCCGTAATCAATGTTCGCGCGCAGCGTGTGCAGCGGGACGCTGCCCTCGAGATACTTCTCCACGCGGGCGATCTCCGCGCCGCCGAGCCGGCCCGCGCAGCGCACGCGGATGCCCTGCACGCCCTGCATCTGCATGGCGGTCTGCACGGCCTTCTTCATCGCGCGGCGGAAGGAGACGCGGCGCTCGAGCTGGAGCGCGATGTTCTCCGCGACGAGCTGGGCGTCGGCCTCCGGGGACTTCACCTCGATGATGTCCACATAGACTTCCTTGCCCGTCATCTTGCTCAACTCCTCCTTGAGCTTGTCAATCTCCGCGCCCTTGCGGCCGATCACGACGCCGGGCCGGGCCGTGTAAATGGTGATGCGGCAGCGGTTGGCGGCGCGCTCGATGCCGATGCGCGGCACGGACGCGGACTCGAGCTTCTTCTTGAGGATCTCGCGGATCTTGAAGTCCTCGGTCAGCAGCGTGCCGAAGCCCTTCTTGTCGGAATACCACTTCGAGCGCCAGTCCTTGTTGACCGCGACGCGAAGGCCGATGGGATTGGATTTTTGGCCCATACTATTGCAGGTCGGAAAGGATGATTTTGATGTGGCTGTTCCGCTTGATGATGGGGCCGGCGGAGCCGCGCGCCTTGGGCGTGAAGCGCTTGAGGCGGCCGGCGGTCAGCGCCAAGGCCTCGCGCACCACGAGGTTCTCGGCCTTGAGGCCGTTGTTGTTCTCGGCGTTCGCGATGGCGGAGTCGAGCGTCTTGGCCACGGCCCGCGCGGACTTGCGCGGGATGACGGCCAGCACATGCTTCGCCTGGAGCGCCGGGAGTCCCTGAATCTGGCGCACCACCTCGCGCACCTTCTGGGGCGACATCCGGAAATTTTTTAGGACGGCTTGGACTTCCATGCTATTTGGCCTCCGCCTTGGCGGTGTGAGCGCCGTGCTTCTTGAAGGTGCGGGTCAATGAAAATTCGCCGAGCTTGTGCCCGACCATGTTTTCGGTCACGAACACCGGCAGGAACTGCTTCCCATTGTGGACGTTGAAGGTCAGCCCGATGAAATCCGGCGTGATCGTCGAGCGGCGCGACCAGGTCTTGATCGGCGTCTTCGTGTTGGCGGCCTTGGCCTTGACGATCTTGTCCTGCAAGCTCGCCTCCACAAAGGGGCCTTTTTTGATTGAACGTCCCATAATCTCTTACTGTTGCTTCATCGGGCGGCCATCGCGGCGAACCACGATGAACCGGTTGGATTCCTTCGTCTTGATGCGCGTGCGGTAGCCCTTGGCGATCAGGCCCCACGGCGAGGTGAGCTGCTGCCAGCCGCCGCCGGACTTCGACTTGCCCTGGCCGCCACCGTTCGGGTGGTCCACCGGGTTGCGGGCCACGCCACGGGAGATCGGGCGGATGCCGCGATGGCGGCTGCGACCCGCCTTGCCGAGGACGACGTTCTCGTGCTCGGTGTTGCCGACCTGGCCGATGGTCGCGTAGCAGTTCTCGTTGACCCGGCGGATTTCGCCCGACGGCAGGCGAATCTGGGCATAGCCGTCATCCACGGACATCAGCGTCGCGGCGGAACCGGCGGAACGAACCATCTGCGCGCCCCGGCCCGGCATGATCTCGATGTTGTGGATCGGCAGGCCGACGGGAACATGCTTGAGCAGGACGCTGTTGCCGGTGTCCGGCGGGGCCGTCGGGCCGGAAACCACCTTCGCGCCGACCTTCAAGCCGACCGGCGCGATGATGTAACGCTTCTCGCCGTCCTTGTAGGTGAGGAGCGCCAGGCGCGCGGTGCGGATGGGATCGTATTCGATGGCGGACACCTCGGCCTCGACGCCGTGCTTGTTCCGCTTGAAGTCCACGAGGCGGATCTTCTGCTTGTGGCCGCCGCCGATGCCGCGGGCGGTGACGCGCCCGTGCGTGTTGCGGCCGCCCGTCTTCTTGCGGATGACGACGAGGCTCTTCTCGGGCTTCCTCTTGGTGATGTCGCTGTAGTCCGAGATCGTGATGTATCTCGTGGACGGCGTCAGCGGGCGGAAAGTCTTGACGGGCATGGCGGGAGATTAGGTGAGGTTGATCTTGTCGCCGTCCTTGAGGGTGACGATGGCCTTCTTCCAATGCGCGTCGCGGCCGGCGTGCTTGGTGTTCTGCCGGCGGGCCTTGCCCCGGACGTTCGAGGTGTTGACGGCGACGACCTTGACCTTGAACAGCTCCTCCACCGCCTTGCGGATCTCGATCTTGTTCGCCCGGCGGTCGGCCACCACGGTGTATTGGTTGAACCGCTCGGCCTGCATCGCGCCCTTCTCGCTGATGCGCACCGTCTTGATGATGTCGAAGGAATTCATGGCGGTTACTTGTCGGAGAGCCGGAGGGCGACCTTCTCGAGGGCCGCCTTGGTGAAGACGAGCTTGTCGCAGAGCAGCGTCTCGTAGGTGTTGAGGCTCTCGCCGCTGGTCAGCGTGACGTGGGGCACGTTGCGGGAGCCGAGCGCGAGGTTCTTGTTCTCGCCGGAGACGAGCAGGACGGTGCGGCCGGCCAGCTTGAGCGCGCCCAGGGCACCGATGAACTCCTTCGTCCGGTGGGTCGCCAGCTTGAAATCATCCACCACCACCACGTCGCCCGCCTTGAGCCGCTCACTGAGCGCCTTGCGCAAGGCCAGCGCGCGGACCTTCTTGTTGACCTTCTTCGAGAAATCACGCGGCTGCGGGCCGAACACCACGCCGCCACCGGGCCACAACGGGGACTGCGTGGAGCCGGCGCGGGCGCGGCCCGTGCCCTTCTGCCGCCACGGCTTCTTGTTCGTGCCGGCCACTTCGCCGACCCGCTTCGTGGCGGCCGTGCCGCTGCGCCGGCCCGCGCGATACGCGGTCACCGCGTCATGCACGGCCTGCGTGCCGCGGCCATTCTCAATCAGCTCGAAGCCGACCTCGACTTCGCCCTGGCTGATGCCCTGATTGTCCAAAACGGGAAGTTTCATGGGTTACTTCTTCTTGGCGTCCTTCTTGCCCTTGGCGGCGGCCTCGGCGAGTTCCTTGGCCTTCTTCGCGGCTTCCTCGCGGTCCTTGCGGGCCTGCGCGACCGGATACTTCTTCGCCTCGCGAATCACGATGTAATCGCCCTCGGAGCCGGGGATGGAGCCTTTGATGAGCAGAAGATTGTCGTCCTTGCGCACCTGGATGACTTCCAGGTTCTGTGTCGTGCGGCGCTGCTGGCCCATGTGGCCGGGCATCTTCATGCCGCGCATGACCGTGCCGGGGAACAGGCGCTGGCCGATCGCGCCCGAGCGGCGCTTCCAGCCCTTGCAGCCGTGGGTCGCGTCACCACCGGCGAACGCCCAGCGGCCGACGACACCCTCGAAGCCGCGGCCCTTGGTCGTGCCGATGGCGTCCACGTAGTCACCCACCGCGAAAATGTCCGGCCCGACCACGTCGCCCGGCTTGACCGTCAGCGCGAAGTCGCGGAATTCCTTGATGCGCTTCACCGGCGCGCCCTTGTGCTTGGTGATGTGGCCGAGCACCGCCTTGGTGAGGCGCTGCTGCTTCTGGTCGTCGAACCCGAGCTGAACCGCGTTGTAGCCGTCCTTGCCGTCCTTGGACTTGACCTGCAGCACGCGGTTCGGCCCCGCGAGCACCACGGTCACGGCGATGGCGTTGCCGCTCGCGTCATACACGCGCGTGTGGCCGAGTTTTTTTCCGAGCAAGCCAATCATAGGGATTAAATCTTGATGGTGATGTCCACGCCGGCGGGGAGGTTGAGCTTCTTCAACTCATCCACGGTCTTGGCGGTGGGGTCGAGGATGTCCAGCAGGCGCTTGTGCGTGCGCTGCTCGAACGTCTCCTGGGATTTCTTGTCCGCGTGGGGGGAGCGCAGCACGGTGACGCGCTCGATGCGGGTGGGAAGGGGGATGGGGCCGGCGACCCGGGCGCCGGAGCGCTTGACCGTCTCCACGATGTCGTGGGCCGACTGGTCAATGACCCGGTGGTCGTAAGCCTTGAGGCGAATGCGAATGCGTTGTCCAGCCATACAAAGAACAAGAGTTGAAAACCTATGCGCGCTCGGCGCTGCCGCGTGCCCCCGCCAACTCCGCGAGTCGGCCCAGCACGCTCATCATTTCACGAATTGTCAGACGGTTCGTCACTGTGTCTTCGTTTTACCCTCGCCGTGTTCACCCGACGAAAGGGCGGGCAAAATAGCAGTCCGCATTTTCAGTGCAACATTTTTTCCAAACTTTTTTACCGAGTAAATACCCGACGTGACAAAAACCCCTTGGAACCGCGCTTGCCGCGCCGTCCGCGCTGCTCGTAACCTCGCCGCGTGACCTCGCAGGAAGCCGCCCTCCAGCAATTCGCGGACTTCGCCGCCTCGCTCCAGGGCGACGAAAAGGGCGAGTCGCAGCTTTTCCTCATCCGCCTGCTCGAAGCCTTCGGCCACGACGGTCACGGCCTGCCCGAAGGCTCGCGCTTCGAGCATCGCGTGCGCTTCCCCGGCGACAAAACGAAGTATGCGGACTTCGTCTGGCCCGGCCGCGTGCTGCTCGAAATGAAATCGCGCGGCAAGAAGCTCTCCGCGCACTACCAGCAGACGTGGGACTACTGGACGCAGCTCGTCCCGCACCGCCCGCCCTACGTCGTGCTGTGCAACTTCGACGAGCTGTGGATTTACGATTTCAACACGCAACTCAGCGAGCCGGTGGACCGGCTGAAAATCAGCGAGCTGCCCGCGCGCCACGCCGCGCTGAACTTCCTTTTTCCCCGCCCGTTCACGCCCATCTTCGGCAACAACTGGGTCGAGGTCACGCGCCGCGCGGCGGACGATGTGGCCGGCGCGTTCAACTCGCTCGTGCATCGCCGCGAGCCGCGCGACCGCGCGCGCCGCTTCATCCTGCAATGCGTCGTGGCAATGTTCGCCGAGGACATCGGGCTGCTGCCCAAGAGCCTGTTCACGGGCCTGCTGGAAGAATGCCAGCGCGGCGCGAGCTGCTACGATTTGCTCGGCGGCCTGTTCCGCCAGATGAACGACCCGCACTCCGCGCGCGGCGGACGCTACGCGGGCGTGGACTATTTCAACGGCGGCCTCTTCGCCATCGTCGAGCCGGTCGAACTCACGCCGGGCGAACTCGGTCTGCTGCTCAAAGCCGCGAAGGAAGACTGGTCGCGCGTGCAGCCCATCATCTTCGGCACGCTGTTCGAGGGCAGCCTGGACAAGGACCAGCGCCACGCGCTCGGTGCGCACTTCACCTACGAGGCGGACATCCAGAAAATTGTCCGGCCCACCATCGTGCGTCCGTGGGACGAGCGCATCGCCGCCGCGCGCACAGCGAAGGAACTCCGCAAACTGCTCACGGAGCTACGCGCCTTCCGCGTGCTCGACCCCGCGTGCGGCAGCGGCAACTTCCTCTTCGTGGCCTACCGCGCGCTGCGCGAAATCGAGCAACGGATTTTGCTCAAGCTTTTCGGACTCTCGCGTGATGCCTTCCGCGACATCGGCCTTGCCTCCGGCATCTCACCGAGGAATTTCTTTGGCCTCGATGTGAATGATAACGCCGTCGAGACGGCGAAGGTCACGCTGATGCTCGCACGCCGACTGGCACATCGTGACGCCGAGAAGTTCTGGGCGGAGCACGACGAGGTCGTGTCCGGTGACTTGCGCGAAATGGCGCTGCAGATGGAGAAGTACCTCCCACTGGACAATCTTGAAGACAACATCCGCTGCGTGGACGCGCTTTTCACGCGCTGGCCGGACGTGGACGCCATCATCGGCAATCCACCGTTTCTTGATGCGAGGCGCGTCACGATGATTCACGGCGCGGCCTACTCGAAGAAAATCCGTGCCGCCTTTCCCGACGTGCCCGGCCGCGCTGATTTCTGCGTTCACTGGTTCCGCAAGGCTCACGAGGTTCTCAAGCCCGGTTGTCGCGCCGGACTGGTCGGCACAAACACCGTTCGCCAGAACTACTCCCGCGAAGGCGGACTCGATTACGTAGTCAGGAACAGCGGCGTCATCACCGAAGCCGTCTCGACTCAGGTCTGGTCGGGTGAATCCGCCGTCCACGTTTCCATCGTCAACTGGCTGAAGCTACCTGCCGCGCCTGAAAAGCCCCCGGCAGACTTCTGGCTGCCACGCGAAAAGAAGCTCTACACGCAGCTCGGAGACAACCTCGACAGCAAATGGAAGTGTGAGGAGCTGACTCGAATCAGCGCCGCGCTGTCTGCTGGGCTGGATGTGACGAGCGCCAAACATCTGACCGCCACGCGCACTCCGAAGCGTTGTCTTGAGGGCCAGCAGCCCGGCCATACGGGCTTCGTCATCAAGACTCCCGATTTGGAAAGATTGACCGAAACTGACGATGACTGGAGCGAGGTTGTGTTCCCGTTCCTCAACGGCGATGATTTGATTTCCGGCACTTTCAATCGCGACCCGAGCTGGCTGATTGATTTCGAGGAGCGCGACATTTTTGCGGCCAAGAAACACAAGGCTCTGTTCTCCCACTTGGAGAAGTCTGTCCTGCCCACTTGGCAACATGGCGCGGAGAAGGAGCGGGAGAAATCTGGCAAGACACGCGGCGAGCACCAAGACCGCTTGCAGACTTGGTGGCTGTTGAAACGCCGCCGCGGGGAGTTAATCTCCGCCCTCGGCAAGCTCTCGCGATACGTTGTCTGCTCGGCCGTCACCAAGCGACAAATCTTCGAGTTCATTGATTCTGGCATCCGCCCAAGCAACGCGCTCAAGGCGTTTCTCTTCGAGGATGACTATTCGTTCGGCATCATTTCCTCCGGCGTTCATTGGGCCTGGTTCACGGCTCGCAGTTCCACGCTCAAAGGCGACTTCCGCTACACGCCAGACACCGTGTTCGACACCTTCCCGTGGCCGCAGTGGGAAGCCGCACGCCAAGGCCGCGAAGGACGCAAAGGCGAAGGCAGGAAACCTTCGCGGCCTTCGCGCCCGTTGCGTGAGCCAGTTGAATGCCTCCGCGCCGTGGCCGAAGCCGGCAAGGCGCTGCGCCGGCTGCGCCAGGAAATCCTCGACGCCAACGAGTGGTCGTTGCGCGACCTCTACAAGACGCTCGAACTCCCCGGCCACAACCGCCTGCGCGACGCCCACGCCGCGCTCGACGCCGCCGTGCGCGCCGCCTACGGCATGACGCCGGACGAGGACATCCTCGCGTTCCTGCTGGCGCTGAACCTCGACTGCGCGGCCCGCGAGGCGCGCGGCGAGGCCATCACGCCGCCCGGCCTGCCCGCGTGGGTGCCGGAGCCGCAGAGCTTCGTGAGCCGCGACTGCGTGCGCGCCGAGCTGCCCGGCGGCCCCGCCGACGGCTCGACCGCGGAGTCGTGGCTGCGCGCCGCGCACGACTTCACGCCGGTAAAGGAGGAGGCCGCGCCCTGGCCCGCCAAGCCGTAGGACGGCTTCTTCAACGCAAGGACGCAAAGGCGCAGAGAAGATTAAACCTGAATCCGGCGATTGAAAAGGAGGCGTAGGATCGCAAACCACTAACCGGCACTGACCTGCACTAATAAGCGCAGAACCTTGCGCTTCATCTGCGAGGGGAGTGAGCTTGGCTGGAATCCATTAGTGCCAGTCAGTGCCGGTTAGTGGTTTCTGCGCATCCTCCCCCAGTTCAACTGCCGATTTCAGGTTAAACAGGTCGGAGGCGTGGGCTTCAGCCATCAATCGCCGCTTGAACGGTGTTGCCCAGCCGCCTTTGCGCCCTCGCGGCTTTGCGTCCTGGCGTTGAAGGCCAAAAGCCCGCCGGCCTTGCGGGCGGCGGGCTTGATGGAAACGGAGTTTGCTCAGGTGCGCGCGGCGGGCTTCTTCGCCGAGGTCTCGAGGATTTGCAGCGCGATCTGCTGCGGCACCTGCTCGAAGGTGTGCGGCTCCATCGAGTAGCTCGCGCGGCCCTTGGAGAGGGAGCGGATGGCGGTGGCGTAGCCGAACATCTCGGCCAGCGGCACATGGGCGTTGAGGACGGTCTGGCCGGCCTTGGCGTCCACGGCGTGGATGATGCCGCGGCGGCGGTTGATGTCGCCGAGGAGGTCGCCCTGATACTCGTCGGGCGTCGTGACCTCGACCTTCATGATCGGCTCGAGGATGATCGGGCCGGCCGACTTGAAGGCGTCCTTGAGCGCGAAGATGCCGGCCATCTTGAACGCCAGCTCGTTGGAGTCCACCTCGTGGAAGGAGCCGTCCACGACGGCGATCTTCACGTCAATGACCTGGTAGCCGGCATAAACGCCGGTGCGGCAGGCCTCCTCGATGCCGTTGATGACGGCCGGGATGTATTCCTTCGGGATGGTGCCGCCGACGATCTTGTTCTCGATCTCGACGCCCTTGCCCTTTTCGTTCGGCTCGAGCGTGATGCAGGCGTGGCCGTATTGGCCGCGGCCGCCGGACTGGCGGATGAACTTGCCCTCGCCCTCGGCGGCCTTGGTGATGGTCTCGCGGTAGGCGATCTGCGGCGCGCCGGAGTTGGCCTCGACTTTGAATTCGCGCTTGAGGCGGTCAATGATGATTTCCAGGTGCAGCTCGCCCATGCCCGCGATGATGCGCTGGCCGGTCTCCTCGTTGGTGAAACAGTGGAAGGTCGGGTCTTCCTCGGCCAGGCGCTGCAGGCCCTCGGACATCTTGTCGCGGTCGGCCTTGGTCTTCGGCTCGACGGCCATGCTGATGACCGGCTCGGGGAAGGTCGGCGGCTCCAGCGCCACGTCGAAGTCCTCGTCGCACAGCGTGTCGCCCGTCGTGATGTTGCGCAGGCCGACCAGCGCCGCGATGTCCCCGGCATACACCTCGTCAATGTCCTTGCGCTCGCTGCCCTGGATGACCATCAGGCGGCTGACGCGCTCGCGCTTGCGGGTGCGCGGGTTGTAGATGTTGTCACCCTTCTTGAGGTGGCCGGAATAGACGCGGAAGAACACCAGCTTGCCCGCGTAGGGGTCCGTCCACAGCTTGAACGCGAGCGAGCAGAACTTCTGGTTGTCATCCGTCGGCACGGCGACCTGGTTCTCCGTGCCCGGCTCGTGGCCTTGCGCGGGGGGAATGTCCAGCGGCGAGGGGAGGTAGTCCACGACGGCGTCCACTAGCACCTGCACGCCCTTTTTCTTGAAGGCGGAGCCGCACAGGACGGGGATGATCTCGATCTTGCAGGTGAGCCGGCGGATGGCGGCCTTGAGCACCTCGGGGGCGATGGGCTTATCTTCGAGCACCAGGTTCGCGATCTCGTCGTCCTTGTTCGAGACGGCGTCAATCAGCTCCGCGAGCGCGGCCTTCGCGCGGGCCTGATGCTCGGCGGGAATGTCCGTGACTTCGTAGTTCAAACCTTCGTTGGCCTCGGTCGGACCCCAGTTGATGGCCTTCTGGTTGACCACGTCAATCACGCCCTCAAAGCCGCCGGCAACGGTCTTGCCCTCGGCCTCGGTCGGGCCGGCCCCGAGGGGCAGGAAGATCGGGAACGCGTAGGCGCGCAGCTTGGTGCGCATGTCGTTCAACGCGTTCTCAAAGTTCGCGCCGATCCGGTCCATCTTGTTCACGAACGCGATGCGCGGAACCTTATACTTGGTCGCCTGCCGCCAGACCGTCTCGGACTGCGGCTGCACGCCGGCAACGCCGCAGAACACGGCCACCGCGCCGTCCAGCACGCGCATGGAGCGCTCCACCTCGGCGGTGAAGTCCACGTGGCCGGGGGTGTCAATGATGTTGATGCGGTGCGGGACGTTGTTGAACGCCTTGTAGATCTGGTCCTCGCCGGGCTTGATGGTTTTCTGGGTCCAGAAGCACGTCACGGCGGCGGAGGTGATGGTGATGCCGCGCTCGCGCTCCTGCTCCATCCAGTCGGTGACGGTGTTGCCGTCGTCCACGTCGCCGATCTTGTGGATCAGGCCGGTGTAGAAGAGGATGCGCTCGGTGGTTGTGGTCTTGCCGGCGTCAATGTGCGCGGCGATGCCGATGTTGCGCGTGCGTTCCAGCGTGTATTGCCGGTCCGGCGAGTTGACGGCCTTGTTTTCAGCGAGGGTGCTCATGGGCGGTTCAGGATTGCGTCTTGGTCAAAAAAAACGCCCCGATGCGTGGTGCGCCTTCGGGGCGGCAGAAACTGGGCGGTGACTACCAGCGGAAGTGCGCGAACGCCTTGTTCGCCTGCGCGGTCTTGTGGACCTCGTCGCGCTTGCGGATCGCGTTCCCCTGGCCCTGGTAGGCATCCATGATCTCGGCGGCCAGCGCCTGGCTCATCGGCACGCCCTTGCGGGCGTCGGCGAACTTCACAATCCACCGGACGGCGAGCGAGGCCTGCCGGTCAGCGGGCACTTCGAGCGGAATCTGGTAGGTGGCGCCACCGACGCGGCGGGGCTTGACCTCGAGGCGCGGCTTGGCGTTGTCCACCGCGCGCTGGAGCACGTCCACCGGGCTGGCGTCGGGCACCTTCTCGGCAAGCGAGGTGAAGGCACCATAGACGATGCGCTGGGCGACGCTCTTCTTGCCGCACTGCATGACGGTGTTGATGAGGCGGCCGACGAGCACGCTGGTGAAGCGGCCATCGGGGATGATCTGGCGTTTGCTGGCTTGGCGGCGACGGGACATGGCGGGGCTTTCTGGTTGGAATTACGCGGCTTTCTTGGCGGCCTTGGGGCGTTTGACGCCGTATTTGGAGCGGCTCACACGGCGCTTCTCGACGCCGGCGGCGTCGAAGGTGCCGCGGACAATGTGGTAGCGCACGCCGGGGAGATCCTTCACGCGGCCGCCGCGCACGAGCACGATGGAGTGCTCCTGCAGGTTGTGGCCCTCGTCCGGGATGTAGGCGATGACCTCGTAGCCGTTGGTGAGGCGGACCTTCGCGACCTTGCGGAGCGCGGAGTTCGGCTTCTTGGGGGTGCGGGTCATGACCTGCACACAGACGCCGCGGCGGAACGCGGAGCCTTCGAGCGCGGGCGACTTGGACTTGTAGATGATCCGCTTGCGGCCTTTGCGGATGAGTTGATTGATGGTCGGCATGCTTATCAGCCTTCAGTTTTGCGCCCCTGCCCCGCTTTGGGGAAAGGAGCGCGGATTGTTAGCAAACGCAGTTGACGTGGCAACCTGTATTTTGAGTTGACGGGCACATTTCAGCTTCAGGCCAGCAGCGGCGACGCCGGGGCCTCGGCGGCGGGCGGCTCCTCGATGGGCAGCTCCTCGACCGTCGGCTTGAGCGTCACGTTGCGGTGCATCGGGAAGCCCGTGCCCGCCGGGATGATGTGGCCCATGATGACGTTCTCCTTGAACCCGCGCAGGTAGTCGCTCTTGCCCATCGTCGCGGCCTCGGTGAGGACGCGCGTGGTGTCCTGGAACGACGCGGCGCTGAGGAAGGACTCGGTCTCGAGCGAGGCCTTGGTGATGCCCAGCAGCACGGGCGCGCCCTCGGCGGGCTTGCCACCCATCTTCTCGACGCGCGCGTTCTCCTCGTCGAAGACGATCTTGTCAATCTGCTCGCCCCAGAGGAACACGGTGTCGCCCGGCTCGGTGATGCGGACCTTGCGGAGCATCTGCCGGATGATGATCTCGATGTGCTTGTCGTTGATGGTCACGCCCTGCACGCGATAGACCTCCTGAATCTCGTTGACGAGGTGCTCTTGGAGTTCCTGCGTGCCGCAGACGTCGAGGATTTCGTGCGGCACCACCGGGCCTTCGGTGAGCTGCTGGCCCTTCTTCACGAAGTCGCCCTTGAAGACGATGACGTGCTTGCCGATGGCGATGAGGTGCTCCTCCTCGAGGCCGGTCTTGGCGTCCTTCACGAGGATGCAGCGCTTGCCGCGCACGCTCGCGCCGAAGTCCACGAGGCCGTCAATCTTCGCGATCTCGGCGGCGTCCTTCGGCCGGCGCGCCTCGAACAGCTCGGCCACGCGCGGCAGACCGCCGGTGATGTCCTTCGTCTTCGACGACTTGCGCGGCGTCTTGGCCAGCAGCGAGCCGGCCACGATGTGGTCGCCCTCGTTGACGACGATGTGCGCGCCGGCGGGAATCGGATACTGCGCCAGCGGCTCGCCCTTCTTGTCCTCGATGATGATCTGCGGGTGCAAATCCTCCTTGTGCTCGATGATGACCATGGCCTCCTGGCCGGTGGACTCCTCGAGTTCCTGCTTCATCGTCACGCCTTCGATGATGTCGTTGAAGACGATGTTGCCCGCCTTCTCGGAGAGCACGGGGACGTTGTAGGGATCCCACTGCACGAAGGTCTCGCCCTTCTTCACCTTGCCGCCGTTGCGGACGGAGATGACGGAGCCGATGACGATGTTGTGCGTCTCCAGCTCGCGGCCGTCGTCGGCCAGGAGCGTGAGCGAGCCGTTCTTGTTCAGGACGATGCAGTTGCCGTCCTCCAGCTCGACGATGCGGAGGTCGTTGAAGCGGACGGTGGCGTCCACCTTGGTCTTGATCTGCGGCTGCTTGAACGTGCCCTGCGCGGTGCCACCGAGGTGGAACGTGCGCATGGTGAGCTGCGTGCCCGGCTCGCCGATGGACTGCGCGGCGATGATGCCGACGGCCTCGCCGAGCTTGACGGTCTGGCCGGTGCCGAGGTGGCGGCCGTAGCAGAGCATGCAGCAGCCGACCTTGGCCTCGCAGGTCAGGACGGAGCGGATCTTGACGCGCTCGACGTTGGCGACCTCGACGGCCTTGGCCTTCAGCTCGTCAATCTCCTCGTTGGCCTTGACCAGCTTGGTCTTCGGGCTGGTCGGGTCCACGATGTCCTCGGCGGCGTGGCGGCCGATGAGGCGCTCGGAGAGCTTCACGACGACTTCCTCGCCCTCGCGGATTTCGGAGACCCAGATGCCGTTGGTGGTGCCGCAATCCACCATGCGGATGATGACGTCCTGCGCCACGTCCACGAGCTTGCGCGTCATGTAGCCGGAGTCGGCGGTCTTGAGCGCGGTGTCGGCGAGACCCTTGCGGGCGCCGTGCGTGGACATGAAGTATTCGACGACCGTGAGGCCCTCGCGGAAGTTCGAGAGAATCGGCTTCTCGATGATTTCGCCGGACGGCTTGGCCATGAGGCCGCGGAGGCCGGCGAGCTGCCGGACCTGCGCCTTGTTGCCGCGCGCGCCGGAGTCCACCATCAGATACACCGGGTTGAACTCCTTCTTGCCCTGATTCTCCTGCAGGGTCTTGAGCATGACGTTGGCGATCTGGTCCGTGCAGTGGGTCCAGATGTCAATGACCTTGTTGTAGCGCTCGCCGCCGGTGATCGCGCCGGCGCGGTGCTGCTTGTCCACCTGGTGGATCTGCTTGAGCGCGACGTCAATCTCCTCCTTCTTGGCGTGCGGGATGATCATGTCGTCAATGCCGATGGACACGCCCGCGCGGGTGGCCTCGCGGAAGCCCAGCTCCTTGAGGCGGTCGAGCGCCTCGATGGTCTTCTCGTGGCCGGCGGCCTTGTAGCAGTTCCAGATCAGGTCGCCGATCTTGGACTTGTTGACGACGAGGTTGGCGAAGCCCATCGGCTCCGGCCAGATCTCGGAGAAGACCACGCGGCCCACGGTGGTCTCGAGAACCTTCTTGTCCAGCGAGCCATAGACCGTCTTCTTCCCAAGGTCGGGGTTCGCGATGCGGATGCGGTCGTGCGTCTTCACGTCGCCCTCCTGGTAGGCGAAGAGCACCTCGTCCTTGGAGCCGAAGATCATCGGCGTCTTCTTGGACTTCGCCGCGCGCGGCTCGGCGGTGAGGTAGTAGCAGCCGAGCGTGATGTCCTGCGTCGGCGTCATGATGGGCTTGCCGGACGACGGGCTGAACACGTTGAGCGGGGCCATCATCAACATGCGGGCCTCCATCTGCGCCTCGACGGACAGCGGGACGTGGACGGCCATCTGGTCGCCGTCGAAGTCCGCGTTGTAGGCGGTGCAGACGAGCGGGTGGATGCGGATGGCCTCGCCCTCGATCAGCGTCGGCTCGAAGGCCTGGATTGAGAGGCGGTGGAGCGTCGGGGCGCGGTTCAGCAGCACGGGATGCCCGCGCGTGACTTCTTCAAGGATGTCCCAGACCTCGGGCGACTGGCGCTCGATCATCTTCTTGGCCGAGCGCACGGTGTGGACGTAGCCGCGCTCCTTGAGCTTGCGGATGATGAACGGCTCGAACAGCACGAGCGCCATCTTCTTGGGCAGGCCGCACTGGTTGAGCTTGAGTTCGGGGCCGATGACGATGACCGAGCGGCCCGAGTAGTCCACGCGCTTGCCCAGCAGGTTCTGGCGGAAGCGGCCCGACTTGCCCTTGAGCATGTCGGAGAGCGACTTGAGCGAGCGGTTGCCCGCGCCGGTGACGGCGCGCCCGTGGCGGCCGTTGTCGAACAGCGCGTCCACGGCCTCCTGCAACATGCGCTTCTCGTTGCGGATGATGACCTCGGGGGTCTTGAGCTGGAGCAGGTTCTTCAACCGGTTGTTCCGGTTGATGACGCGGCGGTAGAGGTCGTTGAGGTCGGACGTGGCGAAGCGGCCGCCTTCGAGCGGCACGAGCGGGCGCAGGTCCGGCGGGATCACCGGCAGCACCGTGAGAATCATCCATTCGGGCCGGGTCTTGGAGCCGATGAAGCCCTGGTGCAGCTTGATGCGCTTGGCGAGCTTCTTGCGGATCTGCTTCGACTTCGTCTCGGTCATCGCGATCTGTAGCTCGTCCACGGTCTTCGGCAGGTCGAGCTTGGCCAGCGCGTCGCGGACGCCCTCGGCACCGATCTTGGCGATGAACGCATCAGCGCCGTAAGTCTCCTTCGCCTCGCGATACTCGTGCTCGCTGAGGAGCTGGTGCTGCTTGAGCGGGGTGTTGCCGGGGTCAATGACGAGGTAATCCTCGTAGTAGATGACGCGCTCGAGGTTGCGGGCGGTCATGTCGAGCATGAGGCCGAGGCGCGAGGGCATGCACTTGAAGAACCAGATGTGCGACACCGGCACGGACAGCTCGATGTGGCCCATGCGCTCGCGGCGCACGCGGGCGAGCGTGACCTCGACGCCGCAGCGGTCGCAGACGACGCCGCGGTGCTTGATGCGCTTGTATTTGCCGCACGAGCACTCCCAGTCCTTCACGGGACCGAAGATGCGCTCGCAGAACAGGCCGCCCTTCTCGGGCTTGAACGTGCGGTAGTTGATGGTCTCGGGGTTCTTGACCTCGCCCTTGGACCAGGCGCGCATGGTCTCCGGGCTGGCGACGGTGATGCTGACGTAATCAACCAGGTTGACCTTGTCCAGGCCGAGCAGTTCGCGGGCGGTTTCTTTGGCGCTAATCATGGTGTTTAGTGCGTTGGTTGTTACGTTGGATCAGAGGGCGGCGAGCAGGGCCTGCGGGTTCGGGGCGGGATTCGCGGAATCCACCGGGTTGCTGTAGCCGACCTTCACATCGAGGCCGAGGGACTGCATTTCCTTCACGAGCACGTTGAACGACTCGGGCACGCCGGCCTCGAGGGCGTTGTCGCCCTTGACGATGGCCTCGTAGATGCGGGTGCGGCCCTGCACGTCGTCGGACTTCACGGTCAGGAGCTCCTGCAACGTGTAGGCCGCGCCGTAGGCTTCCATCGCCCACACTTCCATTTCGCCGAAGCGCTGGCCGCCATACTGCGCCTTGCCGCCCAGCGGCTGCTGGGTGACGAGCGAGTAAGGCCCGACCGCGCGGGCGTGAATCTTGTCCGCCACGAGGTGGCCGAGCTTCATCATGTAAATGAAGCCGACGACGATCTCCTGGTCGAAGGACTCGCCGGTGCGGCCATCAAACAAGGTCGCCTTGCCGTGCTCGCCCACGAGCGGCTGGCCGACTTCCTTCTTGTGCAGGTCGCCGGCGTCCTTGAGGTAGCCGCGGATTTCCTTTTCCTTGATGCCGTCGAAGACGGGCGTCGCGAACTTGAGGCCGAGGAACTTCGCGGCCCAGCCCAGGTGGGTTTCGAGCAACTGCCCGACGTTCATGCGCGAAGGCACGCCCAGCGGGTTGAGCACGATGTCCACCGGCGTGCCGTCCGCGAGGAACGGAAGGTCCTCCTCGGCCACGATCTTGGCGACGACGCCCTTGTTGCCGTGGCGGCCCGCCATCTTGTCGCCGACGGAGAGCTTGCGCTTCGAGGCGATATAGACCTTCACCTGCTTGATGACGCCGGGGTCAACGTCCTCGCCGGATTCGGCGCGGCCGACTTCCTCGTCGTGCTGCATCTGGAGGTCGTCGAACTTCTTCTTAAACGTGCCGATGATCTCGTTGATCTTGTTGCGGATGGGCGACGGATCAATTTCGATCTTGTCATAGACCTGCGCGAGCTTGCGCAGCAGCGTCTTGGTGATCTTGCGGTTGGCCGGGATGATGATCTCGCCGGTCTCGGCGTTGGTCACGTCGAGCGGGATCTTCTCGCCGAGCAGGATGTTCGAGAGCGCCTCGGTGAGCTGGTCGCGCAGGGTCTCAATCTTGCCCTTGTATTCCTCGTCCACGACCTTCTGGGCGCGCTTGGCGTCCTTGTCCACCTTGACCGGCGCGGACATGTCGGTCGGCTTCTTGGCCGAGACCTTCACGTCCATGACGATGCCGTAGGTGCCGGAGGGAACCTTGAGCGAGGTGTCCTTCACGTCGGCGGCCTTCTCGCCGAAGATGGCGCGCAGCAGGCGCTCTTCCGGCGCAAGCTCCGTCTCCGACTTCGGGGTGATCTTGCCGACGAGGATGTCGCCGGGCTTGACCTCCGCGCCGACGCGGATGACGCCGTCGGGGCCGAGGTTCTTGAGCGCATCTTCGCCGAGGTTCGGGATGTCGCGCGTGATTTCCTCGGGGCCGAGCTTGGTGTCGCGGGCGCCGACCTCGAACTCATCAATGTGGATGGACGTGAACACGTCGTCCTTCACGATGCGCTCGCTGATGAGGATGGCGTCCTCGAAGTTGTAGCCGTTCCACGGCATGAACGCGACGAGCACGTTGCGGCCGAGGGCGAGTTCGCCGCCCTGCGTGCAGGGACCGTCGGCGATGATCTGGCCCTTCTTGATCGTGTCACCCTTGGCGACGAGCGGCTGCTGGTTGACGCAGGTCGCCGCGTTGGAGCGCATGAACTTGCGGAGGCGGTAAATCCAGATGCCGTCCTCGGGCGCGTGTTTGAGCTTCTTCTTGGTCTCGGGAATTTTCCCGTCCTTCGTGATGATGATCTGGTCGCCGGAAACCGAGGCGACCTTGCCGGCTTCTTCAGCGATGAGCACGGCAATCGAGTCGCGCGCGACGCGCTCTTCGAGACCGGTGGCCACGAAGGGCGATTCCGTGATCATCAGCGGCACAGCTTGGCGCTGCATGTTCGAACCCATCAGCGCGCGGTTCGCGTCGTCGTGCTCGAGGAACGGAATGAGGCCGGCGGCCACGGAGACGAGCTGCTTGGGCGACACGTCCATGTAGTCCACTTCCTGCGGCTCGACGTCCACGAAGTCGCCCTTGCGGCGGCAGGTGACGGTCGGGTTGAGAAAGTGGCCCTTGTCATCGAACGGCGCGTTGGCCTGCGCGATGGTGAAGCCTTCCTCGCGGTCGCCCGTGAGGTAGTCCAGCTCACCGGTGATGCGGCCCTTCACGACCTTGCGGTAAGGCGTCTCGATGAAGCCGAAGTCGTTCACGCGCGCGAAGGTCGCGAGCGAGGCGATGAGGCCGATGTTCGGGCCTTCGGGCGTCTCAATCGGGCAGATGCGGCCGTAGTGCGACGGATGCACGTCGCGAACCTCGAAGCCCGCGCGGTCGCGTGAAAGTCCCCCGGGTCCAAGGGCCGACAGGCGGCGCTTGTGGGTCAGTTCGGCCAGCGGGTTGATCTGGTCCATGAACTGCGAGAGCTGCGAGCGGCCGAAGAAGTCGCGCACCACGGCGGAGAGCGCCTTCGGGTTGATGAGCTTCGCGGGCGTCATCGTGTCCACTTCCTGGTCGAAGAGCGTCATGCGCTCCTTGACGAGGCGCTCGGTGCGGGCCAGGCCCACGCGGCACTGGTTGGCGAGCAGTTCGCCCACGGTGCGGACGCGGCGGCTGCCGAGGTGGTCAATGTCGTCCACGCTCCCCTGCCCCTTCTTGAGCTTGAGGAGATACTTGGTGGAC
>Ga0169931_10005771_pt1 | contig 18807 bp, 10 predicted proteins | sample Kivu_15m_20L_FD_129675 | JGI IMG/M metagenome (GOLD analysis project Ga0169931, IMG submission 129675) | Freshwater microbial communities from Lake Kivu, Western Province, Rwanda to study Microbial Dark Matter (Phase II) - Kivu_15m_20L... | ecosystem: Environmental > Aquatic > Freshwater > Lake... | reverse complement strand
TCAGCAGCTGCGGTGCCTTCTGCAGCAGCAGCAGTGCCTTCAGCAGCGCCCGAGCCGGCCGCAGGCGCAGCGGGCTGCTGGCATGCGACGGTGAACGCCAGTGCACCAACCATCAATACGCGACCAACAAGGTTCTTGTTCATAGGACTTCGAGCTCCGAACGGCATGAAAAACGTAGTGTCCCCATCCGCGACATGCGGATTCGATCATAGGGGCCAACACGGTCGGCGCACTTGCGCCTTTTTTTCTCACTGATCAAGAAAAAATCGACATACCTTGCCGAATTCGTGTCAGATCGGGAATATACTTACCCATTTGTGGTGAAAACTGCCGGTTTTGACGCCTCGGCGCGAGACTCCAGCACCACCCAGATACCCATCGTGCACACGGCACACATCGCCACCAGACCAAACATCGAGGCGTCATCCCACGCGTCGGCGAACGCGCCGAACGCGGGCGTGAGCACCAGCAACGCGACATCCCATAACCCCGTGAACACCGACAGCGATCGGCCTCGCGATGACGCGTCCGCACGACTGACGGCCTGACTTGTCAGAATCGGGAAGCAATACCCATGCCCGACGCCAGCCAGAAGGCCGCACAACAGAAACGATTCCCACGTCGTACTCTGCGCGCACAACAACAGCGCCACCACATAGCTCGCAAGCGCCGGCGCCATCAGATTGGAAGGACCGATCCGGTCCGGAAGACGAGAGCCGAACAACCGCACACCGATTGCCCCACCCGCATACAGAAACCACATCCAGGTTGCGCGCTCCACGCCTCGGGTCTCAGCCGTCAGCGTCGCATACGAGAAGAACACCGCCACCATGGCCGAGAACGTCACCGTCGCCAGCCAGACCGGTAACAGACGAAGCGAAAACAGATCGCGCCAGCGTCCAGACACCCGACCGCTCCCCGCCGCCGCCGCACGTTCCGGCTCCTTCAGCTGCAGCACAAAGAAAAGCGAACACAGAATCAACGCCCCCACCGCCGGAAACAGCCAGCGAATCTCAGCGCCGGTAAGACCCAGCTCGGTCGAGATCGGGTTCACACACAACGGTAGGAGCCCGGCGATTCCAAACAACGCCAGACCCTCGGTTCGCCGCGAAGCCGGGACCAGGTCGGCGGCCCAGGTAAAGTATCCTGTGAACAGGCAGCCGACACCCAGACCGAACAGCACCCGATCCGCATACAGCAACCACCCGGGCTCCGTGATCCAACCCAGCAGGATCGTAGCCAGACCCAGCATGACCGTACCCACCAGCAGCGTCGGCCGGCGGCCCACTCGATCGAGCGCCCAGCCCACTACCGGACGAAACACCAGCCCTCCGATGGAGCCCACCGCCATGGTGACACCAATCTCTAGCCGAGTGGCTCCCATCCAGGTCAGATAGAGGGGCAGCAGCGGCAGGGTCGAGTACCCGAGCGACTGCATGAACTGACCCATCACCAGCAGCAGAAAGCTTCGGCTGACGAGGGGTTCGCGGGTAACAGCGGACGGCGCGAGGTTCAAGAGCCAGCTCCTGACTCGGCGGACACGACGTGTGTCCCGTAGGGCGCGCTACTCTCGCAGCGCGCCGCAAAATCCACAAGGACCTCGCAAGCGGACGACCTGTGGACGCCTTCTGGCTTCGGGCCTTCGCAGGGCGGCGGTCAGATTCAGGGGTCGAAAAAGAACCCGTCGCGGGCGTTGAACACCAGCGCGACCGACAGCGCCTGACATACACCCGCTTCATTCGGCAGCAGGTCGGCGGCCTGTCCAACAATCGTCTGCAGCACCGCAGAGACGGTCTCGCCCGCATCCTGAGCGACCTGCTCGATCTCGGAGATCAGCACGGCGCCACCCATGACCCCTTCCCAATCGCCCCCCTGCGTCACCTGCACCTTCAGACGCGCCTGTCGCACGTTGAACAAAATGAATCGGTCAAACACCTGAAGCGGCAGCGCCAACTCAAACGGACCCGCTTCCAGCACACCGTTCCGGATGGTGGCACCGGTAATGAGCGACTCCGGGCCTTCGGGATCGCGTTCGTAGGTCTGGCCAGCAAGCAGAAGACCGTCGGTGCCAAGCGACGGAACGCCGGCGCCGCGGCTGATGCGTACCTGCACGCAGTCATCGTTCAGTGGGTCGTCCAGTCCGGTGACCTCCATCGCAAGCAACAGCTCGCCCATGTTGATAGCCGACTGCACCAGCCCCTCAATCGCATCGCCGCCGACGGCCTCGAGTGCAGGCAGCAGGGTAGAGAACGCTGCGTCAATCCCCTGGGTACCATCCGGCGCCGTGGCGTCTGCCTGAAAACACCCCAGGGCGTCGCGGTTGTCCGAAACGCGCTGGTCAAGATCAATGCCGGGAACGCGGCCGCCTTCGACCTCGCGCGAGAACCGGAGCACGTTCACCATCGCCATCGTTTGCCGGTCGGGCGCATCACAGCTCGTGGGAATCGAAGACCCATCGAATGGCTCTTCGGTGTCGCTGGTGCTGGAATCCGAATCAACGGTGACGTCGGGAGAGACATCGGCGCCGATGTCAGCGCCGGCGTCCGCGTTCGGCTCAGCTGCATCGCGAGCACGGTCTGCGGGCGTACCATCGCCCTGACAGGCCGTCAGCGGGAGCATGATCGCAACGAGGGCAGCAGCGTGCCAGCGACGCGAGGTACAACCAGGGCTCATGCTTCTACCTCCGAGACCGTCTCGGTGGCCATGGCGTCGGCTTCGCCGTAGCTGGCCGCGGTGACCCCGACGGCTCGCATCAGGGTCAGAATGACCTTGCTGGCGTTATCGGCGCCGGTGGGACGATGATGAATACCGGTACGCAGGCGTCCCGAACCCGTACCCGCGATGATGAGTGGATATTCGTCAATCGAGTGGGTGCGGCCGTAGGAGACATCGGAAGTACCCAGCACGGCGCAGTGGTCCAGCAGCGTGCCGTCGCCTTCCGGAATGCTGCTCAGCGCCTGAATAAACTCGGCGAAGTAGCCCATCAGCTCGATCACGATCTCGTTGACCTGCGGCTGCTCACCGGGTTCGTCGTGGGTGAGCTGGTGGTGGCCGGCGCCGGCACCCTCAAAGAGCAGGTTGTTCACCGGGGAGGAGATGAAGTTGGTGAACACCCGGGTCTGATCGCAGGCGAGCGCCATCGCGCAAAGGTCCGCGAATACCCGATTGACGAGCCCCAGCTGCGGGCGCCCGTTGATCCACGGATAGTCGGCGAGCGGCGCCTGGGGGCGCAGGCACGCGGCGAGCGTCGGTGGATCTTCTTCGAGACGGGCCAGCCGAAGTTCGAGCTCGCGGATCGCGGTCAGGTGCGAGTCAAGGCGGGCCTGATCGGCTGTCCCGAGTCGATTTCGCAGGCGATTGGCGTCTTCCGTCACGACGTCCAGTACGCTTCGCCGCAGGGCGATAGACGGGTCCACGATGGCCTCTTCGCCCGGCGCACGGAAGCCGGGACCGAACAGGCGCTCAAAGAGCGCGAACGGGGAGCGTTCTGCCGGATTTCGCGTGGTGGCGCTGCTCCAGGACAGGCCGCTCTCCGGCTCGGCCCCAAACTCAATCGATCGGAAGCGCGTGGCGCCCCCGATCTGTGCGGCGATGCGCTGATCGATCGTCGGCCCGGAAAACGACCCGCTGGCGTCCACGGTCGGGGATGGCATGCCAGACAACAGGCCGGCAGGTCCAGAACCATGCGGTGACTGGTTGGGCACGCGCACCTGCATGTTGGTGATCACCGTAATCTGGTCGCGAACGGGCGCCAGCGGCTGCAGCTGCTCGCTCAGGGTATAGCCCGACCCGGTGCCCTGCGGCACCCAGCGGTCAGGTAACATGCCGTTGCCCCAGAAAAACATGCCGAATCGGGTGGGGAAGGCGTCTCCGTTTGCCAGGGCGGTGCCGTTCGTATTCACGAAGGCTTCGAACATGGGAAGACCCACGGTGACCATGCCACCACCCAGCATACCGCGGAGCAGGCTGCGACGATTGAGTCGAAATCGGTTCATCATGGTTCGTTCCCCCCGATCGCGCCGGGCGTACGGAAGCCCGGCGTCGTCACCAGCTCCAGCAGAAGTGCGCGCACACGGAATCCATCGCGCTCAAAAGCGACCGCGAGCTCTCGCACCAGCTCCCGTTCCCCGCTCGTTTCAAGGCGGCCGTTGGTGTAGCGGTACACGTGGCGCACCAGGCAGGGAGCAAATCGCGGATGGTCGCGCAGGGCGAGCGCAAGACTGACCGGCCCATCGAACGGCACGCCGTCAAGATCTCCGGTGGCGTCGATTTGGGCGCCATTATCGGTCGCTCTGAAGCGACCAATCCCATCAAAGTTCTCCAGCGCCAGCCCGATGGGGTCCATCACCTCATGGCAGCCCGCGCAGGAGGGGTCCGTCAGGTGTTCCGCCACGCGATCGCGCAGTGTGGGCGTCGTCCCCGACGGTTCCGGGATCGACGTGTCCACATCGGCAGGAGGAGCGGCGACGACCTCGCACAACAGGCGCTCACGCACAAACTTGCCTCGCAAGGTGGCCGAGCTTGAGACCGGGTGAGACGCGAGCGCCAGAAACCCGACCTGACCCAGCAGACCGGACCGCGGAGCGTCAGCGGGCCACTCAGCAGAAGCGAACGTGTCACGCGAAGGAGCCCGCATGTTGTAGAGCGCAGCCAACTCGCGATTCACAAACGTGGAACGCGTCGTCAGTAGGTCGCGATAGTCACCGTCCGTGACGAGGACCAGCTCGGTCACCAGCTGCAACATCTCTTCGCGCGCCGATGCTCCCAACGTGGGGCTCATGTGCGTAAACACGGTCGGGTCCTTCGAGAGCCGGTCCAGAAGGTGCAGCTGGAGAATCTCGCCGAACAGCGCGCGAATCCCGTTCTCCGCCAGCGGAGACGCCAGAAGTCGTTCGGCCTGCGCCTGAATCCCGGCATCCGTCACCAGCTCATCGGCCGCCGCCGCCCGCAGCAGCTCGGCATCCGGCGTGGTGTTCCACAACAGGTAACTCAGGCGACTGGCCATCTCCCAGCTACTGAACCGAAGCTCACCCGGCGTTTCAGGATCGGGTTCCCCGAGCTCCACGCGAAACAGAAAGTGGGGAGACTGCAACGCCGCCGCCAGCACGTACTCGGCGCCCTGTTCAAAATCACCCAGCACCGTGGATGCCTGTTCCCAGATGCCCAGCAGCCCGGTCAGCTCCTCCTCGGTGGCGGGACGACGCCACAGACGAAGCAGCAGGGGTTCCAGAGACGCCCGCGCACACGTCGCGTCGTACACACCATCGACATCACAACCGATGATGTTGCCGAGCAGCGCGTCGGTCTGCACAACCTGAGCAGCCAGATTGTAAGCCGCCGCCTCGTACTGCTCGACTCCTCGCGCCGAGATGGCCGACACGGCAGCGCCAAGAGACAGGTAACCCGCCACGCTCGTGTCGGGCTCCAGCGAAGTCGGAACCGTCAGCGACTCACCCAGAACGTCGCGCACCGACGACGCGTACTGTTCCCGCGAAAGGCGCCGTATTGTCGGCTCGGGCGGAGCGAACGCAACGCTGTAGTCGGGGTCAAGGTCCACCACAGGGCCCGTATCCGGGGCTACGTCGGCAGGGCTGGCATCACCCGTGTCCGATGCAATCCCGGAATCCGCAGCATCGGCGGCCGACGCAGCCGCCTGCTCGGCGGGTGTACCACCGTCCTGACAGGCCAGCAGCAATCCACAAAATACAGCTACCCATCCATGGCGTTGTGGCCGAAGTAGGCCCGCCGTTCGCTTTCGTGCGTTCATGCGCAAACCGGTTGCAGGGGTTCGCGCATCGTAATGCGGGTGTCACACTTCTACAACCCTGCGCGCGCTCGCACGAACAGGTTTCCAAGGGACGCTCCGCTTTCGCTGTCTTCGCCGCTACCCAACTGTCACTTCGCTGATTCACCCCGTAACCCGGAGTGGGCAGACCCCAACTTCCGGCTCCACTTCGGCAGAAACAGCCCGCCAACATTCCGGCTTTCATTCCTCTACCGTTCCATTTATTTCTGTCACTGGCGTTTGTGCGCCCGTCGTGGGATACCCTTCACGCTGACCGGAACCAGCCGGCAGTTTCAATGGTACAGGTGTGCTCATGGAATTCCGCAACGCGCTGCGTGTCTCCCTTTCAGCCGGGCTGTGGGCGTTCGTTTTCGGCCTGATCGCCGCACCATCCGTGGCGTCCGCTTCACCCTGGACGCTGGGGCAGGGCAACGTGGCCCTGAAGCTTTCGACCGACGTGCAATACGCCGACCGCGAGTTCGTCATTCAGCGCGACCTGCAGCGATTCCCGCTCGACGGTCGTTACTGGGGCGGCAACTTCAGGACCGATCTGCGCTACGGCGTCTCGGATCGCGTCGAGATCGGCGGCTCGCTTGCCTTCGCCTACGCGTCGTACACCTCGGATGAGGTCTTCTTCGGCGAAGGGGTCTTCGACACCACCCAGACCCCCGGTAGCCCGCAGTCGGTGCGCGCAAACATTCAGTCTTTCGACCAGACCGCGGTCGGTCTCGGTGACCTGCGCCTGTTCGTTCGCAGCCGCCTGACCCCGATTGGCAGGGCGGTGGTCGCCACCGAGGTCGGTGCAAAAATCCCCACCGGCTATCGCCAACCCAGCGGCACTTTTGAAGACGACAGCCCCTCCGAAGGGCTCATCGACGACGTCACGCTCGGCGATGGGCAGATGGACCTGCACGCCATGCTCCTGACCGGCTTTTCACCCACCTGGGACTGGTTCATTCGATTCGATGTCGGCGGTCGCGCACGATTCTTCGGCCCCGCGCCGCAGGTTATCGGAGCGTTCAAGACCGGTTATCGCGTCACTCCCGGCTTTCTTCCCTACATCTTCGCCGATGCTCAGGTGTCGATCGGGGAAGGCCGCGTCATTGGACAGTCCTTCATCGCAACCGACCCGTCTGTCGACGCCATCAACTTCGAGTTCGCAAGCGTCGCCCCTGTCGACCTCACGCTGGACCGCAGCAGCGTAGTGCCCGGCATTGGTGCGATCTTCGCCCTTGGTGACCGCGACATCGATGTCAATTACAGCTATGTCGTGTGGGGTCAGAACACCGCTCAACTCCACATGTTCTCGGTTGGAACGAACCTCAAGTTCTGAACGGCCTCGCCGAAAGCCTTTTTCACACCGGGAGTTCACCCGTGCCAGCACTTCGCGTCACGATCCAGCAGGCCGGACGGCCTGTCCCCGGGCTGCACATCAGCCTTCCGGCGCTGCAGCAGGCCCACGTGACCGATGAGCACGGCAGCTTCTTCGCCGATCTGACCTCTGGTCGGCATGAGGCCGTCGCCACGCTCGACGATGGAACCACCGAGAAGCTCACCATCGTCTGCGCTGATGGCCTCTCCCGCGTACGCATCGAGCTCCCCTCGCGCGACACCCCCATCACCGACGAGCGCGTCGTCGCAGCCATGCCCGCCGACCGCTACGTCCCCATGAAGCTCCTCGGAAAAGGGGCCGCCGGCACCGTCTACCGATGTCGTGACGCTCGACTGGGACGCATGGTCGCCATCAAAATCCTGAACGAGTCGTTCGTTCAGGCGGGCTCCGAGCTCGACGATTTCCTCACCGAGGCACGCAACCTCGCCGCTCTCGAACACCCCAACCTCATTCAAATCTACGATGTCGGCGTCCACGACGGACGACCGTATATGATCGTGCAGTACATCGATGGTCCCGACCTCGAGTCGCTCCTCTACAGTGAGACCGCTCTTGGCGCGGGAGCGGCGGCAGCCGCGGGTGTTCAGCTCATGCGCGCGCTCGACGCGCTCCATCAGGCCGGTTTCATTCACCGCGACGTCAAGCCATCCAACGGCCTCGTCAACAGCAGAGGCGAGGTCCGGCTGGCCGACTTCGGACTCGTCCGGCCCATCATCGACTTCACCGACCCCCGAAGCAAAATCTTCGGCACGCCCGCCTACATGTCGCCTGAACAGCTTCAGGCCCTCCCTTTAGGCCCAGCCACCGATGTTTATGGTCTGGGAGCCAGCATTTATCACCTCGCATGCGGACATTTACCCTTCGAAGGCTCAAACATGATCCTGGCTCACATCGTCGAGCCACCCCCTGACATTCGAACGTGGTTGCCCGAAGCACCCGAGACCTTTGCGCGGCTGCTGCAGGCCATGATGGACAAAGACCCGGCGCGCAGGCCCGCCGCGCACGAAGTCATTGAGTTGCTGCTTCCGTTCGCCACCGAAATGGTCACGGGAGAAGCCCTGTCCTATACCCCGCGGCTGTCCACCTCCGACGTCGGTGGAAAAAGAACCACCGCGGCCGTCGCCGCCGCAAACGGCACCCTCGAGAGTGGCGAGCAGCACCCCGCCCTTGCACGTTCCCGACCCGAAGCCACCCGTCAGACCGCTGCGCTCCTGCAAGCGGGAACGACCTCGCTCAACAGCGCCACGGCAGACCCGCAATCGGCCACCACGACTTCCGATCTGTCACCCGGGCGAACGCGTCGCGTTCCCATCCTTCTGGGCCTGATCGCGCTCGTGGCAATCGCTATCACCGTCGCGGTGCTGTCGAGTCCGGCGCCAACAAACGAGAACATTCCCGCCAACGCCGGGCAAACGCCGCCCCCGGAACTTGCCGTCGTCACCCCACCCGTCACGGCTCCACCCTCTGCGCCGCCCGCGCCTGACCTTGTCGCCGAGGCGATCCTCGCTGCCACCGCGCGTGGCGCCAGCATCGGAGCCACTACCCGAGAGATCGCCGTCACGTTCGCCTGGGAGGCCACGCACAGCGACGAACAGGTCATGCCCGCTGACCTCGTGCAAGGAGAGCGTGCCCGACGCGAGCAAACCGAAGCCGCTGGCTCTGCTACCCTCACCCCTGAACCAGGACGCGTCGTCGCGCCAACACCCACGCCAGCACCGACCAACGCCGCAACGCCTGAACCCGGCCGCGCGCAGCCATCACAGCTGCCCTCCGAACCGACGCAGGCGCAACAGCCTGACGCAACGCCTGTTGAACCCCCGGCGCCGACCCCTAACCCAACGCCAACTGTCAACCCCACCCCCAACCCAACGCCTGCCATCACGCCTGATGCTCAACCCGCGCAGGCCGCAGACCCCATAACCACCCCGGTAAACACCACGCAGGACGACGAAGACGCAGGCAACGAGTCCGACCGCCCCAGGCGAAATCGCACCGAGCGCCCACCCATCTCCTTCTAGCGGGTGCCCTCAGCCGCGCCCGTTGCGCCCAGCTCCGACAGACAGGCCGCCAGAAGATCCACCGCCTCCAGAATCCGAGGCCCAGGACGCGAGATCACGTCCGCGTTCACGTGGCAAAAAGCTCCTCCCGACACGGCGCGCAAGGAAGACCACTCCGACCAGACCTGCCTGAGGTCCCCCTCGAACAGGTCCACAATCACGTCCGGATTACTCTGAAGCAGGGCCTCGGCGTCCAGCTGCACCCAGTCACCCGCAGGCAAGGCATTCTGCCCTCCGGCCAACCGCACAAGCTCATCCATGCGCGACTGCGGTCCCGCAGCAAATATCGGGTGATGACCCACAACCACCAGCATCCGGGGTCGAAATTCGGGGTCCGGCTGCCCACGAAGCTCCCCCAGACGACTCTCGAACCGTTGCGCGCGTACCTCGGCCTCTGGCGCATTCAACTCGCGCCCAAGCATGCGCAACGACAGTGGAATATCTTCCAGGCGCTCATCGGGCAGCACCAGCACCCGCACGCCCGACTCCCGTAAAAACGAAATCCAATCCGCATGTTCCTGCGCCTGCGTCGCAACCACAGCCCTGGGATTCAGGCTCAACACGCGCTCCAGATCCATGGTCATCCCATCGCCAACCACCTGAACTGATTGAACTTCCCCGGGATAGTCGCACCACTGTGTGCGCCCAACCTGTGACGCGCCCAACCCTGCAGCCCACAACATCTCCGTCGCGCTGGGTACCGCGCTGACAACTCCCGAACCTTCACGGTTCAACGCAGGCTGCGCGGGGCGGTGGCACGCAGCCATCATGGTGCAGCACACCAGCCAAAGCGCTACGCCCTCAAATAACCGCTTCAACAGCGCCATCGCCACCATCATTGTGCGGCGCTGTGCAGGTCAGAGTACTCACGGCTAAACCCGTACGCGTCAAAAATGTCACCCAGCTCTTCCTGAATCTGTACCGCAGAGAGCCCAAAAGTCTCGAGGGAGTAGGTGTGGCGGCTCTCAAACGCGCTTCGGTGCATCACCTCCTGCTGAAGCCGCTCACGCAGCTCGCGCGTCATCAGCAAACCAAATCGCTGGTACACCGACTCCACCGTCTCGACCGGCCAACGCATCAGATCGTCGTATCGCACGCTGATAAACCTTTCCGGTGGCAGCTCGGCCTGCACCGCGTGCAGGTGGCGATAAAACGAAGTCGCAATGCGCGCCCAGGTTCGAGTGGTATCAGAGTCAGGGGCAATCTCGGGACGAAGCAGCCGCCACGGCATTGAAAACATGCTGCAAAATGAGGGAATCGCCTCGTACGGATGCCGTACGATCTGAATGAAGCGTGCATCGGGATACTGCTCGCGCAACGAACGAACGCGGCCCGACGAAAACACATTCTTACACAGGTAGGTGCGTCGGTCGTCCCCCGCATACAGGTAGCTGCGCACAAAAGTGTCGTAGTTGTCCATCACCCTGGCGCGCCATTCGGCGGGCATGTTGTCGAAGATCCCCAGACGCTCGAACGCCTGCGGCACGATGTACGTCAACATCGCTGAGGCAGACACATTCATCATGACGAAGAATGACTCGTCTTCCTCGGTGCGCTCAAAACCCATATCATGAACGCCATCCCAGCCGCCGAATGCCACTCGCTCCAGACGCCTCATCATGCGCGTGAGGGGCGCCCCAAACGTCTGGTCCGCTCTCCAGATCGCCCGCAGCCCACGATGGGCGCTCACCGAAGGGAACATGGTATGCCAGAGCCGCATCGCCGTGAAGCGCTCCTCATCAAGCGCCATCAGCCGATGCAGATACGTCGTTCCGCTCCGGGGATTGGCCACGATGAAGACTGGAGACTGCATCGGGTGCTGTTTTACCCGGGGATAAACCATGGAATCGAGCTTCATGAGCGCAGCGTTCAGCGCCGTAGCCGGCACCACCACACCTGCCAGAAGCACAGACAGCAGCGCCACGTAACGAGCCGAAAAGTCATTGCCCCGAAGCGCACCGCGCAGAAGGCGACGATAGTTGTGAAAATCGACAAACATCAGGGGTGTTTCACCGACGATACAGCGCAGGCTCGCATGACAGGCGCCGTTAATGACGCTAGCGATCGGTTGCAAGCGCGACAAGTTCGCGTCAATCGGCGGAACGTCGAAACACCAGACTTGCGCCTGTCAGGACCCTGAACCGACTAATCAGACTGAATATTGGGTACTCCAATCCGGGTGGAGACCTTATTTTCCCGCCAGAAACGAGTTCTACATGTCCTCCTGGATCGCGAGAACCTCGACCGTCATCGTGCTTCGCCGGCATGCCGTTCTGTTGCTACTAGGGTTCATGACCCTGCTCGCAGCGCTGCAGATTCCCCGCCTGCAGGCGGACTTCACCCCGTCCGACCTGTTCGCCCGGGTTCCCGAAGAAGAAGCCCTCGCGCAGCGGTTTCGCGCTACCTTCGGAAACACGGACAACGTACTGCTGCTGGTGGTGCAGAGCGAAGACCTGCTATCGGTAAGCAGCCTGCAATACGTGCACGACCTCGCAAACGCGATGCAGCAGCAGCCATTCGCGGCGAGAGTCACCGCGCTGACGCGCCTGCCGCTCCCCGCGCAAAGTCAGCCCGAGGCGGCCTCTGCGACAGATCCTACCCCTGTCACGGTAGCGGCCTGGCAAGCCATTGCGCAGCCACTTCACGCTTCCGCTTCGCTATTCGCACAGGCGCTGGGAACAACCGCTCCCTCTGCCATGCCACCCCCCGACGCGCTCTGGCGTCTCGCCCGTGGCGAAGCGATCGCCAGCGTGCGGCCGGCCGTATCGGGCCCGCAGGTAACGCCCGACGACGTTGAGCACCTTCGCCTCGCCATAGAGCGATCAGGGTTGCTCCGTGGGCAGCTCATCAGCGACGATCTGCGCACCACACTCGTCGCGGTGCAGTTTTCGAGCGAGTTCGATCGCGCCGCCGAGATCGAACAGGCCGTGCGCGCTGCACGAGAAGTCATCGACGCTCTTCAGACGCCCGAAGGACTCTCCGTTTCATGGGCTGGACTTCCCTACCTGCGCACCGCGCTGGTCGAACGCATGCGTCGTGACCAGTCCATCCTGATGCCTGGATCGATTGGCGTCTGCATCCTCATTCTGCTCATGGCGTTCCGCTGGTTGCCCGGCATCCTGCTGCCACTCGTCGCCGTCGGTATGACCGCCACGCAGCTCGTGGGCGGCATGGCGTTCGCTGGCGAAAAATTCAATATCCTCAACAATATCCTACCATTACTCATCATCATCATCGGCATTAGCGACTCCATCCACATCATCAGTCGCTATGGAGAGGAGCTGCGCGATGGCAAAGAACCCGCCCAGGCCGCCGCCGACACCCTCTCCACGATGGCCGCCGCCTGCTTCATGACCTCGTTCACCACCGCGCTCGGGTTTGCCACCCTCCTCGTCTCGCACACCGCCCTGCTACAACGCTTTGGCCTCGTCGCGGCGCTCGGCGTTATGCTCGCCTACATCATCACCGTCACATTCATTCCAGCAGCGCTGACGTTCATGAAACGACCGCCCAACGGTAGCGGCGCCGCCACCGAGGGCCGCTTCGAGGACATGGTCGAAGCCATCACCCGCAACGTCATGGCGCATCCAGGGCCATCCATCCTTGTGTCCACCCTGCTTCTGGGGGCCGCCGCCTGGCTCAGCACCGGCGTCCGGGTCGACGCCGCCGTGCTGGACCAGTTCCACCCGTCCGATGACATCTGGATTTCAACCCACCTGCTCGAAGAAGACCTCGCAGGGTTTCGGCCGCTCGAAGTCTATCTCACCGCTGACTCGCCCGACCGTTTCGCCGACCCACGCGTGCTCGCCGCGATGGACGAGCTCACCCAGTGGGCGCAGCAACAGGAAGGTGTTCTGCAGACGGGTTCTTTTCTGGATTACCTGCGCGAAGCCCGCGCCATGATCACGAACGACTTCACCCCCCGCGCCCGTCAACAGCCCTTCGGCTCAAGCGACGAGATCACCCGCTACCTCGCCATCTTCGGCGACAGCCCGCATAGCCCAATCCGTTCCTGGCTCAGCCCCGACCAAACACAGGCGCGCCTCAACCTCGCCATCGTGGACTTCGGTGCGCGCCGTACCATCGCGCTCGCCAACGAAACACAAACCAGAATCCAACATATCTTCCGCGACTTACCCGGAATCGACATCCACCTCACGGGAGACGCTTACACCTCGTCTCTGGGACTGCAGTCCGTCATTGGCGACCTCGCCAGCTCGCTCGGGCTCGCCACAGTCCTCATCTTCCTCTTCATGACCCTCCTGTTCCGAAACCTGAAGCTCGGCCTGGTCAGCATCCCGCCGAATGTACTGCCGCTCGTATTCACGCTGGCCTCCATGGCGCTCCTCGACATCCCGCTGAACGCCGCCACCGTCATCATCTTCTCGATCAGCATCGGCCTCGCCGTCGACGGCACCATCCACCTGCTCGCCCGACTTCAGGAAGAACGCCGCGCCGGTCACACCCTCGAGAACGCGATGGCCCGCTCAGCCCGTGGCGCCGGCAAAGCCATCGCCCTCACCTGCTTCAGCCTCATGCTGGGCTTCTCGGTCATGCTGCTGAGCGCCTTCGTGCCGGTGCAGCGCTTCGGGCTGCTCATTGGCATCAGCATGTTCAGCTGCCTTGTCGCCACACTCCTCGTGCTCCCTGCGCTCATCCGCATCGCGTGGCGACACGAATAGCCGGACAGGACCAGCAGGGCGGCGGGCGGCTCAACAACGGCCCTACGATTCAGCCACCCCTGACAGGGCAACCGTCCTTCTCAGACGGGACCGTTCGGAAACAGCGACCGTCGCAGCGCGGGAATCAGCGCGGTCAGCTCAGCCGGCACCGATACATCCCACATCGCCGCTTCTTTCGTCTTCGGCACCATCATCGCGTACATGGCGTCCCACGGAATCTGTACGAAGAAGTCGCCCGTATCGAACGACAACGTCGCGCGAACCCCCTGTTCGTCATAAGCAAAGTCAGGGATATGGAAGTTGTGGCTAAAGTTCAGAATCAGGCGCGGCACCCCCCTGAACTGACGCGGCACCTCGACTCCCGCGACGCGGGTGTCGAACGTCACAGCCGTCAGGTGGTCTTTGATGAACGTCTGAAACCGTCCCAACTTCTCCATCGACAGAAACGAAACGGGGGGCGCGATCGGAATCACCGGCGCAGCGGGCAGCGTACCCGCCACCTTTCGCGTTACCTTCGCTTTTTTCGCCTTTTTTTCCGTTGCCAACGAGCCTGCATCCGCGCCGTCAGCGCTTCCATCCGACTTTTTAGCTCTCGCCTTCCTTTTGGTCGGCGCGACCGCCCCGGACTCGCCCCCCTCCGCCTTCGGAGGTCCACCGAACGGAAGGGTCACCAGCTCACCACGACCCGCAGGAACCGGCTTGTCTCCCGATTCCGTCATGATCACCCGACGACGAAAATCGACGGCAATCACATTGTCAGGACGTTTCGACTCATCAGAGGACGACATGTGGACTGACTTCCAGAGAGTTCAGAATCAGAGCGCGCCGCTTACACTCGCAACCACTTTGGCTGTCAAGATCGCGGCCGGACACCTTGCACATACGCTTCACCTCAGACGCGGGTCGCAACCACACCCGAACACCCGGGTTCGCCGTTGTCAGCACCGCGGTGACGTCACCGCCGCCCTGCCCACTTACTGCACCTCAATATCCACCGGCTCGCTCTCGCTGCGCACCGACGCCTGATAATACAGCCAGACCGCCGAGGGTGGAGTCTGGGCGCGCACGGCGAGCGTGGCGATCATGTGATAGGTCAGCGACAAGGATTCACCCGCTTCCAGGCCGTACAGGTACACCGTCAGCTGCCGTCCGGCGCGCTCAACCCGGGTGACACCGCTCTCGGGGTCGCTGGTGTAGGCGTCAAAGTCGCTCATCACCACGTCGAAACCGGGCGGTACGCCGAGGTCGATCATGACCATGTCCTGCCGCGCCGCGCTGTTGTTGGTCACGGTGACGGTCACGCCCACCTGCTCGTCCACCTGCAGCTGCGTGCGATCATAGGCCACATCAATCGACAGCGGCGCCTCGGTCGGGGTCTCATCGACCATGGTCCAGGGCAGCCAGTAGGAACCGGCGATCTGGAACATCAGCGCGCCCTCGCCTTCCAGCTCCATGCGAACCACATGGTCGCCGGTGGCGATGGTGTCGCCAAGCTCGATCGTCTGCAGCAGATCAGCGTTCAACGCGTTGATCTCGAGCGTATCCACGAGCGCATCATCCAGATAGACCTCGACCGTGCCTTCAACCTCGGAGACGGCATTCTCGAGCTGCATCAGGAACGTCCGCAGCGTCTGAATCGTCGCCTGCGTCGATTCCCACGCCCCAAAAGAGCCTTTCTTCGTCAGCAGCCAGCCAATACCGGCGTTGACGGTCGTCGGCGCGAACTCGCCGCGCATAAACGCCTGCAGCACCAGCGCCGTGGTCTCAATGCTCATGCTGTCGCCGCCGCCGTAGTACAGACTCTGCGACTCCGACGACCACCAGTTCAGCTCGCCCGAATCGGTCGTCTCGGACTCCTTCATGTCTTCCAGCCGCTGCAGCAGCTCCTGACCATCGCCGTCGTTCGGGTTCAGCGTCAGCAACAGATTGGCGACCATGGCCAGCGTGTAGGGATCATCGACCGAGCTCAACTCGCCGCGCAGCCAGTTGGCCGCCGCCTGCACTTCGCTGCCTTCATAGCCCGAGTACGCCAGCGCCCAGCCCACATAGGCCGTCGCGCGCACATCGCTGTCTGTGAAGTTGTTGGTCGCACCCTCCTGAATGCCTTCGGGCGCAGCACGGAATCGACCGTCGGACTCCTGCTGGCTGGCCAGCCATGTCTGAGTGCGCGCGATCATCGCCTCATCGACCGGAAAGACCTCGGCCATGTCGGTAAACTCGAAGAGGCCATACGACGTCAGAATGCGATGCGCGGGATCCTGACCAAACCACTCAAAGCCACCGCCATCGACCTCAAAGCTCACGAGCTTCTGGTATCCCTGCGCGATATACTCGTTCGCGCGAAGCTCCAGCTCAGGCGATGCCTGATCGGTATCGCGAAGGTACTGCGCGACCAGCACATTCGGGTAGGTTGTCGATGAGGTCTGCTCAAAGCAACCGTCCGGCATGCGGAGCAGCGAATCCAGCCCCTCTACCACCTGCGCGAACAAGCCGGGATACAGGTTCACCCGCAGGGCTGTCCCCCCTTCAATCGCGTCCTCTGGGATTGAAATGGTGCGCTCCACAAAGCCCGTCAGACGGTCCGATTCGGAAATTCCGAATTCTTTGCCGTCGGGCAGAACAGTAACGACCCGTCGAACCGCATCGCTCTCTTCCGAACCAATCGCGGTCACCTGAAACGCGTGACGCCCGACATCATTCACGGTTACCGGAAAATAATGAACCGTCACTTCGCCAGGCTGCAAATCCAGCGTCGCCGTCGCGTCACCGGTCAGCGTAAACCAGTCACCCGACGCTTCGGTATCGACCCGTAATTGTACCGTCTGAGCGGTTTCCAGATAATTAAACAGGGCGATGGGTACATCGACGCTGTCGTTCTGTGTCAGCGTTGCCGGAAAATTAATATCGGCAAAGAAAGGCTGAAATACCCGAATACCACCCGTTCCCGAGCCAATCTGCCCGTTGCTGCTCGACGCCATCGACGTCATGCGCCACGTGGTGATGCTGTCGGCCATGGGAATGGTAATCGAGAAATTACCATTTTCGTCGGTAATAATATCGGGCTGCACCCACAGTGTCTCAGGGAAATACTGTCGTACGCGTGGATTGGCGTTGGCGTCACCATCGTCCGTTGGGTCCGGCGATGGATCCTCAGGCCACGGCCCAAATCCGCTGTCCGCTGCCGCCGAAGCGTCGGCCCCATCCCACGGCCCACCGCCCGAGTTCCAGTCCGGCTGCAGGTCAGTCGGTTGAAGCTCATATTCATAGAAATACCGAACGGCGTCGTCGTCGGTACCTGTGACCTCATCCGGGCCCGAGCTGCGCAGCTGCAGCGAGCTCACGTACTGCCCGTCCCAACTCTCAACGGTCAACGTCATGCCGCGACCCCAGATGTCCACCAGCGGTCCGGCAGCGTCCACAAAAGTTTGCATACGGCCAGCGTCTGACCAGAAAGCAGAATAGTCGGCCCACGTGGCCACCTCGACATCAAACGCTGTCCGCAGCTGCTCGCCCAGCTGCTGCGCCTGATTGCGGAAGGCATTGTGCGCGTACGAAACAGCGGTCTCGTCTGCCACCACCAGCGAACCGCTGCTGGCGTAGCCATACCCGGTCAGGTCGGTTGACGCGAACACCACATTGGCGGCGACCTCGCGCTCCTGCTCCTCCAGAGTGCCCGGAGACACCACATCCTGAACGCCCCAGCCATACAGATTGTACGCCGGCTCCAGCAATTCACTCTCCAGCTCAAAATACACGCGCTCCAGACCCGGACGCATGTCCTGCAACGCAAATACCGCTTCGTCCACCACCGTCAGACCCACCGCCGACTGAACGCCATTCCCTTCCGTGTCGCGCACCTGAATCTCAATCGTCGCCTCTTCGCCCGGGCGATACTCTTCGCGGTCGGTCTCATAACGCACCGTCAGATCGCCCGTACCATCGACGTAAATGGCGCGTGTGCCTCGCACAATGCGCGCATCCGTCGTGATCACATATCCGTGAATCTCCAGCGCACCCGTTAAATCCGACGATAAATCCAGCGTATAACCCGCTTCGCCATCCACCACATCGACGGTCTCGGTGAGCAACGTCTGACCATCGCGAATCACGTCCACAAATAAACGTTGTGAATCCGCGTTGGTGCGAAACGTCAACTCAGCGCTCTCACCAACAGCATACACAGAACGATCGGGAAGAACCGCCACCGCCTGCCGTTCCTCTGAACCCAGCGTGGTCTCATATTCCACCACATTGCCCAGCCCGGACGTCGTCTCGAGCCGAACAAGCCAGCTCATGGTTTCATCGAGTGGTACTTCGACCTCGGCAAAACCAAGGTCATCGGTCGCAAAAGAAACCGAGTCCCCGTTCACCACCAGACGATTTTCGGCGGATACCGGCTCACCCGAAGGCGTACGGGTCAGCACATAGAAGGTATTGACCTGACCAGGAATCAGGTCGCTCCCCGGCAACACCGTCTGCACCACCTCGGCGCGCGCGACCACCAGATTTCGCGTCAGGGTTTCCGTGTGACCGGTCGCATCGGTGACAAGCATATCCACCCGGACAAACGCGTTACCGTCGTTCAACTCCTGACCCACAAGAAACGATGGAATCGGGATCTCGGCCCGACCCAGACCATTTTCGTCCAGCTCCATCTCGAACGCGGGCAACGGATTAAACCCGACATCAAACGTGTACGGCTCTACGCGAACCGTGGCTCCTGCCACCGGTTGTCCAAAGAAATACTGCGCGTCGATATCCACAATCGCCGTATCACCCGGGCGATACCACGAGCGGTCAGGCTGCACCGCCACGCCGAATTTCGGGAGTGAGTAAGGCTCAACCCGAACCGAACGCGTCGTCGTTACGCCATCCACAATCGCGTTCACC
>Ga0169931_10005770_pt1 | contig 18810 bp, 24 predicted proteins | sample Kivu_15m_20L_FD_129675 | JGI IMG/M metagenome (GOLD analysis project Ga0169931, IMG submission 129675) | Freshwater microbial communities from Lake Kivu, Western Province, Rwanda to study Microbial Dark Matter (Phase II) - Kivu_15m_20L... | ecosystem: Environmental > Aquatic > Freshwater > Lake... | reverse complement strand
ATAAAATATTTTAATTTAATGCGATTTGTAGGGAAAAATGCATTTGCTAGTATTCATGATATTTTTTATTTATTAAATTTGAAAAGCAGATAACAAAATTTTAATTATTGAATCTTTTCTCTCTAAAATAATGTGTGTGAACCTTAATTATATTTAGATTAATTTCTATAAATATAATAAATTTTGTTTAGCTTAGTTTAGTTTAATATAAATGAAAAATAATTTATCAATTTTTGAAATAGACCTTTACTCCATTTACATTATAAGAAATGCCCGAGACTTTTTCTATATTATTAACAAATATTTTTAAATTTATCTCGTTTATCCTCATTTCTTGAAGCTTCTGATCAAAGAATATGACAATATCCTCTTCAGGTGTAAAATCTTCCTCCAGTTTTGCCTTTTCAGAGATAAGCAAGGACGTAGCGTCAATTAGTTCACTAGTTTTCTCTTTCAATTCTTCAAGTTTTTCGTAATCTACATCAAGAAGATCTTGAAGCTCAAGGTTTTGTATTTCTTCCTCGTTTTTAAATTCAAAAAGAAAAGAGTTGAAATTTATAATCTGAACATTTTGCTCAATCTCGCTTACTAAAGAACGATCGAAGTTTTGGAAGATTTGAGATTTTTCATGAAATTGGATTGGCTTTTGCGAGGGTTAATAAGATTTTACCTTCTGTTGCTTAGAACGATATTCCTTCTTTGAATTAGATGAGACTGGCTTATTTAGATAAGAGAGAGGATTATAATTTTTAATGGTTGCTGGATTTATCAATGTAGCTATGTTATTGTCGCCGTTATCTATATAAACTCTGTCATTTGGTTCTTCTGTGTCGCTGTTTTGATCACCAGCGAAATGATTCGATATATGATTGTTTTCTTTTATTATTATACAATGGGCTCTGTCACGAGACATAATCTGTTTACTAATTTTATTTATTAATTTTATAAAGTTATAATTAAATGAGTGTTATTCTTAATGATAGTAATTTATATTTTATAATCAAATTTATTCAAAATTATTTTATTTGGGTAATTTTCCTTTTTTGAATTCTAATGTAAACTTTTCCTCTCTAATAACCGGATCAAGCTTAAGTAAAATTCCTCTCTCGTGATTTACTAATAAATCATCATAATGTCTATGGAATATTCTTCCACTTTGTCCAGTGTCAATGGAAAAGAAGGTTTGATTCACGTAATCGTTCAAGTTGATTATAAATTTGAGATTTGAAGAAATTTTTCCTTGAAATTTTTTATCATAAAAATTTGGAATAGAAATTTTTGGTGTCCTTGCATTTCCATCAGATTTCACACTTCTATGCCCAAGTAATTTTAATCCAGGAATCAAACTAAAAGGCTTGTGTGGATAATGCTTTACGTTTAAATCCATCCATTTCCATTCGTCTATATTTTTTCCTAGATGGCTTTCAATTGTCTCTAAGGCATTATGGAAATTTTTTAAGAAAAATTCACTACAGGACATTTTATATTCATCTAGACATAGCGTGGGATTTTTAATATACTGTTTAAGCTTGTATGTTAAGTAATTTGATCTTTCGTCTGCTTCTATAAGCCTCATCTTAGATTCAGTCAGGAATTTCTCGATGTTTTTAGTGTAATGGAGAGTGTGATGGATTTCATTTTCCAAAACATTAAAAAGCAAAGCATCTCTTGATTCTGCTTTCATCTCGCAATCGAAAGAGAAAAGAGTTTTCAACAATGAATTCTCGGGTCGACTCAATTGAGCAACTGATTTTTCATTTTCAAAAAGATTATAAATCCATTGCAGAGTATCTTTGCAATAATAATCTTTTACGTTTTTGAGAAGGTGTTCGTTAATAAGATCAGAGTTTATCTTTTGTCCGCTGCTGATTAATCTAACTATTTCGTTTTCTAAGGCGACTGCTCTAGAATCTAAGATAAATCCTCCTTGCAGTCTGTGTTTATAATCAATGTCAATTACTATATTATTAGAAGTAACAATGTAGCCTCTCTCTGGATTTTCTAAATGAGGTAAGTCTTCGAATGGGATATATTGAACTTTCAAATCCTCAGGCTTAGTTATTGTTTTCATATACGCACCCTCTAGCTCTCCAGTTTTAATTGGAATTTTTCCAGTAAGTTGATAGCCGATGTTATCGTTTCTATCAGAATAAACTATATTAAGACAAAGACTCAAATATGGAATTAGAGCTTTGAAAGAAGCATTATCTTCAATCTCAAGTATTTTAAAGAAAAATTTTAGAGTTGTGTCCTTTTTGTTTAAAATAGAAGCTCTTAGAATGTAAAAGTACTTGTCTTCATCAAAGTTTTCTTTAGGGATGTGCTTTCCTGAAACAATAAATAAGCTTTGTGAATGTCCATTTAAAACAGGTCCTATTTCTGAATCATAAAAATCTATCATCACATGAGATTTTCTAGCAGTATCCAAATATAATTTCTCTTGGCGTTTGACTATATTTAAATGCGGGGATTTTTCTAGTTGTTTTTCTTCATCATTGAAGAATAAAGAAAGATTTTCATTGAATTTGGATTTTTCCACTCTTATAATGTCAGCTGTGTCAACCATTCCGTTGGTTATTCCCCAAGCAACGTAAGAGTTGGTTCCAATAAATACAGCTGGAACTCCTGGAATAGAAGCACCCACAATTTGATAGTTCTTTCCATTTTCTTTGATTTTCATGTTAATAAAGTACCATACAGTTGGTATCGCATTTTGTAAATGAGGATCGTTGCAAACATAAGGATGCCCATTTTCGGTGTGTTTTCCGCTGATTACAAAATTGTTGCTACCTACACCCAAATCTTTGTTTATGTATTTATTAACTTCTTTAGGTTCCTCCTCTAGGTCGTCTTCATTATCTCCTGTAGATAAATTTCTCTGCTTAGGATTTACTTTCATTTCAGTGTGTTCTTCATCATTTTTTGTGATAGGTTTTTTATTTACTTTATGGTTTTTCATTTCATCGGTTTTTAATATAGTTCTTTGATATTCGAATAGATCATATTTAAAGGGAAATATCTTTTCAATAACTTCTTTTTCTAGAATACCCTGCTCAAAGAAGAAAGATCTCAACAATTCCTGATAGAAATCAAAAGTAAGATAATATTGCACAAGTTGAGTTACTATACAGCTGTAAACTGGTTTCCATAAGAAATTAGTCTTGTTGATACCGAATAAAACAAATTCAAAAGGAAGATAATTTGTAGTTTTAATGTAGTGATTTACTCCATTAGCATATGAAAGTAATTTTTCATGCTCCTCTTTTGTTAGCATCCTAAGCGCGTTCATGCAAACCTCTTCTAATCCTAACAGTCTTGAAAATTTATCTAAAGGAAGAGCATCTTTTCCGAACAATTCGCTTACCTGACCAACTCCTACTTTGTAACTAAAAAACATTTGCCACAATCTGTCTTCAGCATGAACGAAGCCTTCTGTGAAATATGCATCAGAAAGTGACTCTGCCTTAATATGTGGAACTCCGTTCTCATCCTTGTACAATTTGGATCCGATGTTGATTCCAGGGGTATATTCTATTCCTTTTCTATCAGAATAGTATTCAATAAAGAAAGCAACAAATAAACAGAATCCTAAAATTTGTAATCCTGCATAAATAAATCCTGACATTAATTAATTAAAATTGAAATTACTTATTGATATTAATCAATTACTTTTCATAATTATTAATACAGGCAATTTTATTCCAAATAAATTTTCTAAATTTTTTATTTAAAAAATCTATCCAATGCTAATTGTAATTCCTAATATTTATAAATTAGTTTAATTTTTCTATATTATAAATTACAACTAATTGATATATTCTCATTTATTATTTTTATAAAAATATTAAAATTCAATGAAGAATTCCGACAAAGATAAAATAGATGATTTGAAAGATCGAATAAATAAACTAAGACAAGTTATCAAATCTAAATCGAGATCAAGGACACCAACGCGTCCCACATTTTCAGTATCGAATTCTAAATCACCAAGTCGAAATGCAACTCCAGGAAAAATTTCAAATTACAAACCCATACTTCTCCATACACCCTCAAAAACGAGCGAGCAAATTGACAGTTCCTCAGGTGCCAGTCCGTCTTACATTCCCAAGTCGATTCAATCAAGAAGATCAGAAAGAAGCTATGACATAACCCCTAAAAAATCAATAGAAAACTTAGCTGAGGAATCAGAAAAGATAAAACTAAATTTATCCAGCGAAATCGAAAAGAAAATCGAATATTCAGCTAAAATAGAGGAAAGGATAGAAAAGTTGAATTACTTATTCGAAATAGTAAGGCAAGAGAGATCTCAACTAGATAAAAACTTAGCTTTGCATAATTATGTAATCAAGCATACTGTAAAAAAATCAGAATTAGAAACACTCAGCACTGATGTGGAAAATCTTAAATCTAAACTTAGAAATATAAAAGACCAAACAGCAGAGATTAGAAGTCACGAGGAAAGAATGAGACTAGAAGTAGAAAAGATAAATGGATTAATAAAAGATCTTAAAAACGATAATACTATAATCAAGGTAAGAAACATTATTATATTCTATCTATGATTAGTTTGAAAATAAAAAATTAAAACAAAATGTGGCTCAGATGGCTACTCGTTTAAAAGGGCTAAAGGAAAAATACAATCACAATGTAAGAAAAGTAAAATAAAATTTTAAAGGCTAATATTGCAAAGTCTTTAGAAATCGAGCTAAAAGAAGATATTGAGTCTAAAAGGCGATCTGTGAGTAGGTCGAGAACTCCAGAGAAAAAGTCAGTTTCTCCTAATAGGAGATCATTGTCAAAGGACAAAACAAAATAATAGTATCTTTATTTATTTAAGTAATTAATACTTATCGTTTATAAAATATAAAAATAATAATTTTATAAGATTAATTTGCTTTTTGTGATCCTAGACTCGGTGGCTAATTATTAAATTAATGTAAAAATCATTGAAAAATTGAAGATTTTCGATTTAAAATTAAAAATATCGATTGAACTTAGAAAATATTTTAATTTTCATAGGAACTTATTTTTATAATTTATAAATGGGGATTGGGGATTGGGGATTGGGGATTGGGGATTGGGCTCAATCCCCAATCCCCAAATCCCCATAATAGGTTCTTCTTTCAAATCAAATTTATTCTGATTTAAAAATTTCACCATCTGTTAAATGATTCGTATAATATTTAATAAAATTACTAAATAATTCATATAACCTATTTTTAAAGAAGATAAATAATCTAAAATAATATAAATGTTAAATTTTTATAAATTTCTCTTAATTCTCAATTTATTTAGCTCTAGCAATTCCAACTTGTTTATGAGACATGTCAAAAAGAGTATAATATTTCTTGAGGAATGCATCTCCAAGTATAACAGTATCAGGCCAGGGAAGATCCATTCCCATAAATCCAGCCATGCATTGTGTATGTCCTAATACAGTAGCTTGGAATACATAATCTTCAGGTGTAAGTACATATTCATCACCAGAGATAGTTATAGTAACATTAGGAAGTTTATCTAAATCTTTGCATGAAGAGTCGACAGTTCCAATAGATTGAGTTATTTGGTCAATTATGCTCTTACTTCCTACGATTAAACTGGTTCCAGTGTCAACTATACCCTTAGCAACCTTGATAGTTTTGCCATTTACAGTGAAACTATCCAAAGAAATAACCCAGTAGGTTTCTGAAATAAGTGGATAGAATTTAAGATCACCAGTGAAATAATCAGGATTTAATCCTCCAAGTACAAGTCTACCAGTTTCACCACTTTTTCTGCTCAAATAAAAAGAAAAACTAGCTTCTGGAATTTGTCCTTGTTCAAAAAGAGCTTCAAAAACAGTTTCAACATGACCAACTGATATTTGTCTAAATGCAAGACCTAAAATTCCATCAAATTTTGCAGCTATAAATGAAATTCCTGAAAGGGAGGTGGCTTCTCCAAAGACAATATCTTTAGCGGCTACACCTCCAAGAGTGACAACGTCGTTTGAGAAGAATCCTTTGACTCCTCCACTTCCGTATTTTATTTCTAAACTTGTTCCGTTTTTGATAAATGAAGAAGATTGTGATGATTTATATGTCTTGTGAATCCAACAAGGTATTGACCAACAAGAATGAGAAGGAACCCACAAATTACTCGAGCCGGTATCAAAAACAACCTTGAATTTCTGTTCAGGTGTTCCAATGCCAATTTCGCCGAAGTATTGAGCATTCATTACATCATCAATAATAATCTCTGGTAATGTTTGGTTTACATGCACTCTGTAAGATTCATCGGTGATTCTTTGGAATCTTCTAGTTAAGGATTTGTAGCCGGATAAATATTCTTCGAATAAATATTCAGAATCTAAAAAGTGTCCGGTGAGAGATTTTAAGTATCCTTCTGCCTTATCTCCTATTTCAGAAATCTTTTTATAAAAGAAAGTTTTTAGATTTCTTTCTTTTTCAGAATGAACATAATTAATGGGAACTTCTACTAAGCTTGAAAATGCTAACGAAGCTAATATAGAAAATACTAAAAGAATTGCTTTCATTTAATATTAATTTATATAAAGATTATTATTATAAGAGGATAATATTAATATAATTTTAAATAAACAAATCATATATTCTTATAAAATATATTTAATTTATCTATCTATCTATCTATCTAATTGAATAATCCGTATCGTTTTATTTTATCAGTATATTCAAGAAATTGCGAATTCAAAATTTTATTTTCGTTTTCTAATATTTTCAATTTGGCCTCTTTATCCTATAAAATATAATAAAGGAAAGATTTATTACATCTAAAATAGATTTCATTTGTTCAATGATGTTATCTCTATCAGATACTTCTTGTTGATAGAACACATACTTCGCATTGTATTCAGCAACTTTTCGTATTCTTTCTTGTGTGGGTTTTTCTTTTTCTTTCTCTCTAGTAATATTACTTTATAAATTACTTTGCTAATTTGATAGAATTTATCTGTATGAGTGAATAAATAAATTTTAATTATAGAATTGATTACCTTATCGAATATTCTCTTTAACACATTTTCTACAGCAGCATGCTGACAGGTCACAATACTCTCTATTTCAGTGCTAGACAATTGCATTCCGAGTTTTTTAAAAACTTTTTCTATATTTTAAATTATAAATATCATAGGTATAGGCATACCGTTTAAAGTCAACCAATTCTTTTTCTTATGAACTGTGGCATTTGCAGCTGAATAATTATGTAGCTCAACAATTTTAGGGAAAAACGTTTTGAGCAATTCTGCCATCAAAACTTTTTAAATAAAATACTAATAAGCTTTTATCAATACCTCCATCACTGAAATCTCTGCTTATACTTTTCTTAGGTCTTGAAAATTGAATAGTATCAAGCCATTCGTATAGTTTAATAATTTCGCTCTCTTCTAAATTGTTGTTGTTATCCATATTTATAATAAAATTTAATAAATTAGTTGAATGGGCTCATATCTGTTTTCTTACAGTTCAATTTGTGAGTTAAATTGCGAAGATGATGTAAACACTCTCAAATATCTTTGTACAAAATCAAAAGAAATCAAATGTAATGTGAACATAGAAGACAGGGAAATGTTTGATAAAATTTCTGAATTTTTTAAATATCTCCATCAAAAATTTAAATTTTCTTCTGGATTAGAAAAATTATTGATAAACATAAAAACTAATATTTTATCTGAAAAATCTCTCGAACTTTTTCTAAATATTCAAAAGCATGTCAATAAGTTTGTTTTTAATAAAAAATTTTATAAGAAGATTTCTGCTAATTCTGGTAATGAGATGAGCCAAAATAATTATAATTTTTCAGAAAATAAATCGAAAATGTCGATAAAAATATTATTTGAAGATTCAATATATTTAATAAGTGAGATAAAATTAATAGATAAACACAACAATAAATCATTTTCTCGAGAATTGAATTACTTTTCTTTATTTTCTTTTACAAAAAATTATTCTAACACACAAATTAGTGAATTTTTACTAAATGAGAAATATAATGACTATGATCACTTTCAACCAATTTTCTTATTACATGAAAATATCTCATATCTTGTCAAATATTTTAAACATTACATAAAGAAGTATAATTTAAACAACATCAAGCTACCTCAACTCATAATAAAAAATAAAGAAGATTTAAATGCATTAAAAGATTTTATTAATCAAAGCTGCTTAAAATTTTTGGATGTTTCCTTGGTTATATTTGCTTGCGACTTATGTGATATTTATAAACAGATAAAATCCATAATCCAAAATTTAGAAATAAAACAGCAATCTGATTATTTCTACAGATTCTACCTATTCACTAGATTCAACAATTTAACAAACCTTGAAGAAATAAAGAAAAATTTAATCAAAGCAATCTCACTGTGTATTCCAAAAAAGGATTCTTACATAATTTTATATCTATTCATACCTAAATATGTTAAATTATATACGCCCTACTTAAATCCGAACTATTCAGACAAAATTTGTGATATGATTTTAAAACAAAAAGATGAAGAAGACCATAACCAAAGAAAGAACGAAGCATGGAAAAGTCGAAACAGAAATGAATCCTATAATTCTGATATTAAAAGTCATCTTATCACTAAAAATATCTTGAAAATTTATTCATCTACGAATTTCATCATTTGGAGTTTTATTTATAGTGTTTATTCAAGGAATAGTAAATTTAAATTTTTAAAAAGAAAACCAATTTTAAGTACGATTTCTAAATTTATTTCGATCAGATTTAAAGAGAAATTATTTAATGAAATGAATGATCCTAAAGTAAAGAATATCGTAAACTTGTCAAGTATTCAAAATCAAGAGGAATTTAAAAATTCATTTATTATGTATCCAAGAAAGGAATCAGAAATTCATCAGGATCTAGTTTATTTGCATTTCGATCAAACATTCAGAATTATGAGATATTCTGAATCTGAATCTGATTAAAAATCTAAAATATAGAAATCATGAAATATGATGGAAGATAAATAAACAGTTTGTATTATATAAAAATGGTCTCAATTTCGTGTAGTAATATAGTATTCACTATTTTAAATATTTAGTTTTTTAAAATAAATTAAAAATAAGTCGATTATCTCAACAATACAACAAATTCATATAATAAAATATTTTTTTTCGTTAAGAAATTTAAGACAAAATTTCACTCTTATAAAATAAAAATTAATAATTTTATGTGAGTTTGAAAGATATTTATTGGCCGATATGCTAAATATTTAAAAATATGAATACTTTCTCTAGATATATCCGATTTAGTATTCTCTAATATAAAACTAACTAAAGAATTTAAAAACATAAAAGTATGAACACCCACGGAGAGGTGAAACAAGAAGCAAAAAGCGAGAGTGAAATCAGTAAAGGAATTAACAATGTTCCTCTACAAGAAGAAAGTGGAATTCAAACGAGTCGTAAAATTAAAATGAATCATTTAATTAGCAAAAAGAGAGCTTAAATCTCCAGAAAAACTACAAGAAGAACCTTTTTTCCAGTCGCAAAAAGAAGTTAAAAAGGGAGAAACGTCAGAAATTATTGGAGAAGAGGGAAAAAAAGAAGAAAAACCGCAAGAGATTAAAGAAGAATCGGCCTCAAAACAAGATGAAGAAAAAAAGGAATTAGCCGAAGTAAAAGAAGAAAATGTTGCTTCACCTAAAATAGATGTGAGACGCTCAGTTTCTCCCAAAAAATTAAATGAAGAAGGTGAAGGGGAAAAAGAAGAACATAAAGAAGGCAAGCCTATTGAATCTAAAGAAATTGTTAAAAAAAAGAAAGGCAAGGGAAGAAGCTCTAGCGAATCGAAATCACAGACTAAGCCAGGTGAGGAAAAAACAGAAAAGGCACCAGGTAGGAAAAAAGGCAAATCCAAAAAAGAAGGAGGACTTGAAGAAAAAGAGCATACAAGATCAACAAGAAAAGATAGAAAAGTAAATTCTGATGAATATGATAAATATGCCAAGTTGTTAAATCAGAAAACTAGTAGGAAGAAATCATCGAAGTCATGAAAGTTCCTATAATATTTTTCGTAAAACTTTTAATATTACTAAAAAATATGAAAACTAATAATATATTGAAATTGAAGAATGCCTAAATTATAAATATAAGAATAAAAATTTATTTAGTTATTTTGTTTATAATTTATGATTAAATAACTCTGAATTCGAATTAAAAATTTAAAGGGAAATTAATAAAATTTCTTTGTTTGAATATTTTCATCAGCTTTTTTATTATTTTGTAATTGGAAGTGCTGATTTTCTTTAAATTCAGAGTACAAACTGAAAAAAACATGTAAAGCTTCAATTATTGATTTATTAGAATTAATCTTATGAATAGGAATATCAAGAATATTGCAGACCAACCCAGCATAAGATTGTAAGCTGAGATTTATAGTTTCATCAGGTAATTGTAATTCTCTTACAATTTCCTCAAAATTTTCTGGCCAAATTTGCATAAGACTTTCTATGTTGGGCATTGGTTTCGAATAACTAACATAATTATGAATTTCCTCCTTATGAAGGTTTGAAATTTGTTCTATCCAATTTTGGATTTTTTTGGGATGTTTTTCTGCTTCTTCAATTGATTTTATCTTATAATTTGAAGGCTTAAGTTTGAGTTTATAAGCCAATTCCAAGCTGAATATAGAAGGGTCAATTCCGTTCGGTATTGGTTCATCAATAACTTTAAGTCCCAACTCTTCATTTTGGTGATCTGGTCTGTCGATTTTTAAAATTGCATCAGTATCGCCTATTATGGGAATGTAATTAGGAATGAAAGGCTTTAATTTGGCATCGATTGGAAATTCCTTAGGTTCAAATCTGAAAATAATATTTTTAAGAACTTACTTTTTCATGATTGTTATGAATTCTTTTATTTCTGCTCCAGCATTTATTTGAGAAAATTGAGATATATCAAATTTAGGTAACTTCAAGACTTTATTTTTTTCTGTTTTTTTTTCTTTTTTGACTACTTCTATTTAATGTTAATATTAATTTAAAATTTCATTACCTTCTTCCTCTTTGTCTTCTTCCATATCGTTGCTTTTTAATTTATCTATGTTATGCAAATAGTGAACTCCAATCTAAATTTTATTAGTATATCTTCATTGTATTTACGTTCTTATTTGTTTGAATTTCATTTGAATTTTTTCTCGGTTTTTCAACTTCATGCGATGAATCTATTTGTTCCGAATTTCCTATTTTATTATTGAGGTTTAAATTTTTTTCATTTTTTGATATGGTGAGATGCTTTTTAGAATTTTCGAATTTGTTAAAAATTTTATCAGTATCGTCATCGACGATGTCATCGTATTCGTAATTAAAATCCTCGTCATCGTGATAATTTTGTGGTTCCTTCGTATTTTTATTCATTTAAATTTAATATTAATTAAATATAACTATTAACAATTAACAATTATTAAAAACAATATTTTATATTTTATCTCTTCTAGGATTAGGAGTTGATAGTCTTTGCCTTGAAAATTTATTATTAAACAAATTTATGAATTTTTCCAAATTCAGTTTGGTTATAAAATAGAAATAATATTTATAATCAAATAATTTAAATTTATTATAAAACAATGAACACCGAAGAGATTTCTCAATCTGACAAAGAAATCCAATATAAAAATATTATTGATGCTTTGAATACTTTATACAACAAGTACAATTCAGAAAATAAACTTTCGATGATTGCTAAAATGGCGTCTATTTCTTCAGCAATTAAAAGAGAATTTAGAGAATTCACATTCGTAGGTTTTTACATGGTTGTCACCTTAGATGAAACAGAAACAAAAGTTTTGGAAATCGGCCCTTATGTAAGTGACATAATCGCAACTCCACGTATTGCTTATGGGAAAGGCGTATGCGGATCAACCTGGGCTGAAAAATCTACCAAGATTGTAAATAATGTAAGGAAATGCGACAATTACATCGCCTGTTCTTCTGATGTTCAATCAGAAATTGTAGTACCTGTGTTTAATCAAGTGTGTGATGAGGTTATCGCTGTTTTAGACATAGACTGCAAATTATTAGATAGATTTGATGAATTAGATAGGAACTATTTAGAAAACATAATTAAGAATTATTGCTAATTTGATATTCTAATTATTTATTTTTAGTAATAATTTTTAATTTAAATTAAATAAGTAAAAATTTTTATATTACTTAAATATGAATAACCCAGGTTCTGGTTTTTATTCAATATTTGATAATTCTAAAAATAATGACGACATCGGCAAAAACCCAGATGATGTCATCGAATCAAAAATGACTGGTAGAGCTGATGCACTTAAAACAGCAACAACATATGAAGATTTCAAAGAAGACACTGTCGAGAGAGAAGCCAGACTTAGAAAAGATGACAGAGAGAAAAGATTCAGAGAGAGAAGATTGCAACAGCAAATCAAAGTCGAAGTAGGCCAAAGTTTACAAGATCATATGACTATTGCTAAGGAAATTTGGGAAGAATGTAATAAAATGAAGATAAGAGTATTTACATAATTAATTTTAATTAAAAAGGCTGAAGACCTAAATAATTTTATTGCGCAATTTAGATCTCCAGATTTGAAAACACAATACGTTGGATTAGTTGGTATCAGAAAGATTCTTGCCCTACGTATTTATAAAATTAAAATTTTTAGCAAATTTTCCTCCTATTCAAGAAGTCATCGATGCAGGATTAGTATTTGACTTCACAAAATATCTTGATCACTCCTTACCTGAATTTCAATTCGAGGCCTTATGGTGTCTTACAAACATAGCGAGTGGCACTTCTGATAATACCATGTCAGTCGTGAATAAGGGTGGAATAGAGAAAATTATCACCTTAATGGATTCTAACATTCATGAAATACAAGAGCAATCTGTATGGGCACTCGGTAATATTGCTAGCGATTCGGTAAAAACAAGAGACAAAGTAATTCAAAAACGAGGACTAGAAAAAATTATTAAAATTTTCACGACAGCCGATAGAGTAAATCTAATAAAACACTGTGTATGGTCAATTTCGAATTTTTGTAGATCTAAACCCGCGCCTGATTTTGAACTCATGAAGCCTGCAATCGATTTAGTCATAAAAGCAATTTATAAATTAGATAAAGATTTTGAATTCCTGGTAGATGCTTGTTGGATACTTTCTTATATGACTGAACATCACAAAAAAACAGTTAAAAAGATTCTGGGTACTAATGTGTTGCCTAAACTCCTTTCATTCTTAGATCTTTCAATGGTATACATCCAACTGCCTTGTTTAAGAATAATTGGTAATATAGTTTCTGGAAACGCCAACCAAACTCAAATTGTTCTCGATGCAGGAGTCTTACAATATTTGAAGAAAACTATTTTTAACGAGAAGAGGTCCATCAGAAAAGAAAGCTGTTGGATAATTTCAAATATCGCAGCAGGAACTCAACAACAGATAGAAGCTTTAATTACACATGAATTCCTTCCTGTTTTAGACTATGTAATAAAAAATGACGAACCAGATGTAAATAAAGATCAAAATAATAATTTTATAATTAATTTAGATACAAAAAGAAGCTATTTGGGCCGCCTGCAATTTAACATCAATTGAAAACAAGGCCTTAATGGAAATTATCCTTAAACAAGGAATTCTGGAATTGATTTGTCATTGTCTTAAATTAACCGATGCGAAGTACATAGCAGTGTCTATCGAAGGATTAAGTAATTTACTAAGTTTTGGAAAGCAATACTACATGGTAGACGGAAAAAATATCATCCTTCAGAAATTAGAGCAACTCGGAATGTTTGACGTTCTTGAAAATCTTCAATATCATCCTGTGGAAATAGTGTATGAAAAAACTATCAAACTGCTTGAAAGCTATTTCGACACAGAAAACCAAAATTAAATAGAACAAAAGATTCATAATTATATAGATTGATAACTATAAAATTTATTAAATATCTTATATTAAATTGATATACTCATAATAATAGACTTTAAAAATATATTAATAATTATAATATAAATTGTATATTTGATTGCTAATTTCTGCCAATTCTTCATTTGCATCAGTCGATAGCTTATATAATTCACATGGCAATCCAAGTAGAGTTAAATGTTCAAGCACAATGTTCTTTTCTGGTATAATTTGATCTCCATATTCAAGAAATTCATTTATTCCATTTAAGCACAAACTTTTAATTTTTGGATCATAGTCTCTTGCCAAATATTCTAGAAATAATTCAGGCACCTGAATTCTTAAAATTTCGGCTTTTATTTTTATATCATCTGAGCCTAGCAAGTTGTAAAATATCAATAAAACTTCATAGACAATTTCCTTATTAGGAAAATATTCTAATAACTCTATCAAATACTTTTTGATTTTCTTGTTTTTTATCAAAGCCTCTTGAATGTATTTTTTATCGCAAGAGGAAAAATTTGAAATACAGATTAAGAATTCTTTTAACAGTTTAACGTTTTTCCTTAAATTAGTATTTTCTCCAGATTTGAGTAAATTTAAATAATCGAATAAAAAATGTTCCATGTAATCGTAAATATTTAAATTGACCATCTCTTCAATGTTCGTATCATCCTTCCAAGAAAGATTCATGATGATTGCAATGATATTTCCTAAGTCACAATGATGAGTATTTACTGAAATTAGAGGAACAATAGTTTTTGTAATCTCAGAGTTTTTAAGGAATTCAAAAACCTCATCGTTTAGATGATGAACCAATTTGAAAATACAAATCAAAGTTTCAGAGAAAAGAAACTCATCTTGAGATTTTATATATTTTATAATAATCGGAAAAATTGAAAAAATTGACTTAAAGTTATCTTCTTTAGGAAAAGTCTTGTATTTCAAAAAATTTCCTGTTATCCAGAATAAATTAATCTTAAAATAATTTGGGAGATCTGAATGAACTGATATTTGATTACACACATAATTTATGATATCAACACTATTTGTGATCAAAAGGAAAATTTCTTCCCCGTCACCAATTAAGTTCGCAAAGATCCACAAAATTTGATTTTTAATCTTCAAATCTTTTTTAGACTCTAACATATCAAATAAGCCTGTGGTGATATCTTCGCATTTAGCTATCATATTTGTATAAAGTTTAGATATTTGAGTTAGATTTATAAAAACCCAAGCTGCTTCGAATATGATTTGAGAATCGGCGACTTTCACCATCAAGTTGAAGATGTCCTTGATGTTCGTCTCTGTAATTTCATGTTTTATGTTAGGATTGTTTATAAGAGCTAAACTGAAATTTCTTAATTGGTTAATTCCGAATTTGATTAGCTTTAGCTCATCTTCTAAAATCAACCTCAAAGAAAATGCTAATTTGTCTTGAGAAGACAAAAATGAATTTAAAAAAATTTCATCTAAGTTTAATAGAAAAGGTTTGATGGAATATTCTTCGTCTGTATCTATAAATTTAGAAAAAGCGGCACATCTTCTTTCTATCATCATGTCTTGAAGTTTATCTTTTCTAAGTTGTAAAGAGAATTCTTCTCTTTTTTTAAGTATGTCGTGATTTATTCCTAAAATCGAACGTTTTAATTTATAACTAACATTATACCTTTCAAGTAATTTTCTTTTCGCTCTTTCAAAAAATCAGGAGCTTGCATTTAAATTTTTAATAAACTTAATTCTTATAATTAGATTATAATTAAATCGAGTGCTATTTATTTAGCTTATTATACATATTAGTATATTTAGTAATCGTGCCTAAATTTTGAAACTTTAGAAAATTTATATTCTTCTTAACTAATTTCTTAGTCTCTAAATTATTTTCAGATTTATGATCTTTTTTTAATCTATTGAATATAGTATTTATTTCCTTTGTGTTAATCATTCTTGAGATACAAGAAATATTTTCGATAGCTAACTTTCTTACTTTTTTATCTGGATCGTCGAGGAGTTTGTTATGTAACTACCTGAGTTTAACATTTATAAATAATACCTTTATGAAGAACATATGACTTGGATTATTTCCTTCTATTAAGTTTTCATTAATTTGGAATCTTAATTTTGATAAATCTTTAGGATCGTAGCTAAAGTTAATAAAAATTTGTGAATCTTTTTTATAATTTTGCAACGACCTATTGTCGAGTTAATCGAATTTTAAGATATTTGAATTTTACTTCCAATATTGTAAGTATGCAGATAAAGAGGGCTAAATTTTAAATTATAATGTTATATCAATGAACAATTACTTCAGATGCATATTTTTTCTTGTGTTTCATATAATTCTTTAACAATGCTATATCTATATATTTGCTTGGAAAAGTAGTAAATATGTTTTTATTCATCATCCTTATTTTATTCGAATATTCAAAATTAATTAAAATAATTATCTAGAAATTTGTAGCAGCTTTAAGCATACTTTATATTATTATAGGTAAATTCGTTTTAAATGTCAAAAGTTTCAATAAAAAAACATATATTCATATTATTATTTAATTAAATTCACTCTTTAACGATTCGATTTTTGCACTATACCAGATTGTTTCATTTTCATAAATTCCCATAAAATTATCAGAAAGAGTATCCTTCATTTTTACTAACCTATCATATATAATAAAGGGATTGCTTATCCTATTCGCTTCCGAGACAACATTTTTCGAAGAAATCGCAGTGTATACTTTTCTTATGCATACGGGACATATTTCTAAAGGTCTTTTGTCAAATTCCTCCATGGAATTAAAACCGTTCATGTTGCATTGGAAAAAAATACAATTCTTTAATCCAAACATGTGACATATTTCTTTTATTATAACCTTACAGGCTCTTTTTAATATGATAAAGAAATATTTTAGTATTTTATCCTGATGCTTAGTAGAATCGAAATTAATCTTTGAATTTGAATAAAACAAAGGATCATACCTTGCCAAAGAGACAACTGCTACTCTATACTTTAATGCAGACAGACCATAACAGAAATTGAATTGAGTTTTGTTAATTTTAGATTTTTGGACAGTTTTGTTTGCATAATTTCTTGGTTTTATCACATTATTATCATTGTATATATCATGCTCAGTAAAACCAAGAATACAGTAAGCATCCTTAGGCAATTCTTTATATAAACAATCTAAAATTTCATTAGCACAGAGTTGAATTTTCCTTTCTTCAATAATTCTTAAATTAATTTCGTAATTTTTCAAATTTATTGGTTTGTCTATTAATTTGAATTTCATCCCGTAGAAGTATGCTTCGCAAATAAGCAATAAACTATTAATGAACGTAGGATCAATGCTTTCCCCTTCTCCACCACAAGATAAAGGAGCTAGATAAATAGTATCTCTCAAGTTGTCAACTGGCACTATTCCATTTCTTATAAAATCTGCATACGTCTGGCCATATTCCTTATGTGTCATCAACCAATCACCCAAATCTGGTATTGATATCGTATCATAAAATTTTTCAAATTGATGGCTAATTATTTTTTTTGTAGAGATTGATTCCCCTGCCAATCCCATAGCTGAAATTTGTTCTTCTTTTGAGGGAAGTCTAAACTTATGTACGCCGTAGGTTTTTTCAAAAAAGTCTCTATCGGTTTTCTTCATTTATCTGAATTTAATAATTAATTAAAATTATTACTTTTATCTTTTTTAATTTTCAATAAATACGCTGTGGAAGAAAATTATCTTAAAAATATATTGCGAAACCATATCAAAGAATTTATAAATATTTTCTAAATGTATGCATATCAAAATATATGATTTATTTAAATAAAAAATTATTTTTTTTGTTTTAAATATTAAGATTATAAAAAGATAAATATAAATAAATGTCTTTTGAATTTCTAAGTCTTCTTGAAGATGAAGTGAAGAATAGTACACTTAAAACCGTCGTAGGATGGATCGGTAACGCCTTGGCTCTATTCTTCTTTTTCAGCCCAGCAGTTAGAATGTGGCAGTTAATCAAAGAAAAAATTCAACACACTGAAATTTCTTATTTATCATTTATGGCTAACATAATGAACTGCATCCTTTGGTTCGTATATGGTTTAAAATTACATAAATCGGAAATTTGGTTTTGCAATGGCTTAGGAGGAATTTCAAATCTAATTTACTTATTCATTTTTTGGTTCTTTTTTTCTGGTAAAAATGGTTTGAAATATTCTGGCTTAACAGGTGGCACAATCGTCTTTTTACATTGTATCTTTTGTCTGTTTTATTATGTTTTCGAAAGTGAAGATGTCGCAGGAAAATCAGCAATGGTTTTCAACATCTTGATGTATGCTGCACCAGGACAGAAATTAGTATAAATTTTATATTAATTTTTTATTTTAGTACGAGGTATTGCAGACCGAAAAATACGACCTTTTACCCATAGAATCTTCTATTGTTGGGTTACTCTGCTCTGCCTGTTGGTTTACATATTCCTTTTTGGATAAATTTGACATCAATATTGCTATCCCTAATGGATTGGGTATTTTAATTTTATTAATAAAATTAGGAATTATCTTCTCTATCGTCAACATAGTCGTTTGGATTTATTACTATAAGAAGGCTAAGGATACACCTCGATTCGAAAAATTTATTTAATGAGATAGAAAATTTAATCAGGAAAAATCTAAATCTAAATTAAAATTGATTTAATTCTGTCAATCATAAATATCAATTTAATTTAAAAATTTGATTTTAAATTTTTTAATGTATTCTCATCCCCATTACATAAATTCTTAATATAAGTTATTTTATTCTTAGGAAAATAATACATATAACCCAGTCACCACTGAGTTCACATTTATTAATTTAATATTAAATTAATTTAAATTAAAATTAAATATAAATAAATTAAAATTAAATATCAATAATTAAAATT
>Ga0169931_10005769_pt1 | contig 18810 bp, 14 predicted proteins | sample Kivu_15m_20L_FD_129675 | JGI IMG/M metagenome (GOLD analysis project Ga0169931, IMG submission 129675) | Freshwater microbial communities from Lake Kivu, Western Province, Rwanda to study Microbial Dark Matter (Phase II) - Kivu_15m_20L... | ecosystem: Environmental > Aquatic > Freshwater > Lake... | reverse complement strand
TGATCTAGGATTGGAGAGTATCAAATTGCAAATAGAAGAGAGTAACAAACATCCCAGATTGAGAGTCCTCGTATATCAATTGGTTAGCTTGAGTAAGCAAATCCTGAGGAGAAAGATTAGTTGTTCTAGAGAGTGTTCGAATGATAGAAGAAGACATAGCCATAAATATTGCTGCAGGTAAGGACTTACCGGATACATCAGCGACTAGGAAGGAATAATTTTCATTTCCATAGGAATGAAAATCATAAAAATCCCCTGAAACTTCTTTGGCCGCTACGGTTTTCACTCCCAATTCAAAATCTTTCGATTTAACCAACTCATTGGGAAGAATATTGTTTTGGATATTTTTTGTGATTTCGATTTCCTTTTCTAAAGTCTTTTTGGCGAGCATCTCCTTAGAGAGACGGAGATTTTCATAGGCTTTGAGTAATGCGGACGAAATGGTTTGGAGAAGTCTATATTCCTGCTCTTCAAATTTTCTATCTTCAAAATCCCTCAAAACAAAGATACAAGCAGGAGATGCTGCTCTGGAAAGAGGCAAGACCACTCTATGGCCTCTAAGTAAATCTGATTCTAGTATCGAAATTTGGCCATCCTTTCCTTCAACTAATCCGTACAAGTAGCTAAAATCAGTAATGGATCCAGAAATTTTTTGGAGTTCTTTGTTTTCATAAAAATAAACTTCTACCTGTACTTTTCTCTCTGGATGAAAAAAGGCGAGACCTGTAGCCCTAGCTTCCAGTTCTTTAGTAATGATGGCTAGAGATTTCGACAATAGTCCTTCTTCTTCAGGAGACTCTAAAACCGCCTGACCAAATTCATACAAGGATTCCAGTGTATTTAACTTTTGTTTTAATTCGGTATTGGTTTTGTTTAAATTGTCCAACAGACCAGTCTTTTGGATGGCGAAAGCACAGGCCGAAGAAAAACTTAGAAAAAAATCTATATCATTTTGACTAAAATTATTTCTATCAATTGTATTGATTGCTTCAATTACACCAATGACTTCATCACCGATATTTAAAGGAGCAGCTAGTATATTCCTTGTTATAAATTGAGAGGCTTTGTCAACGTCTCTAAAGACTCGAGGGTCAGTTTGGGCATCGTTGATTATCATAGGTTGCTTTGTAACAGCTACTGTACCTGCAATACCTTGGCCAATTGGGACTTTAATTTTTGCAACTTCTTCCTTTTTTTCACCTGTAACAGTATGAAAAATCAGATATTCTTTCCTTTCATCCAAAAGCAAAAGCGAAGAGGCTTCCGTACGAAAAACAGCTTTGGCACTTTCCATTATCATTTCCATCAAAGTAGAGATGTCTAATGAGGAATTGATCAAAATTGAAACATGGATGATTTCTTCTAAAAAATAATGTAGACGATTGTTTTTAATATGGATTTTGGCATTATCGACTAACATCAAGATCGGATTGTTAATTCCCGTGGTGAAGCTATTTTCTGCTATTTGAGTGTCTCTCAAAATCCTTGTCAAATTGTTGCAATAGTAATGAATTAGGCGAACATCTTCTTCCGAAAAATGATCAAAATGTTCAATGCCTTCAATCACCATGGCACCAAGAGCAACTTGATTTTCTTCTCCCAGGTACCCAACTAAATAAGATTCTTCTCTGAAGAGCTGGGTGCCTTTTCCGCCTTTTTTAACGATAATGTCCCTCTTTTTGGAAATTGAGATTTTTGCGAATTTCTTACCTAATTCCGAGCTATGGAGATTTCCAATTTGAATAAATCGCTTTGAGGACTTGAAAAAGAAACAGGCCCGATTGCCTGAGACGAGCTTCGTGCCTTGGGATAAGATGAAGTTGAGGACAGGCCTGAATTCAGAAGAGAAAAGGTCTTCTCCTGCCCCCTCCGAAGTCACAAAAGGCATAGACTAATCTGCGGAACCGAATTGCAGCGACTCTTCCCGAAGTTTTTTGTTAGCGTCTTCAAGAGATCTGATTTTATCCATGGCTCGTAGAAGTTCGTCTCGACTAAGATTAGAGACTGTAGAACTTGCCTCCACAGTTTCTTTAGCTGTCTTCAATTCACTGCGAGAAAAGTCTATGATCTGTTCATACATTCGCATAATTTCGTCAGCATTAGCTAATTCTTGTTCATTGAGACGCAAAACCTTTTCATACCCTTTGATAATCTTAGCTTGAGCTGCTATCTTCTTTTTGAGTTCTTCTATGGATTCTTCCATTTTACAGTATTCCCAATGAATCTCTATTGACAGTGAGACCTCTCCTACAAAGCTGTCGGCACGGGGACGTAGCTCAGTTGGGAGAGCGTTTGAATGGCATTCAAAAGGTCGGGGGTTCGATTCCCCTCGTCTCCAGGGTAGAGGATTGCTATAAAATCTGCCCTTGTCAAGAGCTTTTTCCTGTCCAAGGGGTATATGGCGGTACGTAAAATACTCAAACTAGGCAATCCAGTCCTCCGTCTCGCATCTGAGGACGTCAGTGAAGACGAAATCCTCACCAGGGACTTCAAAAAGCTGCTTCGAGACATGTTTGAGACAATGGAACATGCGGAAGGAGTTGGTCTAGCAGCTCCTCAAATCGGAATTTTGAAAAAGCTTGTGGTGGTGGGTAATGATCCGAAACACCCTGACCATTCCCCCGAAGTTCCGAAACAAGTCATAGTCAATCCCAAGATAACCCCCCTCACTAGTGACCTGGAAGGGCATTGGGAAGGATGCCTTTCTGTACCAGGGATGAAAGGTTATGTGGAAAGACCAGTTAAGATTCGTATGGAATATCGCGACGAAAGCTTCAAACTTCATGATGAAGTTATAGAAGGATACCGTGCTATTGTCATGCAACACGAATGCGATCACCTCTTCGGAGTGTTGTATGTTGACAGATTGAAATCGACACAGCTGTTTGGGTTCACCGAAGATGTAAATACTGGTGGCAAGGAATTGGATTAAAGCATGAATGGACTCGTACAGTATTTTCTAAACAAATCAATTTTTGTGAATTTGCTAACTGCTCTTATTATTCTTGTTGGAAGTTATACGGCATCCAATATGAATCGAGAAGCTTTTCCTAATATCAATTTTGATATAGTAAGCGTTTCCACTATTTACCTAGGGGCATCTCCTTCTGATGTAGAGAAACTGGTAACAAAGCCCTTAGAGGATGCAATAAAAGAAGTCGATGGAATTAAGGAATTTAGATCCGCAAGTTTGGAAAATAGATCTGGAATTGTAATAACGATAGATCCAAATGTCAAGAATACCCAAAAAGTAATCGATGATATCAAGTCTGCTATTGACCGAGTCCAAGATCTCCCAACGGATGCCAAAGATCCAATAGTCACCGAAATCACTACCGCAAGACAACCTGTAATCGAAATCCATTTAACAAGTATTAATTTATCTACTGGTGAACTTCGAGATAAAGCAAAGCTATTAGAAGACAGGTTAAAAGAAATTCCAGGTGTTGCCCGAATTACGAAAAGAGGTTATAAGGCAAAAGAAATGAAAGTGGATCTCTTGCCAGACAAAATGCACTCTCTTCTTATTTCCTCCTCTCAGGTCGTCAATGCACTGCGCAATAGAAATGTCAATTTTCCTGGAGGGAATATTTCAGACAAATCTAAGGAAATAATAGTTAGGACTGTCGGTGAATTTGACTCTGCGGAAGAAATTGGAAATGTATTTGTGAGATCAAATGATGTAGGCAGATCAGTCCGCATCAAAGACATAGCGACCGTTACTGAGTCTTTTGAAGATTCAGAGTATTTGGACAAGGCAAACGGGTTAACTGCTATTGCCCTCACAGTAATAAAAAGAGAAAAAGCCGATGCTATCACAGTAGTTGATGAAAGCAAAAAAGTTGCAAAAACCTTTATAGATTCCTCTGGGAATGGGATTCAATATGCTTTCGTAAATGATTTATCCAAATATATTAGAAGAAGATTGGGTGTTCTGACATCCAATGCCATAAGTGGATTGATACTCGTCACCGCCTCCCTATTTGTTTTTTTGGGTTGGAGAATGGCTCTAATGACTGCTTTAGGTATTCCAATCAGCTTTGGAATGACCTTTATAGCGATGAACTACTTCGGTATGACGCTCAATTTAATATCAATGATGGGACTCATTATTGTGGTCGGGATTTTGGTCGATGATGCTATCATTATCTGTGAAAACGTCTATCGACACTTAGAAATGGGAGAGAAACCTTTCGAAGCTGCTATGCGAGGAACTTCTGAAGTGCTAGCTCCTGTTACAGCAACCATTACTACTACAATTGCCGCTTTTGGTCCTATGCTTTTTATGACGGGAATTTTTGGAAAGTTCATCTTTTCTATTCCCATGGTTGTAATTCTTTCATTATGCTCCTCTTTGCTAGAGGCATTCTTTATGCTCCCTTCTCATTTGTATGATATAAGTAAAAGTTCCTCAATGGAGGGGGAGATTAAAAAGGAATCCAATTGGTTTACAAAATTCAGAGAAAAAACTTACCTCCCATTTTTATCTTATGCCCTGAGAAATAAATTCAAAATGGTCGGATTTCTCTTTTTGGCTTTAGCTGGCTCATTGGTTGTTCAAGCCAAATTAGGTAAATTTAAACTTTTTCCAGGTGCAGTGGAAACCTTTCAAGTCCGAATAACAGCCGAAACAGGCCTTACCTTAGGTGAAACGGATAGATTCGTCCAGTGCATAGAATCCTATCTAAAAGAATTACCAAAGGAACATCTGGAAAATTACATTGGTAGGATTGGGATCATTCAAAAAGATCCGAATGATCCCTTCACCAAACGCGGTAAAAACTATGCACAAGTTATGGTTTTTTTAACTCCCGAGGAAACTAGGAACAAATCAACAGAAAGAATCATCGAAGAAATCCGAAATTCTACCAAATGGTTGCTTAAGCCAGAATCACTTGCTACACTTGAAAAGAAGTTGGAAAGAGAGAGAATTTTTCAAAGAAAGGAGAAACTGGAAGCCAAGACAGTAGAAATTCCATTTGAATTTGCTGATTTAAAGGGCAAACTCATCAACCTTGAATTTGAGAAAATCGCAGGTGGACCTCCAGTTGGGAAACCAGTTGCTATCGAAATAAAAGGGAATGATTTTACAACATTGCAAAAAATTGGGGATGAATACAAAGCAGTATTAGCACAATTGTCAGGGGTAGCCGATATAGGCGATGATTTCAATGAAGGTAAAGATGAAATTCGAATTTCTGTCAATGAGGACCTCGCATCTCTTGCAGGAGTGAGCGTGCAATCTGTTTCTATCGCGATAAATACTGCTTTACAAGGGGCAGTTTCAACTAAAATAAAAAGAGCAGACGAAGAGATCGAAGTAAGAGTTCGATTTCCCGAAGACTATAGGAACGATATCAGAGCTCTTGACAAAGTTTATGTAAACAATTTAAGCGGAAATCTAATTCCGGTCACTCGGTTGACTAATTATGAAAGAAATCCTGGAAGAGCCAATATCAATCATTTGGATGGAAAAAGATTGCTCACTGTTTCAGCTAATATAGATGAATCAGCTACTACTTCAAGACAAGTGAATCTTGAAGCTCGAGATAAAGCAAAGGGAATTATAGAGAAGTATCCTGGATACACTGTGCGATTTTCAGGCGAAAATAAGGATACGGAAGAATCGATGGCATCATTGGGACGAGCTTTTGTTGTAGGATTGATAATCATATTTATGATTCTTGCCTCCCTTTTTCGTTCCCTGGCACAGCCATTGATTGTCATGAGTGCCATCCCATTTGCTGTTATAGGGGTTATCATAGCATTTGTTATACATGGAGAATACTTCTCTTTTTTAGCTTTCTTGGGAATTATAGGACTAGCTGGGGTTGTTGTTAACGATTCCATTGTGCTTGTTGATTGTGCCAATCAAATGAGAATAGAAAATCCGAACTTAACAACTTATGAACTCTTAATGGAGACTGGTTCTATTCGATTAAGAGCTGTGATGCTAACTACAGTAACTACAGTTCTTGGTTTGTTGCCTACAGCTTACGGAATTGGAGGAAGGGATCCATTTCTCGTACCTATGGCTCTTGCCTTTGGGTGGGGATTGGCCTTTGCGACTTTCATTACTCTAATAATGGTACCAGTTTTTTATAATATACTTTTTCATTTCCAAGAGAGAATACACAGAATCTTAAGAAGTTTATTTAAGAAAAAAACTGTAGTTGAGGTTTAGTCTTTTTGAGGAATTGAGTCCAGTTTGTCGTTTAGGGTTTCTGTAACAGTAACAAAATTATAGCCCTTGTTCCGCATGGATTCGATAAAATTTGGTAGAATATGGATCAACTTATCAAATTTCCTAGGCCCTCCTAGATGCATGAGTATGATAGCTCCATTCATGCCATGAGAATCTTCTCTTTCCCAATCTTCTAAAAAATGCAAGGTTTCTTCTGAGGTTTTATATAAGGGATTTCTGATCATTTCTTTCTTTCTATTTGAATTGTTCTTATAGACAAAAGGTCGATGGATGTAATCGGGTAAATCCAAAGAACCTTTCGCATTGCTAGACCACATTATATGACTTTGGTAACCTAATTTAGAGTGTGCATCCAAAATCAATTGGTTGAGCGCCCCATAAGGAAGCCTATATATTTTAGAAATTTGCTGTCCTGTTAGAGATTTAAAGATGGTTTCAACTCTTTCCATTTCTTCTGCCATTCGTGATAGGTCTAAGACTTGTTTGGATAGGTATTCTAAAACACTCCTTTTCTTCTGGGATGTTTCCATGACAGATCTCAAATAATTGAAATGACTCCAAGTATGGTTTCCAAATTCTACGCGGTTAGTTTTTGCCAATTGTTTAATGTTATCCAAATTCTGCCTTAGGAAGAAAGAACCAGACGTCTCTGAAGATCTTTCATTAGAAAGGAACACTGTAACCTTTATTTTTGGAAATTTTTCCAAAAGACGTAACAAGGTCATAAGCTCTTCTCCCGTAGCTAAATCAAAGGTTAGAGCTATTTCCCTGAAATTGGTATTGCCACGAACAACATTTTTACCCTTGTATCCGACTGTAGCCTCTTTAAGATAACTAATATTCGTTGATACTTGGCTAATCAGATTTTCGTCTGATTCTACATCCTTTGTCAAAGCGATTTCCTCGCGTAATTGTTCTTGATACATTAAAGAGTTGATCGACTCTTCCAATTCCTTTATACTTCTATCTTTTGCTTCAACTTGGGTTTTCAGCTCCTTTACTGAAAAATTCAAAAACAACAAATAGGAAACTAATGATAAGAGTCCGACAACCAAGATTGTTACCAAGGAAAGAACAATGATCCTTCGAAATTGTTTTGTCCTATTTCGGTGCTTTTCTATATCCTTGGAAAGCGCATGGACCATGTCCTGAATTTCTCTTTCGTCTTTTGGAACTGGATTTGGTTCGTTCATATAGCTCTAGGTGAGAATTCGAAGATATTTGCCTTTCTTTCCTTGTCGGATTAAGTATGTTTTTCCTTCTTCTAATTTGAGGTAAGGATCTTTGATCTTTTGTTCATCCAAATAGAGTCCACCCGATGCAATGATCCTTCTACCTTCAGAAGTAGACGGTAGAAAGTTTAATTTTACCAAAACTGGAAGAAGCGTTGGATCGTTTTCAAGTAACCAATTTTTGCCAAGAATTTCTTCTCTTACATCTTGGGGAATTGCCCTCTCTCCAGGTCTGTGAATTTTTTCCCATTCTTCTTTGGCTTGCCGATTGGAATCTTCTGGATGCAACTGATTCATGATTGCTAAAGCAAGCTCACTTTTGATCTCTTTTGGATGTAGGTCTCCTTTTGCCATCGAATCTTTCGTAGCTTGGATGGCTTCTAATGGCTTATCAGTAAGTAGTTCCCAATAATTCCACATCAATTCATCAGAAATGGAAAGGATCTTTCCAAACATATCGATAGGCTTCTCCAAAATTCCAACATAGTTTCCAAGAGATTTGGACATTTTTTTGATTCCATCTAACCCAACTAACAGAGGCATTGTTATAACAACTTGAGACTCTTTTCCGTATGACCTTTGGAGTTCTCGTCCAACTAGCAAATTGAATGTTTGATCTGTCCCTCCAATTTCTATATCGGATTCTAATACGACAGAATCATAGCCTTGGATTAGTGGGTATAAAAATTCGATCAATGAAATAGGACTTCCGCCTTGGTATCTTTTTCGGAAATCATCTCTTTCTAGTAGCTGGGACACTGTGTACTTTGCAGTCAATTGCAAAACCTCTTCCAATTTTAAAGAGGAACACCAACTTGAATTGTATACAACATCTGTTTTTCCAGGAATCAAGATTTTAAAAACCTGGTCTTGGTAGGTTTTTGCGTTTTCTTTCACCTCTTCTTTTGTAAGCTGTTTCCTAGTTTCTGACTTACCTGTCGGATCCCCGATCATACCAGTAAAATCTCCCAAAAGAAAACTCACCCGGTGCCCTAAATCCTGAAAATGCCGTAATTTTCTCAAAAGAACCATATGCCCCAGATGCATGTCGGGAGCGGTAGGGTCAAAGCCCGCCTTGACCTTTAGCTCCGGTTTTTTTTTGAGTTTGTCCTCTAGGTCCTTTTGACTAATCACACTGGAGGTCCCACGGATGATCTTTTGGATTTGTAGACTGGTGCTTGCTTCCTGACTTGAGGTTGATTCCATTGGCTAAACCGAACATTTGCCACAGTATGGTCTCAAAGCCAGGGGGGCAAGAAAGGAATGAAAACCGTGCTCAGGAAAGAACGAATCCAACTCCTTCAATCACGCGCCTTTGATTTGCTCATTTTGGGCGGCGGGGCAACAGGCGCAGCCACAGCTCTCGACGCGAGCCGAAGAGGCTATTCTGTCGCCCTGATTGACAAGCAAGACTTTTCTCAGGGAACTTCAAGTCGCTCCACCAAATTGATCCACGGTGGGGTTCGATACTTAGCTCAATTTCATTTCAAATTGATCCATGAGGCACTCACAGAAAGAAAGACTCTTTTGCAAAATGCTCCACATCTAGTTCATCCTCTCCCTTTTGTTTTGCCTACCTATTCCTTTTATGAAAAGCCCTACTTTTCCATAGGAATGACCATGTATGATTTGCTAGCAGGAACTAAATCTTTGCCCGCTCACAAAAGGATTTCCAAGACAAAGGCTTTAGAGTTGTTTCCCAGTCTCAAAAAAGAGAACCTTAAAGGAGGAATACTATACTATGATGCAGGATTCAATGATTCTCGTTTGAACATAGCTACAATTCGAGGAGCTGAATCTTATGGAGCACTGGTTTGCAATAGAATTGAAGTTGTTAGCTTTTTAAAAACAAATGGAAAGATAACAGGAATAATTGGTAAGGATATTTTAACCCAAAAAAAAATTACGATTAATGCTAGGGCTGTAGCAAATACAACAGGAGTTTGGATTGATGAAATTCGTAAATTGGATGATCCAAACGCGGATAGTGTCCTACAGCCAAGTCAGGGAATCCATTTGGTTTTTGACCCAAAAGATTTGCCATGTCAATCTGCTTTGATCATCCCTAAAACTTCAGATGGTCGAGTGGTATTCTTAATTCCATGGGAAGGAAAGGTTTTGCTGGGAACGACCGATACTGCGATCCAAAAGATTTCGCAAGAACCCATGCCCGAAGACAGGGAAATTGACTTTTTATTGGAAACTGGCAATTCCGTCTTAGACCATAAATTGACCAAATCTATGATCAAGTCTGTCTTTTCAGGATTGCGACCTCTCATTGGAGGAGGAAATTCCAAAAGTACCAAATCCATATCAAGAGAAGAAGCGATACTTGAATCGGAGTCTGGGCTTATAACTATGTCAGGTGGCAAATGGTCTACCTTCAGGAAAATGGGAGAGGATCTCACAGACCGAATTCAAAAAAAATTTGATTTAGCCGAAGTAGAATGTACTTCAAAACAACATGTTTATGTAGGGGGAGAGAATTATGATCCACAAAAAACGAGTGAGAAAATTATTTCAACTTACAAAGTTTCCAAAGACATAGGGATAAGACTGAGTTCCTCCTATGGAACGGAAGTTTTCGATATATTAGGTAAGTCGCCCAAAGAATTAAAAAATGGAATTTTTAAAGAAGAGATATTGCATTTTATCAATAAGGAATATGCGAATTCTACATTAGATATTTTAGCACGTAGGCTTAGAATTCTATTTTTGGATTTGGATCTTTCCCTAAAACTCCTCCAACCAATCCATGAAATTCTTGCGAATCAGCTAAAATGGAATCAAAAAGAAAAAGAAAAAGACAAAAAGGAAGCTTTAGGTCTTTTGAATGAACTCCAATCTCATTTGAGCGGAAGATCGTAATGATAAAATGTTCTATCTCCTAAGAAATTGGAGCCTTGCGCTTTTAGAACTAGTAAGTACTTGTTTTTGAAATCTACAATATCAGAAAATTGTGGGCCAAGCCATGTTTTGTATCTTTCAAAATCTTCATCTCCAGGACTTGCTCGTTTGAACCAAAAAGTATCGCTTCTTTCTATTCCTTGGCTTGGGTCTAAGTAATTGAAGACTAGCTCCAGTCCGTCTCTATTTGAACTTATCGCGGTAAATTTGCCTTGTATTTGCTCTCCTTTATCATCTAAAGCCATACTAAACGTTTCATCCATTTTCCAGACAGTAGTTAAATTTGAATCCAAATCATGAAATACCTGTTCCAGTCCATTTGAAGTCGTTAAAAACTTTCGAAAAGCGAAAAAATGTTTAGAGGATTCTTCGTAACCCGCAATTGCTCTCCGAATAGCTTCTTCATTTAAAATGGGATAGGCGGTAAATATATCTCCCTTGATTTCTCCAAATTGAATTTCGGAAAGACATGCCTCCAGTCCTTTAGATCCTTTGCTAGTCTCTAATACTTCAAAGTGGAGGGCATTGCCCTTCAAAGTCTCATTCAAGGGATAAAAATCACTTAAAGGATGATTCTCTTTGAATCTGGGGGGCTTCCAATTAAGAATGATACCATTGTTCGTTTGAAGTGGTTTTTTTCTGTCTGAGATGTCAAAAGAAGTTACCCGAACCTTCGTTAGATATCCTTTCTCAAGCGAAGAGGAATAGGACTTCCCATATCCATTAGCTATTTGAATTGCCTTGAAAGAAAATTGGTTTCCGAAGTAAAATGTAAAAGAGGATTCGCTCTTCTTGGCATCAACACAAAAAGCCGTCGTTACTTTGCCATCAAGGGCAAATTCAGGACTAAACTTCCAAATCTCCAAGGGACTCGCTTGACCTATAGAAACAGATTTGTCAAAGACAAAGGCCTTTTCCCCTCCATGGCAAGAGGAAAAAATCAATAGCCAAAGGATGATTCGGCTAAAACTCACTCAATGTAGTCTCGCAGTTTTTTGGATCTGCTAGGGTGACGTAGTCGTCTCAAGGCCTTAGCTTCGATTTGGCGAATTCTCTCTCTGGTCACTTTGAACTGGTAGCCAACTTCTTCTAAGGTCTGAGCGTATCCGTCGTCGAGACCGAATCTCATTCGGATCACTTTTTGTTCTCTAGCTGGCAAAGTTTGCAAAACCAGTCTCAATTGTTCCGAGAGCATCGATGATGCAGCGGAATTTATAGGTGAGATTATCTCTTTGTCTTCAATAAAGTCACCCAATTCAGAATCCTCTTCGGAGCCCACTGGAATTTCCAAACTAATAGGTTCTCTTGCTACATTCTTAACTGCTTTGACTTTTTGCACTGGCCAACCCAATCTTTCTGCAATTTCATCATTAGATGGATCTCTACCGAATTCCTGAACAAAAAGCCTAGTTTCCCGAATGACCTTGTTGACTTGTTCTATCATGTGAACTGGCACTCTTATTGTTCTGGCTTGGTCAGAAATAGCTCTAGTGATGGCTTGTCTAATCCACCATGTAGCGTAGGTAGAAAACTTGTAACCTTTTTTGTATTCAAATTTGTCCACCGCCCTAATGAGTCCGATATTACCTTCCTGTATCAAATCGAAGAAGTGCATCCCCCGATTCGCATAACGTTTTGCAATTGAAACCACTAATCTAAGATTTGCCCTAACAAGTTCTCTCTTTGCTTGAGCAATCTCTCTTTCTCCTTTGATTATCTTGTCACCCCAATTTTTGATATCTTGAACTGGTGAGCCTGCTTCCTGCTCCATCCTTCGAAGTTTTCTTTCGTTGTTACGAATGTCTTTGATTACTTCTCTCACCTCGTCAATATCACAACCCATCATTTTTTCAATTTCATCTAAGTTTTCATTTTTTTCGATGAATCTATTCAAACCTTTGATTTCACGTACATCATGCCCATATTTCGCCTTGATTTTCAGAAAATGTTTTTCGATTTCTTTTATTCGAAAGACCATTGACTTTATCTTTTGAGAAATCTTTTGTATCTCTTTTTGTGAAACACCGATTTTGCGGATTGACTCATCGATCTTTCCTGAGGATAAATCAATTTTTTCCTTAAGTTCCCTGTATTTCTTTGAATTTTCGCTGTACTTTCGAATTCTATTAGATGATTCATTCAGAACTTTTTCATCGGCTTGGATAAGTTCCATATTTTCAAAAAAAACTTTTTCTAATTGGTCTGCCTGTTCTTGGTTCAGAGCGTACATCTTGTCCACTTTAACTAAGTCATATACTTTAATTTTTTTCGATTTGATTTTGGGGATGAGCTTCGCGAAATTTTGTCTTAAAATGCTAGAACCAAGAATCGTCTCTTCTATAACCTTTTCACCCTTTTCGATTCGTTTGGCGAGAAAGACTTCAGTTTCTCCAGAAATGAGCGAAACCTTTCCAATTTCTTTGAGATAAAGTCGAATTGGATCTTCAGAATTCGAAGAAACACTGGATTCTCGCTTTTTGCGTACGGGCTTAGCTTCCTTGCTCTCTTCCCTACTCACCAAACTGGAACTTTCTTCCAAAGATTTTTTTGAATACTCTTCTACGATTTCGATTCCCATCTCATGAAGAAGTGTAAATACATCGTCTATCTTCTCTGAGTTGAGGATCTTGTCAGGAAGGATTTCATTGATTTCATCATAACTCACTTCTCGATTTGCCTTGCCAATGGCAATGATCTTCTGGACTTCTGGTAGGCTAGCTAGGTTTTCCATCGTTTCCTCTATGCAATTTGGGGCTTACGCAAGTAATCCCATATCTTATCTCTTTCTGCTTTGCAAAAGGCTATCTCGGAGAGAAGAGTCATGGTCTTCTCCGGATCACCTCCAGACAATTCTTGGTTCAAGTCTTCCATACGCTGGTTCAATAAAAAGATCTGGTGCTGGTGTAGAAGATTTCCAAAAAGAACTTCTTGGTTTTCAACTTGTATTTCTTCTAAACTCAAAAACCCAGCAATGGCTTCGGAATATTCCCCTGGAATTTCTTCGGAGGAAAGCAATTCAGCGATACTGGGAAGGTCATTTTGCAAAAAACGCGAATACAGGTATTCCCACAAAAAAGCACTCGAATCGTCTGTAAAAGTAAGATGATCCAGTTTGTTTGCAAAGGAAAACAACTCAGGGTGGTAAATTAACTTCGCTATGATCTTTCTCTCCGCTTGAACCGAAGGAGCGAGTTTGTCTCTGCCACTCACAGTTCTTGCCTTTTTAGTATCGACTCCTTGGGTGGTAGAACTTTTCTCTCGACCACCTTGAAAATCCTGCAAAAGCGCAGAAAAAGAAATTCCTAGTTGTTTTGCCCCTTCCTCCAGATACACCTGCTTATCTGTCTCTTTGTCCAAAGGTTTCAAAAATCCAAAGAGCTTGGAAACAGCCTTTTGCTTTTCTTCCGCAGGAGAGCTCTGGTTCGCCCCTTCTAATACTTCAGAAATCATGAATTGGGATACAGGCTCCGAATGTTCTAATAGCGATTGTATTTCCCTTTTTGTCTTTCCATGGCTAAATTCGAAGGGGTCCTTACCTTCGGGAACACGAATCATCCTTACCTCAAGCCCCTCTTTTTTAAGAAGTCCTGCAGCTCGAAAAGCCCCCGCTCTTCCTGCCTTGTCCGCATCCATCATAAGATAAACTCGATCCGCCAAGTTTCTTAGTACTTTTGCATGTGACTCAGTAAAACCCGTTCCCAGGGGAGCAATTGCTGACTCTAATCCCTTTTGATATAGACCTATGGCATCTAAAACGCCTTCAACGACCACAGCTTGTCTATGTTTTCGGATGGAATCTATCGCCAGATTTATGTTATAAAAACTTCTTCCTTTGTCATACACTAGAGAGTTGGGACTATTGATGTATTTAGCTTCCTCTGAAGGGGGAAGAACTCTTGCAGAAAATCCAATTACTCTACTCTTGGAATCCAATATAGGGAATACCAATCGATTGCGAAAAAAATCATACGGCTCTTTGGACTTATCGCTGATTTTGGTAAGACCTGCTTGCAGAGCCAAATTCTTTTCGGTTTCATTTCTCAATAGAGTTTCACGTAGATTGGAAAATCCAGGAAGAGCAAACCCAATTCGGTGCATTTCCATAGCTGTATCCGTTAGGCCCCTTTCCTTTGCATACTCTAAAGCAGAACGACCCATGTTGGTAACCATGTTGCTTCTAAAATACTCTTCCGCCCTTAGTAACAGTTGGTAGAGGGATTCCTTTTTTCTTTCTTCCTCTTCCCATGCACCACTTTTCTCTTGAAGTGCAATGCCAGAAAAATCAGCCAGCAATCGAAGAGCTTCGGTAAAATCAACCCTTTGGTATTCCATAACAAAACGTATAATATCACCAGATGCCTTGCAGCCAAAACAGTGGTAAAAAGAAGAATTTACATGAAATGAGGGTGTTTTCTCAGAGTGAAAAGGACAAAGTCCCATATAACCTTTGCCAGTTTTCTTAAGAGTTACAAATTTCCCTATGTAAGAGTCTAGTGACACCTCCCTTCTGATTCTTTCTTTGAAACTTTGGAAGGAGCTCATTTTTAATTTATGGAGGCGAGAAGCTCTTTGACTACGCTAGAAACCTTATTGCCGTCAATGTTTTGGCCCTTGAATTCGCCCATCACCTTACCCATCACTTTTCCTAAATCTGACGGACCCTTGGCACCTAATGTTTCTATGATGGATTTAGCCTTTGAGGAGATTTCGTCTAGGCTGACCTCTTCGGGAATATAGGCTTCAATTACTTTTGCTTCGTTTCTTTCTGCATTTGCTAGGTCAGAACGCCCAACTCGGTCATACTCTTCAGCTGTATCTTTTCTTTTTTTGTAATTCGATTTGAGAATTTGTAAAACAGATGTGTCAGGCAGGGAACTGGCTCCTGTTTTGGTCAATTCGTACTGAATGTCTGCTTTCACCAATCGAAGTGTTCCCAAGAGAGGCTCTTCCTTAGATTTGAGAGCTTTCTTGAGGTCTTCATTGATCTTTTCTTGTAAAGTCATCAAACTTTGTCTTTTTTGGCAAATTGTCTTTTCTTTTTGTCTCTTTTGCGTTTGGCGGCTTCAAGAGCCTTCTTCTTAATCACACTTGGTTTTTCAAAATACTCTCGTCTCTTGATTTCGCTCATGATCCCAGCATTGGCACAATCCCTTTTGAACCGTCTCAATGCTGCTTCAATGGACTCACCGTCCTTGATATAAATCCCTACCTGTGGGGTCATCTAGGCCTACCTTACTATGGGTCTTCCGACCAGATTATTTTTATTCATTTGGGCGTCAAGAAGGCAGATTCGATTTTCTTAATCCAATTCGTGGAAAAGCTCGCAAAATTCTTCCAATCGAAAGGTTTCCTTGTCCAAGCTCAGGTATTCAAGGTCATAGTCGATGATCACATGGGTCGACGGAAAGTAGAGGGAATCCATCTGCTGCGAGACCTCTGCCTCACCCAAACCGGGGCAGTAAAGATAGATTTGCCTGACAGATAAGGGAAAAACCCAATCGGGACTGCTCGAGACGTTGTAAAACGTTTCAAGTATTTCCTTCCAGATCTCCCTACTTTTGATTTTTCCCATAGGCAAAAAGTAGGAGCTCAAATCTTGCAACTGGAAATGGACCAGAGTCCCCTTCTTTTGTCTTTTCAAATTGCTAAAGATCTTTCGACCGAACGCCTGAACCAGAACCAAATAGGATTCGCTCGGTTTGTGTCTCGCACTGAATTCTGGTGCCAAAATCCGATGGGTCAGCTTGAGAAACTGAGACCACTTCTTCAAAGGCGGAAGCTTCCCATCGGGGCATCTGAGAAGGATTCCCGCCTTCCCCCTTTCCTCAGGCAGGGGGAAGAAAAGGATTTGATCCTGGGAGCTTTTTTTCACTCTCAGCCCAGCTCTCTTCTTTCCAGCAGTGTAAAGTCTCGGCAACAAATGCCTAACCGATTGGAAGTCGGGCCTTCCAAAAGAGTACACAACAGACTCTTCCCAAAAGGCTTCCAAATCTTGGATTCGTAAAAGCCGAACTTGGTCTTCCCACGCTTTGAAGTCGTTCTCGGGGATGGTATAATTCTTATTCCAAAAATCCATGATCAAAAGATACCCTTTGAAAAAAATAGTTCAAGAAGAAAGATTTACTCTGAGTTGTCCCCATCCAAAGTGGGAGATTCATGGCCACCCCTCAGCAAAAAAAATTAATTTCCCTGCCACAATTCATTATCGAATCCCAAAGGCACTTTCCTCATGCATCTGGTGATTTTACAGCTCTCATGAACCAATTGGTCTATGCAGCCAAAATCGTAGGCCGAGAAGTCCGAAAAGCGGGTCTTCTGGAGGACATCTTAGGTGCCACAAAAGACACGAATGTCCAGGGAGAGACGCAAATGAAACTGGACCAATATGCAGATTCTGCCTTTACCAATGCTTTGAAAATTTGTGGTCACCTCTGCGTCCTGGCGAGCGAAGAAAACGAAGAAATCGTTTCCATTCCCCAAGGCTATCCTATTGGCAAATATACGATGGCGATTGACCCTCTCGACGGTTCTTCCAATATCGATACCAATGTTTCCATAGGTAGTATCTTTTCTATCCACCATAGAAAAGATCCAAACTCCAGAAATCCCGGGACGCAAGAAGACTTACTCCAACCTGGTCACTTACAGCGATGCGCAGGTTATGTGATATATGGTTCTTCCACTATGCTAGTTTTCACTACAGGTCGTGGAGTTCATGGATTCACTTTGGATCCTTCAGTTGGAGAATTTCTTCTTTCCCATCCCGACATGACAATGCCCGAACTAGGAGAAATCTACTCCGCTAACGAAGGAAATGCAAGCTACTGGAGTAAGGAAGTGCAAAACTATTTGAATCACATCAAATCAATCGAAGGCGGGAGAAAACCAAAAACTGGTCGATACATTGGAAGTTTGGTGGCCGACTTCCATAGAAATTTATTGAAAGGCGGAATTTTTCTTTATCCGAATGATACCAAATCTTCTAAATATCCCAATGGAAAGTTACGATTGTTATATGAGGCAGCCCCCATGGCACTTATTGCGGAACAGGCTGGTGGTATGGCTGTTACTGTATATGGAGAGAGAATTCTAGATCTTAACCCAAAGGAACTTCATGAGCGAACGACTTTGGTCATTGGGAGCAAAAAAGAGGTAGAGGACTTTCTTACATTTGCACCTAAAAAATGATCATTCGTATCTGAACTTAGCCTGCAATTCTTCTTCCAGACTGCACTTGGGATAGGTCCCTACATTGAGAGCAGTTCCGATGAAACCAAAAGGATCCTGTGTAGTTATGATTTTAAGATCCCAACCATTCACTATCAAAGGACAAGCATAGTTTTTGTTTTTGCATAAGATTTGAGCCGCTTTGGGCTTGGGATAAGCCCAGGCTGATGGCGGGAATTTGCACTTGTTTTCGATCTCTGCTACGACTCGGATTTTTTTTACAACTTGGTCGAATTCTTGGAATCGGCTGATCATAGGATCAGCCATATCTTTTCTGAAAAGACCCTTTTCGGAATTGTAGGTGAACATCACAAGTAGCTTCTCGGATACATGGTCTTTGTCTTGTGTCGCTTTCAAATTTTCAGAAATGTAGCGAGCGATTTTCATAGCCTCAAGTACCACTTCGGCTGTATCCTCCGAGTATTGTCCTTCCACCTCCTCTTCCTCTAAGGACTCATCATCCAAACTTACACTATTCATCAAATCCAAATTCAAAAAAGATTTTCTTACTTCCTCTAACTTGAAATCTGCTGGCTTAGTTCCTGGGATTTCGAATGCGCTAATTGGATGACTATTGATAGCTGCTATGATTTCTTCTGCCAAATTGAATTTTCTAGCTAACTCTGAAGAGAGTGCTGTTAGTTGATTAAGACCCTGTCCATAAAAGCATTCTTTATAAAGATCATTGTGGGATCCACTCAGGTCAGCAAAAAGTCCAGTTAAGAAAGCAAGACGATTTACCATTTTGTATTGGAAGTTCTTCTGTATCACTGCGCCCAATGAAAGTAGTCCCATATTTGTTATGTGGTTGAAAAACTCAGGCATAGTGAGTAATACTTTGAAAAAGGCGAGAACAAGGGACTTGGAATAGAAAGAATTTTGAATGATTCCTCTGAGTGAGGCCATTTTGTTGGAGCTCTGCTCATACAAATGGTGGACGAACACGTTGGTTCGATCTTCAATGCGAGAAATCACAGCCTTTGCTAAGACACCTTTGAGTCTCTTGAGAAGATCAGAGGTCATCAAAAGTTTGAACGTGGGTATGTACTGCCCCTCCATTTGGTCAAGTTTGCGGATTACAGTGTCTTTAATGGCGACTTTTTCCTTCAAAAGGACGTTACCGCTCTTATCAATGATGGGTTCAGAGAGGGAAACAAGGCCAAAAAGTTCATATTCTGTGGCAAATTTTTTAAATTCTCTGAATTCAAAAAACTCGAGTCCGCTTGCGGTGATTTTCAT
>Ga0169931_10005768_pt1 | contig 18811 bp, 35 predicted proteins | sample Kivu_15m_20L_FD_129675 | JGI IMG/M metagenome (GOLD analysis project Ga0169931, IMG submission 129675) | Freshwater microbial communities from Lake Kivu, Western Province, Rwanda to study Microbial Dark Matter (Phase II) - Kivu_15m_20L... | ecosystem: Environmental > Aquatic > Freshwater > Lake... | reverse complement strand
TGTTGGCCTGGATCCAGTCCAGCAGATGTCGAGTGTGCCTGCATCTCCTCCCGTGTTTCCTGCGGCTACAAGTTTACCGTTGCCAGCGTAAGAAGACGTGCCAACTAACAGACGCCCGGAGCTATCCACCCGGCTGCGCTCGCTGCCACCTGTGTTGATGGCAACGGTGTCGGCTGCGGGGAAGCTGATGCCGGTGTTGCTGTCGGTGCCTTGGAGCGCAGGCGTACTAGAGGACCCGTCTACTCCAGCTATTCCAGTTGTTCCGTTAATCGTGATAGGCATTGTCTTATTTTACCTTAAATAATGACCCAGGCACTACCACTGGGAATAGTAACAGTGACGCCTGAATTGATGGTACAAGGACCAAATGTACCGGCGTTGTAATTTGTTGGAATTGTGTAATTTGTGGTGACAGTTTGCTTATTTAAATAAAAGACGCTGTCGTTCGAACCCGAAGCACCGGTAGCACCTGAGAAGTCTGGACCAAGTTTTGCAGCGGTAACAGTACCATCACTCGGGGTGCCAACATTCAACGTGTCCCCCATCAACACGCCGAAGAAACTCAAGCCAGCTGCTGGTGCTGTCGTAAATGTAATACTGTTAGTACTGGTGGTGTAATCAACATCAGGTTGTTGAATAACACCACCAAGAGAAACCAAAAGCTGACTGGCGCTACCAGCGGTAACGTAATAAGCACTGGTTCCAGGTGGAACAGATGTCGTGAATGTTGTCGTTACACCGTCGAAGCCGCTTGAGATATCGCTTAGCTTCCGGTATTGGCCGACAACTGGTTGGGTACCAACGTATGCCACAGATGTACAGTCCTAATTCGCTTATTCTAATTCAACTCATTCACACTTCAAGCCTCCTGCTCACTATCAACAGCCAAAAGAAAAGAAAAGAACGATTGCCATGCCGATAAGAACAAAACCAACGGCAAATGTAACAATAGATACAATGTCTTCACCGGTCAAACGTTTCGGTTCTGATGTCATGAAGATATTCCGCGATTTTTTCGCGTTGTTCAACTGGAATCATATGACACTGACTGATTTGAGCGCAACATTCTTCCAGTTCTTGTGCGGCTCCCATGATCTGACCGAGCGACATTCCCTTACCAAAACCCCAACCTGCCGCATTTCTTGCAATTGAACGACAGCCTTCAGCTTTACTGACTTTCTTATTGATTAAATCTTTCGACCAGTCACGAATCCATTCAGCTGGTGGCATGTAAATAGGATCAGTCATTTTGAAATATTGGTTGAAGTGAAGGAGTTGCCAATACCTGGCATGTATTTGGCGTTTTGCCAATACTACGGAGGTAGTACAAATGTTCTTATTTGAGTGTAACGCTGCGAACTACGGGAAAACCAAGAAGAAGGTACTGTATAAATAGCTACAAAATTAAGCAATGAACAACGCATTCATCACCTACATCCAGGCTAATCAAAAGAAATCCATCCGGGAACTTAAAAAGTACAATTTTGCCGTTTCCCAAACAGCCAAAGAGGGTAAAGAGCTCAACGAGGCCGCCCTGGTGAACAGCCGCTGACGTTCGCCATTCGCGAATAGCGAATGAACCTCCCCCTCTCATCCGCCCTCACATGAAAAAACCTCCCCCTTTCGTTGGGGGAGGCGGGAGTTGAGCGAAACTAAAATAAGTAAAATCTTTAGTCCTCTTCCTTGTATTCGGTAGCGCGGACCACCGTACCTGGTAGAGGCAGATTTAATGCCATCCTCAGAGTGTCGTTTTCGTAGGCGAGCATCCGAACCATATCTGCGGTGCAGATCTCACAGGTAGGAAACCTGGGAGCGACGATGTGAGCAATCTCGAGGTAGTACTTTTTGTAGTCAAATTCTTCAGCCATCAGAACGGAAACTCCTCGTCGTTTTCTTGGTGGGCATCAATTTTCTCCCGAGGGATCAGACTCTTGCCATTGTCCAGGTGCGGCGCTACGGCCGCCATGAATGCGTTCTCGAAGTCCCGCATCGGATCAATCTTAGGCAACTGAGTCAACATCTGAACCATTGCTTTACTGGCGCTGACAGCAGCCGTACGGTTTCCATCTGCGCGGGCCTCCATCCTGTCAACCTGGAGACCAGTAAAGACCTGGGCAAAGAGGGCGGCACGGTTTTCGACACCGATGGATTCGATCAGGAGTTTGCGCCCCTCGCGAACGTAGTTGCGGGCCTGTTGCTGGGATACGTTGAAGCGTTTGGAGAGCTGCTCGACGACAGCGTGGCCAGGCCATCCCTCTGCTAGGAGGTTGGCAGCCTGTTCACAGCGATCGAGGAGCTCCTCTTTGGTGGAACGGTGGGTCATGGTGGTGGTGTGTGGGTTTGGCGATGTTGTTGTGGTGGACACAACGTGGACATTGTAGCTCAGTCAAAATGACGGTAGGTATAAATACTTACCAATGACTGATCTATCTTTCGATCTGAATGCGTGGCTGTTCTGCTGCTTTTGCGCTGGCATGATCTACCAGTCCCATCGCAGCAACTTCTAATTTGAAGAAAATTAGAAGTTCATTAGGAGTTATTCGTTGTTTGCGTAAATCAGAATTGCAACGATGATGTAAGTGGTACTTCCTACAAGTAAACCTAAAATTGCTGCTATATCCCAGGGGAAGCTATCCATCGTTGTCTTCAGTCAGAAGTAGAGACGACTCCCACTAGAGGAATAATCATCCTGGTTGTAATCATAGTCGTCATCATTTATAACGTATTCCCATTCTTGATTTGACAATAAACTAAAGCGGTTAACCAGATCTTCCAATTCTTCTTGAGATTTACCATTAAAATCTAATTCATCAGGAAGATACTCTGGATAGATCTTTGTACGGCATCGAGCTGGTGCAAATTCCGGTGGATCCCAGAATGATTGTTTGACCGTACATTCGCCCATGTTTTCAATGATGGCGGTGATGATCAGGTTGCCGTCTCTATCAACATTGAAATCTTCGATGAGAATGATGTCGTAGTTGCAGGTCATGGTGTTGGTGAGTGTGGTGGGGAATCTTAAGCAAACATTAAGGGGCGGGGGTTGACTCTAAGGCATCAATTAACTCAGCCTGCTGAATGATTTCCTTAAGAGTTACACCTAACCAATCGGAGATCATCTCTCCAGCCGTAAGGCGATTCTCTCTCGCTAAATCATGTAGAGTCCTCCAGTGTTCAGATGTCAGGGAGATCTTAACTAGATCTTGTTTGTAGGTAGTTGCCATAATTAAAGGCAGAGAAATAACATCAGAGCTGTTGCAATGATTGTGTTGCGGGTTGTCTTCACGGCTTGAAAACTGGAGCAGGGCCATTCAATTGTGCGCGAGACACACACTGATAAGAAGGCCCAACAGCTGTCGGATGATGAACAACAACAGAGATCTCCTTTGGACAGTTGATCTCTACGTTCTTGTTGATTTCCTTCTGAATGAAGGCAGCTGTCAGGCCAATGGCTCCCAGGCCGAGAATCACTGGAGTGAACCGGGCAAGTCCTTCAGCTGCATCGATTGCAGCTAAAGCAACACGTTGCGTGGTGGTGGGTTTCTTTCTGGAGATCATGGCGTTATTTGTGATCGTTGATGTGAGCAAGCCAGGCCTCGACGTAGTCAATGACATCATCGAACTTGGCCAGGGCTTCGCTCCTTTCGAAGCGAGCATCTTTCCAGGCCTCGTCACCCTGGGGATAGAAATCCCGAGCGTTGCAAGTTGCCTTTGCCAGAGCATCGCGAGCATTGAGTAGAGCTCTCCAGGCCTCGCCGTATTCCTCAGACAGGGCCGTGGCCCCCGTACCGTTCAAGTGAATGGTGGGAAGTGTGTACATGGTTTTAGCTATGGAGAAGGTGGGTTTCGCGGTGGGCTTGCATCCAGATCTCTGCGGTGGTGACAGGAGGTTCACCGCCTGAATGATCGTAGAGATGCTCCGGGGTGGGATCACAATCCAACTCATTTTCCAGAACTGGAATGATCTCAAATTCAATTAGATCTCTCAATGATGATGTGAGATCTGTGCAGTCCTCAGGCTTCTTCGATTCACGAGCGAGAACTTCTTTCAGTTCTTTGATGATGCGCTCGATGTTGCTGTATTCGTTTGCCATGGTGGTGTTTACCTGCAGTTGAAAAGGGGTGTGGGTTCAAAGAAACGATCGCGCTCGATGGGAAGACCGAGAGGACCTTTGATGGATTCGAGCTCAGGCAGGGAGAAGTAACCGAGCTCACGTTCGTGGCCATCCACCAAACCGAAGCATTCGCCGGTTTCCGGATCCATCTCAGTGATGTACCAAGTCCAGCTGCTGTCGGGCGTGAAGAGCTTCACGTAGGCGGTGGCATCCTCACCTTCTCCATCCTGGGAGTAGAGAGGCGGGATCTTCTTAGACAGGTCTTTGGTGATCAGTTTCATGGTGGTGGTAGTGGGTGTGTTGGCTATGCGTTTATGCCTAGAGAGGAATAACTTCTCTGGGTTTCTGGAAGCGGCCAGCGGGACCAAACTCCTCGAGGAGATGAGGGAAGGCATCCCAGATCCGTTGCCGATTGCTGGGATCAGCACAACGGAGAGCAGCGGCCAGGCTCCGGACAAAGGATCCGCCGAAGCGATCCATGCAGAGCAGCGTGGCTTGAAATTCGTTTGGTGTCATGGTGGTGGTTGCGGTGGTGCGCGTTGTCAGTTTACAGGGTTTGAGAAGAGATCAGAAGTCTGTTGCAACTTCTAACAATGCAAGAGAGGCTGAGATCTCAGCTTGCATTTCTTCAAGCCACTCCTTGTTCTTACCGTTAACTCCCAGGTTGTGAACATAACGCTTGATGGCGCCATGCAGCTCATCTTTGCTAACACCTTCAATGACGATTGTTTCATTGGTGTTGTAATCGTGAAGGTGAATGTCCCCATCTCCTGGGAAGATGTTCATGCAGCAAACATCAAACGTGAAAGTGTAGTGGGTTTCTTTGATCATGATTAAAGAGATTCGATGAAACCGAGTTGGAGATCGTGGAGGGGACCGAAGTCCCCCCGTGGCTTGAGCTGATACCAGTTGAGCTCCCAACCATTGGCCAGGCGGTCTTCTTTGATCAGCTCTTCGATGTCGCGAACATCATCAATCCCACCAGAGACAGAGATCCTGAGCTTGTGGGGGTTGCGGTCGCGGCGTGCGTCAGACATAGGTGGGCAAGGTTAAGGTTTGATTAAGGTCAGAGCAGCTCGAGGAACTCCTCTTCAGGCTTGTTGGCATCAGCCACAGGTCCGCCAGCGTAGGCAGACTCAGGCATGTACCGCTCCTGCGGCGCTTCACCGTACAGAGCAGAGCGCCAACGGGCACGGCCAGCAGAGGTGTGGCCAGTGAGCTTCTCAGCGATCAGCTCAGCCCAGGCATCGAGCAGATCTTTGTAGGGATCCGAGCCGATGTCCATTTGCGCTGTCATCGGCATGGTGACATCAGCTCCCGTGTGGAAGCGAGCCATCCGCCAGATGAAATAGGCACGGGTGTCATCGGGCCGCTTCGAGCGTAGGGTTCCTGGCTTGCGACCTTTGATGGCCTTCACCAGTGTTTCCAGGTCTGGCTTGAGGTAATGGCCAACGCCATCACACCAGATGCAGGGCTTCTCACGGCGGGGATAATGCTTCCCCTCGTCAGAGGTCCACTCTTCGAAAACGGTGAGTTTCGAGCCTTTGCAGCGGAGGCAATCAAGCTGCTCGCTGTTCAGCTGGAGCTGGATTTTGTCAGCAGTGGTGGTCATAGTAAGTCCGTGCTAGGTGGGGAATCCGGCATCCTGCCCAGGCCGGTGTTGGGCTTGTGATCAGTCGGGGTGAATGGTCAGATCCCAGTCGGCATCGATGACAGAACCAACGATGTGATTGTATTTACTGGTGAGCCTGTCTTCGATATCTTTCGCCAGATCAGAGATCCTTTGCTCGATGTCATTGTAGAGACCAGGCTGGAGCTCGATGGCAAAAGAGAGATGAATACTGTGCTTCATGATTTGATCCTTGCTAGGTGGTGATGAGGGTGAATCCCTCAGAGGGGCCGGAGCCCCTGGGAGAGAATCATAACAGCCGGAGCAGTGTCATGAACCCGAGCAACACTAGCAGGAGAGCCTGCTGCTGCTTGAGTTCGCTGATCTGATCAGCCTGTTGTGAAGTCAACTCTACAGCCGCATCGATGATGTCGGCCTTTGAGCTGCGCTCTGTGATGTTCATGGTTCTAGGTGCAGTGGCGGTTCCTATGCCCGCCGTGACTCAATCCTAGCGAATCGAAGGCTGTTCACCCTGGAATGAAACAATTCGTCAATGTGTTAACAGAACAACACAAATCCCGAATAAATACAACACCTTGTAACAAACCAAAAATACCCCTCAAACATGCACGTCTAAGTATTCCACAGGCTCTGCCAGAAATTAATTTTCGCGCCACTAAAGGTCAGGCCCATTCCTTGACATCGGTTGCGGCGCAAGGGATCTCAGAGGGATGTGACAGGGTGTTAAGTGTCACAAATACATGCATTTTGTAGTAAATGGGCATTAATTTGCCCCGATTTAGATCATAGCACACTCAAAAATCGATTAAACTTATGACAATTTGTAAATTGACACATTGTAACAATGTTGCGCACTATCAACATGACAGTTTGTTGCTCACTATCAACTATCAACGTGCAAAAAATGCCCCTTTCGGGGCAAATTTGCTCAGTTCTGGGTGATCAGGTAGCCTTCAGCGTCGCAATCTGGAGGATAGTCGACGGTTTCGGGCTCTCCATCACGCCATTCGGGCGATTCCTGCCATTCATAGGGCACAATCCAACCGAGATAGGGCGATTCGTGAGTCATGGTCCGTGCTAGGTGGGGTGGTTGGGGCCCCGCAGGGCCCCGTTTGCGTCAATTGTAGCTGATTTGGGCAGCCTTGACGCCGTGAGCGTTGATCACCACGTTTGCAGAGTGGCCGTCGCACAGTGTGCAACGCTCGCAAGTGGTCTTGGCGCCTTTCTCGACGCTAGCAGCGCAGTGAACCGTACCAGCTGGGGCCGATTCGGTCGCTGGCTTGACCAGGAAGGTCCGCCAGCCGTGCGCCGTAGCCTCAAGGTAGTCTGCCATACCATCGCAGGATGCTTGGCAGATGCCCTTAAGGTGCTGCGCCCAGGGCTGACGCCACTGGTGGGTGTAACCCGTGTTTGCTGCAGCGTACTGCAGGATGCAACGCCAGACGTGGCCCGGCACCATGGCCGGATCACCGGCAGCACCGAACCGGACGCTAGCACCTTCGAAAAGGTGCCAATCGGAGCCAATCGGAGCGTAGTTACCGCGCTTGTAACAGTTCCACACACTGAGTGGGGCCTGATACCAGCGAACGTAACAGGTACCGCTGTTGTAGCCAGCGTGGGGGCAATCCCCACAGACTGACCGGCCGCGACCGTCTTTAAAAGCATTGTTAGGCTTGCAATCCTGCCGCAGAATCCACGTCTGCAGCATCGATCCCGTCTTTCCATTGGCCGACCGATCGGTCAGACCGGTGACAATGCACACAATAGGTGCGCCGTCGATCGGGCTCAGGCCCTCCCACAGGATGCGGCCGTTGTTGTTGGTTGCCATCGCGTTCTAAGAGCGAGTGAACTGCCGAGCGATTGCCCGACCCATCAAGCATAGACCATCGGCCAGCCAACTGGCGCCAATGTCACACTTATTCATAATGTAACTCTCTGTTGCGCACTATCAACACAACTAAATGTAAAGCACTATCAACTATCAACGCAAAAAAAGGGGGCCCTAAGGCCCCATCTTGTAACTACACTGTCAGCGGTGACAATGGAGCGTATCTCCTGATGCGACTGGGCCGATCCGCATGATGCTGACGCCATTTAGGTTCGATCCCATTGGCTCGGCACCAGTTAACGAAACGACTTGCGTCCTCATCCTCCTCGAGATACAACCACTCTCCTCTTTCGTACGAAAATGGCGTAAACACTTGTCGCCAATGGCGGCCAATCAACTTAACCAGAAACGACTGGTGAACCTTGACCCAGCCATGGCCAGGATCGCAGTACACATCAAACGTCTTGGTTTTAGACATCGCATCTAGGGCGAACGACCCCCTCACTGTAGCGCATCGGCCAGCCCCATGGCGCCAGCTTCACAATCGTTGACAATGTAACAATCTCTTTCGCACTATCAACACAACTAAATGTAAAGCACTATCAACTATCAACGCAAAAAAAAGCCCCCTTGCGGGGGCCCCTGGTGTCAGTCAAGACAGAACTCTAAACAAATCTTCTTTACAATCACATACAGTTTTGAATCCGCGTGAGATTGCGGATCCACCATTGATTGACCACCAATAAGTGCCACCGGTCTCAGACATTACATAACCTGCAATGTCGTCGCCGTAATAAATCACCTCATGGTAAAGGCCAGAGTCATGTGGAATCCTGTTTGATGTAAAGAACTTCTCAGTCGCAGCAGTCATAAAACCTCTCTAGATGGTTTGATCCCGAACCTCTCGGCTCGGTCCCCTCACCCTAGCACCCCATCGACCACACCCCACCTAAATGTCACAATCCGTCACACTCTGTCACCTTTCTTTTTTTCTTTCGTCGCAAATCTTAACAAAGGGGCGGCCTGACGGCTGCCGGAAAATTTTCCCAAAATCGACCCTTTTAATGGGCCGTTAGGGTGTAATCAATTGCGCGTATTTATACGATCTAAAATCATTTGTAACGATTAAAAATAGAAATAAAATGCCTGTCTCTCCGCAGGATTTTGCCCTCTGGTCCCGCATGACGGGAAACCCATATCCCCAGACCCCGGCCGAGAGGATGGCACTGGCACCAGAAGTGTACAGCTATACGCGACAGGTTGGCAGGCAAGGCGGACCCGTTATGAGTCCCGCAAGACGCGCTGTAGATGTTGCTGGGAAAGTTGCCCTGGCCAGCGGTCTTCTTGCTGGTGCAGTCTTATTGGGTGGAAAATACCTAAAATCAAAATCAGGCCAACCTCCTGCATCCAAGGCTGCTCCCCCATCATCCGATATTTCTCAAGGTTTAGAGGGTGAGCCTGAACCACAAGGCCCTACAGGTCCTGTAAAACCAGCTGGTCCACAAGCAGCAGCCAGTGAACCTGTTGAGGTTTCCAGACCTTCTCTGGCCAAGAACTTCTTAAGACATGCTGTAGCACAACAAAGCTTAGGAGGATCATACAGATCCGAATTAGATCTTGAATTAGATAACGAGCCTGAAATTAAATTAACAGTTGTTGAAGCAATGCCGGACGCTTCCTCTCAGGCTGCGATTGCATCTGGTGACATTTCAAAACCAATTACTTCCGAATTACTCAATCAACGGGTTGTTCCGACTGCTACCGCTGAGGTTCATGTAGCAAGAGGAACAAGCCCAGCGAAGCCAACATTAGGCGAGATCGAACAAAAAACAGCAACCCAAAGTCAGGTAATTGGGTCACAGCAACATTTTGCTCCTGGAACCGAGGAGGAACAGCTTGCTAGCGCCGCCCAACCAAACCCTACTGTTCGCGCACAGGCTGAAGAATTAATTGGGCGTGTTTCAGCTGCGAAATTAGCTGAATTCCGTCAATCGCCTTACTATGCCGCGACTGTCAAGCCGCTGGATGATGAGGAACTAATTGGAGATACAACCCCTTACGTGGAGCCAGCTCCAAAACCTTCTGTCATACCTGGTCCTGTCAGGATGACACCACAGACTCGGGTTGCTGTTGTTAAAGAAGAGAGCCCAATTGCCGAAATGTCGACAGCAGCCACTCCTGCAACTGTTACAACACCTGAACCAACACAAAGAATTGCTGCCCCAGTTGGAGGCGCCTCCTCGTCTGAAATTCGGGAGCTGGATCAACTCCTGGCGCGGTCCCATGCGCGTCACACCTTAGAGCAACGGATTGATTTGAGGAATCAGCTTTTAGCTAAAAAATATGGTGGGGGTGCGGCGCTTGCTGAAGCACCATCGCAAGCTGCAGCCTCTCCAATTGTGACAAGCAGTCAACCGCAGCCTGTTCGCGTTGCAGCTGCAGTTTCCGCTCCGGAAGCTAAAATCAGTCCGAATGAGTTTCTCAGTGCCAAAAGTCAACAAGTACGTCCAGCAGCCACAGTACCTGGGACCAAAGAGCACTTGGTTGCACAAGCTCGTGAACACCTTGAAGGGCAGTTAAATCCACCTAAAGGAACAATTCACGGTGCCCCTGCGGAAGGATCCAGTTTTATTGAAAATGCAAGGTTGTATCCCAATAACACGATGGGAATTAAAGTAAGGGGGCAAGATGGGGAATGGATGGAGTATGTCCATAAAGTGGAGCCCGGATTTGTGCCTTACGCAGCAGAGATGATTAAATCTGGTAATTTTGACGGACGGGATTACAACAAAATGAAACAAATTGGCGTGCTGCAGCCACATATTGGAAGTGAAGATCTACCCATCAACGATGCGGCGCGTGCTGATTTTATTGCCAGGGAGAAAGCACGCCTAGGTCTGTAAAATATTTTGTAGTGATCTTTGCTAGATTGAATACATAAAGATTTAAATCAATGACCTTTCTCGAACCTATTATTGCGGCTGCAATTGGTGCCGCCGCTGCAGCTCTTGCAATGCTGCTCCGCAGTAGCAGACAGGCACAATCGTTTTTAAAGTACGGTGGAATCGTAAAGCGAGCTTACGACATTATCGATCCGGTTCTCGATCAGAATCTCCATAATTGGAAAGGGTCTCAGGTTGATAAAGCCTTTGAACTAGCAATCGAATCGGTTTCCGACGGGGTTTTAAGCTCAGAAGAAATCAAGAAACTTGCTTTTCACATGGCGCAAGCATGGCTGCCTCAAAAAGCTGCAGATAAAGTTCGTCAACTGGAATCCGCTTCTAGCCCCGCCCCCGAACTTCTGGAAGCCGCTAAAATTACAGCTCAAGTCAACAGCATTGCAAGCTGATAAAATAGTAGTTATTACCTGACAAATGGCAAAAGACGGTAAGTGGATTCAAGAGGCAGTCAGTGAACGCCCAGGAGCTTTCTCCAAGAAAGCAAAAGAGGCGGGCATGAGTACTGCTGAGTATGCATCCACTGTTACCAAAAATCCGGATAAGTACGATAAGCGAACTGTTAAGCAGGCAAATCTTGCAAAAACTTTATCTAAACTCCGCAAAAAGAAGAAAAAGTAAATTTTAAATGGCGTTACGACCGTTTCAGCAGAATTACGATAACCCCGCTGAGAAAGCTTGGCGTTCTGGAGTAAGTCCGTATAGCGGAACTCTTGGTCCTAATCGCACTGCTGATCCTAAAAAAAATACTTTTGCTGCAGAAGTAAGGAAAAATCCGGAATATCAAAATTTTTATTCAGATAGAACTTTTTATCAAGTAGCCCCACAATCAGAGCAAAAAATACAAGCAGCCTCTCAAACTTTTGAATCTACATTTCAAAACCCTGGCGACAAATCTTTTGCTGATAAATTTCTCCAAGAATACTCAATGGGAGTAGCTAGAGGATTAATTGAAGCTGATAAAGCTGTAAAACCGGAAAACCTTGCTAGACTAGTTACGCAACAAGCAACTGAAGGGTCAAATTTAAAAGATCCTAATACCGCGAACCAATTTCCTAGTCAGGGTATCACAGTATGACCATAACCAGTAATGTCAGAGTGGCTGGTAAAGTTTTGGGAGATTTTCTTTCCCTGGCTGGGAAAGACTTATTTGGTAATGTAAAAACAGTTGGTTCAGCGGTTGAGCAGGGTTTATCCAAATTACCTATTGTCCAAGCAATTGCTTATGGAACCCCAGAATATGCTGCGCGAGCTATTACCTCTAATCCTATTTTAAATAGAGCATCTGCTGTAATACCCTTACCGGTATCTACCTGGCAAACCGGAGCATCTATTTTCCCTCAATTTGCAGGAGGATTAACTACAATTGGGGGCACTTTGGCTGGATACAAAGCGCTTTCAGAATTATCAAAGAAAGTTGATGATCGCTCAGCCAAGGCAATTCCATTTTCTACTCAACAATACATTCCAGGAACACTGCCTATTACAAATGAGCAAATGGGGGATGCACTGTTAAATCAGCAAAGATACATGCAACAAATGCAACTAATTCAAGCCAGGCAAATGGCAAGCCAACCCCAATCTCAGACAATGCCAACGGATTTAATGAGTGCTTTAAGCAAAACCTACAGTTTTGATTGATACTAACAATTTTTAAGTCATGTCTAAACGAGATTATTCTGGAACCGGCTATCAGAATCCATTGGGAGCATCAGCTCCATCTTGGGCAGGTGCGAGTACTTTTAATCCTCCCAGCTCTTTAAGTGATTTTTCATCCTGGAAAAAAGATACGGATTTGAAAGTAATCGGTAGTGGAATTGACTGGAAGCAGCAGCCCGGTGTAGATAATAGCGGCATGTGGGAAAAATCTTTTGGTCAATATTCTGATCCGGAACAAAGATATTTAAACCAAACAAAAAAGAATCTGTTTGATAAAACAAAAAGAAAGCGAGATGACGAAAATTCCTCTTCTTCTTTTGGTGGATTTGGAGCAACCATTGGTAAAAATATTGAAGGAGGCGGGTCTGAAGCTTTTACAGGTTTTTACATTGATAGGGCACCCCAACACGCTCCTGTAGTTGTTCAAGGAACTCCAGGACAGAAAGGGTTGTTTAGTCAAATTGCCGGAATTGCTGCTCCAGTTGTGGGGATGATGGGGGGACCTGTTGCACCATTTATTTCTGCAGGCTTAAGCGGTATTGGTGAAACCGGTTGGTAAAATTACTTCATTTAAAATAACAACTAAGAAGAATTATTAAATCATGGTTTTACCTCTTGCGGCTGCTGCTTTACCGATTCTCGGGGCGACTTTAGGCGGCATTGAGGGTTATCGACAAAGTGGCGGTAACCTCGGAGCCGCCGCACTCGGAGCTGGGCTTGGTGCCGCCGTCCCGAAAGGACTTCGCATGGCTGGATCTGCCCTAGCCGCAACTCCTCTCGGAGCAAAAATTGCGCCAGGTCTGTATAAAGGAGCTAAAGCATTAGGTCGTGGGGGACCTTCTTCAGTGATTGGTGCTGAAGCGCAACGTAGAGCCGGTGCTGCACTGATTCCCGGAGCTGCGGCAGCATTAGGTGTCGGTCTCGTTCCTACTCTTGCAGGTGGATTAGCGGGTGGCATAGCTCGTGGAGCACAAGCAGCACAGCCTTTAGCAGGTCAGGCTGCACAAACCGCGTTAGGTTACGGTATGTATAGCCCCACCGAAGTTGACTATGGTGCCGGAATTCCTTCTTATGACCCCAGCATTGTTGGTCAGTACGGAGGAATTTCTCCAGTGGGGTCGCCAACAGATATTTTAGGTCCTCTTGGAATTGGCCGCTCTTTAGAAACCCAGCGCCAAGCAAAAGCTGGTGCAGAAGCGATGCGACTCCTGGGAACCGAACAGATGCGTTTCACTGAGGGAGCCAAACGCAAAGATTTTGAGCGACAAGCTGCGATGAAAGGTATTGCTCAAAACATCATGACCCAGGCTGCAATGCTACAAGGTGCTCAACAAGCTGCTATTAATATGGGTCAAACCGGTATGGAAGGCGTTAGCCGTGGCTTAACTCAACTGTATCAGTACCAGTAAAGACATGCTTCCTTACGAATCGGGATTTTATTCTTCCCCTTTCGGGGGAACTCCTTTTTCTAGTGCTTTAAGTTCTTCTAAATTTACAGGCTCAAAATTTAAACCGGTAGATGCAACTAAATTTTTGCCTAAATCTTTACCATTTTCAGTTGTGGGTACAGATTTGCTGACCGGCAAAAGAGACGTAGATATATTGAAAAATACAATTATGCCTGAAGCTCAGGTCACAACAACTACAGATTACGAGGGTGGAGATAAACCGTCAACTGGAAATGTATATTCAGAAATTGAAAAAGCTATTGATTTTGAAAAGCGTTTTCAACCGCTTTATCTTGAGAGGATGCAGCAAGCAGCTGGTCTGCAATCCGAATTAAGTCGGAGGCAAATCCGCGATCTCTATCCTTATTTGAGTGCCGCTGCTTCAGAGGCAACTGCAAGAAACCTGGCAGCAAGCCAAGCTTATCGTGCGTTTGCGGAACAACTTCCGTCAAATGTACAAAATATCATGGCATCTAAACAGCAGCAAATACAATCTGCTCAAGTGGGTGAAGCGGCGCTTCAGCAAGCTACTGCTGATCAACTTCGGGCAGCCAAAGAATCGCAGGGTCGATTCGCTGGTCAATACATTCAATTCGGTTAAACTAAACTGATACAAAAGATTTAGCTATGGGCGGCTCACCTCCACCTCCCCCGTCAATTATTTACTCGCCAGCACCGCCGCCCCCAGCGCCACCGACTCCGGTGCCTACCCAATCGTTGCAGACTCAGGTTGCGTTAAACGAAGTCAGCGGTGCGCAACAAAGGCTTAACATGGAGTTGGGCGCTCAGCTGGACCGCACCAATGCTGAGTTTTTTGCTGGTCAAGATGTTCGTCGTTTTCAAGCTCAAAGTTCTGAAGAGCGTCAGAATATTGCCGCCCGTGGGACTGAGGAGAGAGCTGGGACGGTAGCTTCTGGTGAACAGTACAGGAAGGGACTGGAAACCTTTGGTGAACAAGAGCGCCTCACAACTGAAACCAGAGGTCAAGAGCAGCGTCTTACCGACTTGCAATCAGAGATGTTCCGGCGCTATAAAGAGAACCGAGACTGCGAGCAATCCCAACAGCAGTACCGAGCATGACGGAATGGATTCAGTCTTTAACCGACAAAGACCGCGAATCCTTTCTGGCCTTCTGTAAACGCACAAACTCACCAATCCAGATGTACCTGTATGCCCGGTTCCTCGAGTTTACAGGAAGCATCGTGGAGTGCGATGACTGGGCAAAGAAAGAATTCAAGAAGCGTAATTTCAATGCTTTGCTGGAGGATGAAATTGATTCCATGCAACAAGACATTGCCAAGTTACGGGATGCCATTGACATGGGAATGGTCAAGCAAGATATGGGAACTTCCAGGATTGCAATGTTGCAAAAAGAGCTTCGGGGTTCAATTAAACAGTTGAATGATGAAAAGGTTCTGTTGGATAAGCAGGGCTTAATTCTTGCTGGAGCAGACCGAGCTTTGCGTGAGATGCTTTCCATCTTCCGAGATGACCCGATTGAAGGACCTCTTCAGGAAGCGTCCATGGGAGTCTGGACCAAAATTTTGGCAGAGGAATCTTAAGGCTAAACACGCTATGCTACGGCCATGGCAGGTACAAGTCTTTATTCTGTTTACAGGCGTACTGCTCGTGCAGCCGCACAAAAGCGCGTTGTAAAGCAAACGAGCACTATTGATATTCAGCGTGCTCGAAGCGACTTTGGATATTTTTGTAAGGTCGTAGGAGATAAACCACCCGCCGAACACCACAAAGAGTGGCATAAATACCTTTGCACTGGTGAAGATAGTGAGTGCCTGGTTGGGATTGCTGGACCAAACATTGATATTCTTGCCCCACGAGGTAGCGCCAAGTCCACGGTTTTAGGTTTATTTACGGCTTGGGCAATCGGAATTCACGCCCTAGCCAAAAAACCTCTAAAAATCCTTTATATTTCCTACACTGTTGATGTTGCCCGACCAAAAAGCGCGGCAATCAAAAGAATTATTGAGGAAAGCAAAACATATGGAGAAGTTTTCCCCACCGTAAAAATTGCAAAAGGAATTAACTCCAATGAATACTGGAGTATTGATTGGAAGTTCGCAGGCATTAAATCGACTGGTGAAGAAGAGTTCACAGTTTGCTGTGCAGGTTTGAAGGGTGCTGTGACCTCAAAACGCTCCCATCTTTGCATCATCGATGACGCTATCAAATCGGCTGATGACATTAAAAACAGAGACATTCGAGCCGCGATGGAGGATAACTGGAACTCAGTTATTGTTCCTACCATGTTTGAGGGTGGAAGGGCGATCTGCCTTGGAACTAGATTCCGCCACGATGACATCCATAACAGCACTTTTATTCCCCCAAACGACTGGGTTCAAATTGTCCAATCTGCTATAACTATTGGCGAAGATGGGGAAGAAATGTCATATTGGCCAGAATTGTGGTCCCTCGAGTATCTTAGGGATCGCCGTCGCCAGGCTCCTGTTGCTTTTAGTTTTCAGTATCAAAACCAAATTGTTCAAACGAGTGAGCTATCTATTTCTCCAGACTTAATTGTCAAGGGAACTATTGCAACTCAGTTTGATTCTCTTGGTGTTGGTGTTGATCTTTCGGCAGGCGTTAGGGAACAAAACGATTACACAGTGTTTGTCATGGGTGGCCGAGTGGGGGACAAGATTCACATTATTGATTGCAAGAGAATTCGAATCATGGGTAACCTTGAGAAGTTAGAAGCTCTTATGGAAATGATGGAAGAATGGGGCATTGTTCATAAGGATAATGGTAGATATTTCCCCACCGGAAGCAACATTGATATCTGGTCTGAAGCTGTTGCCTACCAGGCTTCTTTAGAAGCAGACTTTAAACGAATTTGTCTTGGAGACCATGGACTATACAACCTGAATTGGCATGCCATCAAAGGATTCCGTGGTGACAAAGTCGCTCGTTTCCGTGGAATTATGGGCTTGTTTGAACAAAGAAAAATTATTTTCAATAAGTTTCGTCGCTTTGGATATTTGACTGATGAGATCGTAAATTTTGGTGTTAGTTCACACGACGATTGTGTCGACGCCCTCGTCTGGCTCTGCAACGGTTTAATGACTCGTGGCAAATTGCAGCTTGAGTTTTAATCTGGATTACGTGGTATAAAGTATTTTGGACCTAGACTGAGAAAATCCAAACGATGTCCACCAGCTATTTCAACGTCGAGCTTGAACAGGATGTGTACGGTTCTGCCGTAATCCCTCTTCCCGACGAATTGTGTCACGACATGGCGCTTCAACCCAATGAACGTTTTGAATTGGAAGTAGAAGACGACGTGATTACCCTAAAACGCATTGCTGCTGGCTACGATATTGAAGAGTAATCTGACCTGAGATCCCATGAGCGACGGCAATAAGACTGTCCTTGACGACATCCTCAAATCGGTCATTACTAGGGACGGTAGTGGACCGGCAGATACGATGCTGGTCAATGCTCATCTCAGCCAGATGCGAATGTTTGGTATCAGGCAGGGTGTTGAGTTTTATCCAGAGCAAGATAATTTCGGTACTCAGCGATTTGATTTTATTCAGCAAGTCATAAAATTCAACAAACTTGATGCCAGGCTGGATTCCATCTGGGATCGGTTTCTTTGTTACGGTAAAGGGCTTTTTTATATCCGCCCCACCAAGAAAACATACCGCCTGTACTGGTTCGACAAAGATTCTTATCGAACCTACTATTCTCCAGAAGGTGAGTTAGAAGAAGTAATCATCATTTATCCGTATAAGGTTAAGTCTACCCGTGGATTCCAGGGGGTTGGATTGAATACGGACAAGCGATATATGCGGTTACGCATTACCGCCACAGAAATCGAGGAATATCATAGCGAACAAGAGATTACGTTTGACGCTCCAGAAATGGAGTTTGGTGTTACCAATAAGAAAACTGTTATCAATACAATGGAATTTATTCCTTGTGTTGAGGTTTTCAATAATCCAGATGCTTTCGGAACCGAGGGTAGCGGTGAATTTGATTGGATGGCAAACCAGATCATCGCTCACGATGAAATGGTTAAAAATATTCGCGCCAACCTTTCATTCTTTGGTAATCCAACCCTGCTTTCATCTCGTCCAAAGCAAGACATCATTGAAAGCGGGGATGCGGACGTTGCCCAACGTCCGAGTATTTCTAGTCAATCTGGATTCCAGTCTGAATTTTTCCTTTCGAGCTCTACTTACAAGCAAGATAATGTAACTCGTCAACCACCCGGCTACATAGGTAAGCCTGGTAGTGGTATGAGGGTTCCTAGGGTTATCGCCAACCTGGAGCCAACAGATCGTGTTGGTTTTATTACCCCGAATGCTGTTAGTACTGACCAAGCTCGCTATGCGGAGCAGCTGCGGAGTGAAATTAGGCTTGCTCTTGGCGGCATTGATGATCTCAGTATTACTAATGTAACGGCAACAGAGATTAAATCGGCTTATGGTCGCGTAAGTGCAACGGCTAAGAAAAAATGCTTACAGCTTTACACCTACGGAGTTTGTAAGTGCTTTGAGTTAATGATTTTTCAGGAAGAACAAATTTTCCGTAAATCTTTGGCTTATGCCTCCGGAATCAAGTATCCGGCTCCTCCTCAGGATCCTTCGGATGAAATTGCTACTGCTAAATATGAAAAGCAAAAAGCAACCTACGAGAAGAAACTTCAAAAGGCAATTGATGTTTCCCTTGAAACAAAAGAAATCCCCGACGGTGTATTAGGTCTGGCCCCAGATGGTGACAGAACTGTTGCCTGGAGGTGGATGGGTCCAGTTTATGAAGATACGGCCCAGGATAAACTTAACCAGTCTATTTTTACCCGAAACTTACAAGAGTTAGGGGTTGATAGCATTGAAGCACTGAAGTATTTGTTCCCTTCAAAAACGGATGACGAAATCGCGGGCATGCTCTCGGGATTCCCATTCCGGATGGTGGGGGAAGTACAGAGGGCCTACTCCGCATTTATTGACCTTGTCAATTTAGAAATGCGGACACCACATCCGCAGCAACCGAATTTACCGATGGCTGCGGATCCAAGACTTGATCTTACTCCCTTCCTTTACCGAACTCTCGAAAGCCTACAAAAAGAGGTAACCTATGCAGGCCGATACCGCAATGCCGACCCAATCGGCACCCCAAGTATCCCCGACCCAGCCGATCAGCTACGCGGCTCC
>Ga0169931_10005767_pt1 | contig 18815 bp, 10 predicted proteins | sample Kivu_15m_20L_FD_129675 | JGI IMG/M metagenome (GOLD analysis project Ga0169931, IMG submission 129675) | Freshwater microbial communities from Lake Kivu, Western Province, Rwanda to study Microbial Dark Matter (Phase II) - Kivu_15m_20L... | ecosystem: Environmental > Aquatic > Freshwater > Lake... | reverse complement strand
CTGTAGTTATATGTTCTAATGCCTGCTTTTGTTTAGATCCAGATCCTTAGTGGCTAATTGTCCCCTCGTCCAGGTCAGTTCTTCCTCTTTCAAATGCGCCAAATTCTTCTGCTTATAAAAATCCAAACTTCCCTACAACTCCAACTAGTCTCCTCCTCTGTTTTTGCCCCAGCCTTAGACCGCCTATCTCTATAACTACCGCTTCGTTTTGACCAAACTATCATAGTCTTTCTGAAGGTCATTTATTTTAGCTTGAAGATGTTTGTTTTCGATAAAAAGACGCTGGTGTTGATGCTGCGATTGATTTCTTTAATTGTGGTACTATTCCAACTGGTTTTTCAGTTTATTGTAGCTTATGAGGGTCTATAATTTTTGTTACTAGGCCACTCTGGTTTTTTATTTCTCACTTACAGAGTACTGCGACATTCTTAACTGATTTAGCTAATGATCTTTTCTGTTGATGATTTCTTCCATGTTGGTAATTTTCTGATGAATAACTCCTATTTCTTTCTGGTACTCACCCTGAACCCGACCCAACTGCAAATCTTTTTCCCTTCTCAGCGCTGCCTCCTTGTTTCTTTCCCTCTAGACCTACCCCAACTGCTGTAAATAATTCTATAATTTTCCTAATAAGTCAGTCTAATTCAGCCCCATTCTATGTATTTATTTCTATTTAATTCTTAGTTGCTACTAAAGATACATGTTGTACCTGTTATTGCCCTAGCTTCGTGTACTGCCACTCTATGAGTACAAATGTTGATTCTACTTCAATCTGGTTATCTAACTCTACAGCCTGATTATTTAGCTACGCATCGTGATGATTTATTTACTTTGTTAGCTGGTTTTATTCTGCAATTGTCGTTTCTCCTGAGTATGCAAAGCCACCGAATCCTCCAAAGAAACTATTTTACTGTGCTTTCCCCTCAACTCCTCACTCTAAAACTCACCTTTCTACTGTATCGCTTGCACTAATTTCGACTAAAAATCACTCAACTGATTCTACAATGGTTGCAACTTAGCCAACAAATCATCTCTTTATAATTATTTCTGGTGCATTTGTTGCTGTAATGTGGCTGTAAATTAGTTCAAAGTGTCAACCTATATGGCTTTTTATTAGATCTGTATAGTCATGTCTCTGTGTTGCTTGATCAGCTAATTGAAAGATTATTAATTAGCGTCGATTATAGTAGTTAGTCTTTAGTTTTATTAGCGAAGACTCTGGATATCTTATCTTTGTTTGCGTATTTTTTATTGGTTTATCTGGTACTATTATGTCCTCGCTCTCTCTATCTACTATCTCAACATTTTCTTTTATTATGTATGCATGGAACCTAGAGTCTGGATCTAACCTGTGAGCTAGTCAATCAATCGACGCAACTAACGTTTTTATTGTTAGTTGTAACGAATATTCCTAGCCATCTATTAGTTGAGAAGTTATACTTGGCGCCGCAGCTATATTCTTTAGGGGTCTTCTTCGGTGACCATGCTCACTCTGCTTTGAAGTTACTAGACTGCCTTAGATAACTGCATATTGTTGTTGCTTTGTATCTACAAAGTTTCTTTTAAGGTTTAGTTCTAGCCGTATATATTGCTGGTGCTCTAAAGAGCAGCCTTAAGTGCCTAGTTTTAGCAAGCAACTGCATTAAGTTGTAAATTGACTGTATTTAGTTGTAAAGTATGAGTTTGGTTGACTGCCCTTAGGTTCTATAACTACTTTTCTAGCTAATAATGTGATGATTCTTATTGTTTTATCACAACTGTTTGATTTTTTTATAGCAGTTTAGCAACATTTTAAGCCTAATCCCTTTCGGTTGCCATGTGTGAAAGTGACTCGAAAAGAGCATTCAACCTTACAAATATCGGAGAGTTCTATGCAAAATGCAAATTATGGCTTTTCCAGGCGTCTCCCTTGAAACATTATATTACGATTTAAAGATGTTTTGATATCTTTTAGTAGGTTTGTTCGTAGTCAGAAAGACTTAGAAGGGCTTTCTAAAATAACAGCTTTTGACCTTTCAGATAAGCTATCTAGACTTAGGCTTTTACAAGGGCTTCCTTTGCTTGATTTTCTTAGTTCTTGGCTTAACTTTGAACCAACAATGTCGAGGTCTCCACTTTAACCTCTTAGCTCTCAGATTTTTCTTCCTTTTTTACTTATTTTTATGCAATACTGGACATAGCTTACGACAGCGCGTTCCATTTTTAAGCGAACTGCCCTTACTCTTTAATATTCTTGAGATTATTTAATTTATCTTACTTGATCGCTTCTATTAATTTTTGAAGTAAAAAATGAACACTACTTTAATCCAAAGATATATCCAAAAACACATTATTAGGGAACTGAGTTTCAAGCTGATTGATCTACTTCGCGCAGTTCATGTTCATACGTGATTTTTATTTGATTTCACAATAAAAAGCATACCCTCCCTGCCACTGCCTCAACTATTATTTAAGTCTTTTAACTTCCTATCTCGTCTTCTATAATTCTTTTTTTAGTTAACTGTCCTCATTATCTGAGTTATGACCCTGAGGCTTGTCTCTTGGTTTTGTAGGTGGAAGTGAAGTTCTTTTGTTTTTTTACAATAACATCTTTTAGTTTCTCTAGTAATCGTTGCATTTTATCTATAATTTTTTTATCTATCGTTTCAGCTACTAGTTCTACAGTTAAAGAGTCTTTCTGTCTTTGGCTTTTTATGCAGATTTTAGTGATTTTTAGAGAGAACTCGACTAACTTTTTCTTATTTTTTTAACCTATTCAAACAACTACAAAACACTCTAGCAAAGACTTCTCACATCGTTCAAATTTTGATTATTTTGACTCTTGACTTTAAGAACTTCAAGCTGATCGATCCTTTACATTCTGATATTTTTGTCAAGACTGCTCAAAGCATTATTAAGCTATAATCTCAACTTTTTCTGTGAAGAAACTTATTCTTATCCCTTTTCTATGACTTCCACTAGTCCTGCAGCTTATTTCAAAATAACAATAATTTCTGACTTGCTTGAACTCTTCGTAAAATGCTATATTTCTCTCTTTGCGTCTTTGTATTTTCTGGCTCTAAGGGCAGAAACAACAATACTGAGAGTAGTTGCTTATTCTTTGCTGAAAACTATTTGTTGTATGGAGTCAATGGAATCATCGGAAACATCGAGTATGGGTGATTTTAGTTACTAGCTTACCCTTTGAGGTTTGTTGCGCACAGGGGAGAGAGTTATCTAGGGAAGAATGTGAGGCAGACTTGATACTATTTTGAGTTTTTAGAAAGCAAATACTTGTACTCGTTGGACTGCTTGTTGGAGAGACAAAGCTATAAGTTTGGTTGTAGTTTTATGGTTATTGGATGCTGTTGTGGATGGATTTGTTGTGGATTGTGGTTGGTTACTGCGCCTAAGCATGAATCAAATATATATTTTATTCCAATCCACCCAGTAACCCAATATAATTACTATTCTAACATGATAACCACCAATCGAACCAATCGTTTCCAGGCCTAACTCGACCAAGCCTCCTCCTTCTGCTCTAGTTTTAAACAACAAATCGCAAGATGTCTCTCCCATCCTGCTATAAGAGTATGTGATCAATAAGAACAAGCGTATAAGGCTTGTGTGGCTGCCAAGAAACGGGAGATCTAGAAGGATCAACTTAAAAGGACACCACAGAATAAGTTGATTAGGTATTTATCGAAGGATAGATTGGTGCAGAGGGAGGAGTGTGGGCAGTATGGACCTTGTCTTTTGAGGAGGAATTAGGAAGATAAATAGGATTAGAATGGAGAAGGGAAAGTGTTTAGTTTCAAAGCGTATGGTATGATGCAATAGCTGTGATCATTGTTTTATGATTTAATAAACAAAAGACTTAGATGATAAAGTTTTAAGTAGTTTGTATTAATAAATGTATATTTGTGTTTAAATGGGGCTATAAGTGCAATTATAATGTTAGCCAGAATCTTAAAAAGACCACAACTAACTAAATTACTACATAGTCGACCATTGATCACTATTCCTGCATACAAATTTATCTTCTCACAACAAAAAACTCAATTAAAGTAAACCATTACATCAGAAAAATGGTATAGTTTACGTAGATTAGCTATTGGCATGAGCATCGTATTAAGTTTAGCCTTCCACTCAGCCATCTAAGACGAAACCATCCGCAATCTTAAAAACATAATGAACAAATAAATAAACTCACTAAGGTCACAATACGGTCAGACAGCAGTATACCCATAAATAAAATACTAACTCCGCGGAGACACCTACTAGATAATATTTTAAATCGACCAAAGAAAATGCGATCTTTTCACTCTCATTTCTCTTTTTCTAGGCAACTACAACACCGACAAAGGTTTCAGAGTATCCGATTTGAAAACTTTTACCAATAACAACGTCACTACTTTCTACGTTGATTTCTAAGAAAACGATCCTAAATTCAAAAGTAAATGTGTATGTATACAGCACCTCAAAAGGGCAGGCTTACGCTTACAGGGATCATGACTAACTAAAGACCCAATTTTAGACTGATTCTTAATAAAGATTCACTGATAACATAGAAAAATCAAAAAGGACTTGCAGCTGTGTATAGGTAGGTGGTAAAACCTAAAAAACTGTCTAATTTTGTATCGTAGCCTATGAATAGAAGCACATCTGCATCTACAAACACGCCTCAAGCAAAGAAAAAACCATAGAATGATTTGTTAGGCAAGATAACCGAGCTCGGTCTGACTGTATTTGATCCTAATGACAAAACGATAACTCTAGATTGGGACTGTTTGGCTGGTTACTAGGGTCAAAAACGACTCATCTAAGACACAGTTTTGCTAGCTTTAAATTATCCTTAAATATACGACTAGATTACCCAACAAACAAGAGTTAAGTACTAGCCCAACCGACCCAAAGCTGTACTATTCTAGGGCCCTCCAGGCACAGGCAAGACCACCAGCGCAAAAATCATAGCTCAACAAGTCAACATCCCACTAATATACATGCCTACTTAGGCCATCATGAGCAAGTTCTATGGATAGAGCTAGACCAGATTGGCTCAAATGTGGTAGTTGTGTCAACAACTCGGCAAGGTTATCATTTTTATTGACGAAATAGACGCATTAGCTGGAAATCGTAACTCGGATATGCATGAGGCCAGTCGAAGAATACTCTCAACTCTTCTAAGAAAAATAGATAGCTTTTAGTCCAATACTAATGTCCTACTTATATGTGCAACTAACAGAAAAGCTGATCTAGATCCAGCGATGCTGAGTCGTATCGATCTGGCTGTCAATTTCGCACTACCTGACAAACACTCACGAGCTTAGATCTTCAGAAGATACGCCAAACATCTTAGTGACTAACAGTTGTAGTTACTAGCAGGGTAGACTGAGTTGTTTTCGGGCAGAAATATCAGTGATATATGCAAAAGTAAGTGTAGAGATATATAGATGCATAGAGGAGATGGGCTTCTAAGTTAATCAGAAAATAAACTACTTAAAAATTGCCCACTTTGCAGCAATATTTGATTTCTTTACAAGAAAGAAGAGAGAACCAGCTTGCTTGATTGATTATTAGTAAAAAACTTATATTTACACACATAAGATATATCAACAGATCTATTAATATCCTAAGCTTCAATCCTTATACCTGACGATCTGATGATCCTTCTCATCCCTCAGCAAAATATCCTTCCCTATTAGCCTCTAAACTGCCAACTTGATATCCTTATTGGTGGGCACGAACACCCTTACCATCTTAATCACCTCCTCCATCAACAACCCAAAATCTATTATCTTTCTACTTTTCATCAACTTGCATATATTGGCGTCCAGTACGATCTATCTGTCTTTTACTAGATCGGCTTGGTTTGTTGTCTTATCTTACTATTGGTTGTTGCCCTGGTCGTATGTTATCAGTTTTTTGGATGGTTTTAGTTATTGGTTGAATCTGTATAAATTGTGCTATGAGTCTTTTAGCAGTATTTTTTATTTGCTTTATGACTAAATATAATATTAATTACCATTTTATTTAGACTTTATTGGATTATTTTGGAATTATTCGGAAGCAATCCTTCCAAGGTCTCCAGACTAACAGGATGAGGTCTCTGCGAATACACATAGTAAAGCAGCACAGCCTGCAAACAATTAGTATCCAGGTAACAACTTCCCTGCTCTTGACCCACTTAGTCAAAGTAGTACACCCATCTCACCTTGCTCTATAGTGCAGATATCCTTATGACTTTCTTACTCAGATGCTCAGAAACGTACAAATCTATGCATTTCTTACCCAGACCAAGAGACATCATCATGAGTTCATTTGGCAACTATACTATATGTTTGGTGGGCCATACACCCTACCCAAACACCTTCAAAGATAACGCATACGGCAATTTCTATCTAACTTGTATATCCGACAACAACTGATGGTTCTAACTACTTATCCTATACTCCATCAAAATCGTCTAGAGCCTCTAAGTATCCTTGATACCGCAACTACTTCATACATATTTTACTTCAATTTGAGGTTGGATATAAAAACCTCATGTCTTCTTAATGACCCCTAGGTGAAAACTAGAATTCTTCGTGCTATTCGTTGGCTGTACTTGATCAAAAAAACATCTTTGTTTTGTGCGCAGTTGAATAAAGTTATAATGCTTTTGACTTCACTCTAAAACACTGGCTACTATAGTTATAGTCTGAATTTGGTGTCAGTATAGATGGCTAGTAGCTACTAGAGCGGTACTTGTAATTTCGCTTGTCGGAATGCTTGCTAGACACCTCCCATGTAATATGCCACAAAATCACCTGTACTTTTCAAAGAATAAAGTACCTACATCAAATAACTATTCTTTCTAATAATCTTATCAACAAAAGTACAATAATTTACAAGAGAAGGCTTAGATAATAATCCATTTTGTTAGTCCATAAAACCCAACATCTACTCGTATATGTATGATTGAAATTGCTATTTAAATCCATCTAGACTTTTTGTCAGGTTGAGATACAGCTATACGATTGTTTTAAGGGTCTAGTGGAGGCCCTACCTGAAGATGTGTTTGAGCCCTTTGGGGGAATTTAGTAAAATTTATCTGTATTTTTGCAACAGTTATTGCGAGAATTATTGAGTGAAGAGTGTGTCAGGGGCTATTCCGAAACAATCTTAGGCCAGTTGCTTTTAGGAATGATAGAGGCGATTTATTTATTGAAAGTATTCACATGGACTTAAACTCTGGTGCATTCTGAATATTTTAGAGTAGTATTATCTTGTTATTTTCTGGTAGTGGGCCTATATGATATTAAGTTTACGTATAGTTATGTGTATATGGTACGAGTTCGTTTGTTGGTTGAATTTTTGATGATCTTTAGGTGTATCTGATGGAAAATATCAACGAAATCTGCAAGTATTTTGTGTTACCCTGCCTATTGATGCCTTCTCATCTTTATCAGTCTAATCATACCTACATATTACTATTGATACCTTATCGATTTGTTTGAAATAGATGAGTTCATACTACGTCACAAGCATTTAACCAAAAAGCGTGCTAATAATGATATTGCTGCCAGTTTTATCAAGATTTTATATCCCCGAATCCTTGCTAAAGAAAGGTCTATTCTAAACTAAATCATAAGGTACGAGATAAGCAAACATATTGCTTAGTCTTTTCTGGATATCCATATAACAATCCCAGATCTTCCTCAGCATGCTCAAACGGTATATTTATTTTTCCTCCATCAATAGTGGAGTTATCTACAGTAGTGCAGTTTTGAGCAGTGCACTGTAATCCTTGTATACCATCATAACCCTGTTTTCTTGCCTATCTTTAGTAATGCATAGCTTGTAGACGATACTACTTGTTGTGATGGCTACTTGTAGACTTCCATGAATTGTTTGGGAGTTTGTTTGGTTGATGAGGTCACCACGGTACCCTGGATGTCGCCTATGCCTAGATGAGTTTTTTTGCATATTGCGATTATTTGTAGGCAGATGTCTTTGGCTTTGCGCCATTATTGAAGAAGATTGTCCTATTGCATTATGCGAAAGAATAATTAACTTATAAGAATGAGTGCTTACATACTCATATACAAAACATACCCGCTCAAATAATACAAAATCAAAGATAAAAATAAAAATAATACTTTTGTTTTATTTTGATTGTTTAAATCAAGTGACTTTGATTAAGCATATTGCCTATGTTGCTATTGACCTACAAAGCTATAAACCCATATAATCTATCTAAATGCGTTTGGAGGGAAATTTTTCATCATCCAATCCTCCCCTGGATCCTTAACTCCACCAACTTCTAACCATTTCTCTCACCCGTCCTTCTGCAGATCTCGAACACACTTTGCTTCAATTGCACCCACAGAGACATCTCAACATCATCCTGCAGTCACAATATTCTGCAGATATCAGAAAAGCAGCCTGTTCTGTGCTTAGATCACAAGTACAATAGAGAGAGACCTTCCTGGCATACTATCATAATGCCTTCCAGGCATACTATCAATATGTACTAGGATAGATAGAGAACATATATGTCAATGGAGATGACTCTATCTCTAAAGAAATATAGGGCTCGCTCTAGTTGATAATAGAGTAGATATTCAAAGTGTACCTGGATGACTAGAGCAAAATATCAGCTTTTTAACTAATAATGTAGAGAGTAACTAACAACGACCAATTAATAAATCTAAGAAACAGCGTAAGATTGTTAAAAATAGCCAAAATGCTGCTAGGAACCACCCACCCCGCCACAATCAACAACTAAGTATGGATCGGTTAGTTGATTTGTCTTCTCAAACAAATTTACTACCCCCAAAACAACAAAGGAATATAGGGCAGTATAAATGGAAGAGGGTAATAACTGATGAGACTAACAACTAATATGAGTAACACAGGATAGAATACTCCTACTCTTGATCCCAACCTGCGACAATTTGTGTTAATGCAGCTGTAGACCATCAAAATAATGAGATAGATAATATAGAGAGTATAAGATGAACAAGATTCGATGGAGTAACCAGATAACATACCCAAAGCCTATCTCGCCAACAGTAATTAAATATAATCTTTGATTACTGGAGTATTGTTGAGTGGAAGCACCAATCGGATATTTACACCTTACTAGTTAGTCAACTACCTCAAAGCCTAGACCATACAATTATATACTGATCAGTATATCTATCATCCCAACAAACCACTTCTAAACGCTTGTTTGCAGACAATTGTCAACACCAACACCACATAAATAATCGATCAAGTCGACACCATCATATCATAAGTGCTCAAAATACTATAAAGATCAACATCACACTCATAATACTCACAAGATTTTTACCAGTTCACACAAGTACTCATACTCAAATTGATGGAATTTGTAGTAGCTGGTTCTTCTTAACGAAGAATTATGGAGGAAGATCCTGAGTAGTTTGTTAATATTGCTGATGATTTCTGCAAAACGCAAGAAAATTAGTCGTTTAAGATCAGAACTGGTAGTCTGATATACAACTTGTGTCTTTCTATCGACGGTAATCTAACTTTTGTCATTAAACTTGCCCTCATCTCACTCTACAGCCTATAAAAAAAATCAGCATAAAAATTCCTGCCTGCCTCTTTATTACGAAAATAAGCAATATAAGGTTAAAAATAGATGTAGACGTTCATGTCTTTATGGAGTAAAACCCCCTAGGATCTAACCTAATCATCTCTTTTAATTCTCAGCTGCATATCTGATCTAATCTCCAAACGATCATAAATTTAATCAATGGTTCGCAACCATCTCTAAATAATGCTACAAGTCTTCACCAAAGATTCATTAGGATTCTTCCCTTGTATTATCTTGTGCAGATATATACAAATTTTGAGTTATTTTTCATGTGTAGGATGTTTGGACCCTTTGCTGCGATTATATACTGCGCATAAAGTATACTAGTCTTCGATTATGACTTCGCTTTAGAATATTATTCATTATCATAATAAAAAATCACCAGAGATGTGCATGTATGTTGCTAGACTCACCACAACTGCCTTGCTTATGGGCAAACAACTCACCCCTCTTCTCTAAAAAACTATAGTGGATAGACCAGAGTTGATCCTATGTGTCAAATAAAGATTGCTTTAAAAGCTGATAAACTGGTTTATGGACTATTACTAGACTTAGAACATATTCGGATGCAATAAAATATCTAATTTGCTAATAAAGGTTATATAGCAATATCCTAAGTATACAGTCAGAGGAGGCATGAATATCGACATGGAAACACTTGTTCAATACATGGCACCTGTTTATAAATCATTGACTCATAAACAACATCCAGCAGAGGAATGTATCGTTGATATGGCCATAGCACATATCTAGGCTTGTGGGGTTTAGATCAGTTAAGGGCTTGCTCAGCAATTTATGGCCATGGCGGTGCAAGTTACTTAGAATAATAAGGGAGTACTCAATAAGTGTTTATAGCTCCTGTCTAGATTGATGTCCATACCGAATATGAACAAAATAACGAATAATGCATAAGCTTAGGGATTAAAAAATGTTCAAGTGGGAGTTGCCAGACAACTATTGCCCAGAATAGTATCATGGCTTCCCCATCTTTAACGTCCTATCGATACATGGCAAATGCTTACTATCCTCTAGTACTCTCTACTTCTCTTGCCCAACCAATCAATTTCTTTGGATATACTCCTAAACATCTTTTCCCAACCCTTACCTTTACTAAAAATTAAATCTCTGATGGTACTAATGATCTCAGCTGCACCCTCGCGATGTCCTTCATCTCAACTACTATCATTTATCGCTCAGTATCCTTTTAATTACCCTGTACCTCCATACTAGCGTAATTTTTTTACTATATACTTGATAAGAATGATCCCTGCATTCGGAGAAGTCACTATAAGAGCAAGGTTGGTCCAGCTAGCCATAGGGATGATCTATCCAGATCAAGCATACAGTAAATATCTACAAGATTATTAGCAAAAGCTGTACTTGGTAAGAGAAGAGTAAATATAAATAGATGCTCTGCATACTAGTAAAGAACTAAGTCATCCCTTGAGTAGTTAAGGAGCCGATGTGTTTTTATAGTTCAAGATCATGATGGAAGCATAGAAATAGTGGTAAGAAATGCGAAACTTGCTTAGAAATAGTTTGGAAGTCATCAGGGATATACTAGGAAGGTAGGTGGTCGGAGGCAAGGCGAGAAGAATTCTCAAAATAAAGCGATGATTGTGATAGTTATAGACTAACTTTGTAAATTTACTTTGTTCAGTGATCTTTCTAGTAGGTCCATATATAATATAATGAACAATCGATCAGTATTACTACCGCAACAATACGAACTCGATCTTTCCCGCAACGTGGTCCTCTCCAAACCCAATTTCAAACTCAACAAAATGCATCTCAAAATAAAACACAGCCATCGTAAAAGTATCAACCGAACTCCATCTATTCTGAAACATAAATAAGCCCCTTCCCTCTCAATCGACCCCCATTTCCCCATTTCAGTTACAAAATACGAAGTAGGATCTCCTTTGAGAAAGAGCTACGTTGCTGGCAGTTTTTACTAGATGTTCGTGAGGAAAAAACGAAAAACTAAAAGTGAGATATAGGGGTGTATTACTCAAATGGAAAGGACGTTCAGATAGGACAGCTCACACAAGTAGTTATCATGGACCAAAGCAGGAAGATGGTCTTTTAGAAAGAGCTAAAACATCAATGGAATTATAGGCAAGGTCAAGTAGGTTTATAAGGAAAGGAAGGAGTTTCTGAGGAAGGGCAGTTCGCTTGAAGGCAGACAGAGTAGTTTGCAGAAAAGAGTTAGTTTGGAGTTGAGTAGTTCTAGTTTTTGGTCAAGGGATGGGAGGAGGATGCCGTCGAAGAGGTATGCTGATAGGGAGAGGGGGAAGACTGAGGGTAGTGTGAGTGGGTTAGACGGGTGGGAAAGGGGTTAGATGGAGGGCATGCTGGATATAACATAACTGCCGTTTAAATGATTTTTCAAATTAGTAATGTAATATACTCTAATTAATTTATATTAAGCATATAAATAAGCAAATGATCACAATTTTGTCAGTTTATCTTATATTGATTTCCTTTAAGACTTTTATCTTCGTTGGCTGAAAAAAGTTACTGAGAGTCAGGTTGTATTCAAGTGCATTAAAACGAGTTAACTGTAGCAAAAGGCAGATTAGTATGATGTTAATTTCGAATATAAAATTCTATATTTAAACTTTATATTCTATAATTAATCAAAGTTGATACACGATTATTATATAATGGAAATAAAATTACAGCTATTTAAAATATTTTTACTTATTTTTTATATATTTAGAGCCTAAGACTAATAAAAAGAATGCCTTTTTGATCAACTTATAAGTAAATTTAAACCTAATTAATTTATCATACCTATCTCGGAAAGGTATATTGTATGCAATATTATTTAAAGCACTGACAATTATTTGATTATTTCAGTCTTCTCAATCATCAATTTAATGCTTATTTGAGGTTATAATCACACTTCATATATTATAGCACTGTTCATATGCAGTCTTAAGACAGTTTCGTGGACGTTGATATGATGGCAGCCTAGGTGGGCGACAACTACGTGGATCTGCAGCTTAAAATGTTCTGCATGGCCAACACTGCCAGCCAACCACAGTACAGCTAGTGCTATCGACGCAGCAGTGCACTCATCAGCAAGTACTTCAACAAGCTACTCAACATGAAACAGGAAATGGATATGCAGGTAGATTAGTTCGGAGCAATGGATCCAGCCAGCATATGATCAAACCTAATTATTATACCTAACTGATAGTATGAGTTAGTATGACTAGTAAGATGCATATATACTCTAATTTGATGCTTATATACAAAGTATAGTGTAGTTCAATCACGCCAGATAGCACTCTCTCTCCCCATTTCCCTCATCTCGTCCTTAACCATAACCTCAACCTGTCTCTATCTCGTTCCCCTCCTCTCCAACAACCCCCTCAACCTCTTATTTTCCACCAGCATCAAATTAAACTAATCCACCTGCATCCCTATTTGTTTCTTCAACCTCACAATCTCACCCTGCATTCTATCCATCTCCAGAACTCGCATCTACTACACTCTGTTGATGCTCTACTGGCAATTATTTTTATATTTGTTGTTGCTTCTACTAGCAGTTCTAAGCTGACCTCTAAGTGACTACAATTGTTGCTGGGATTGTTTTGCACTTAGACTCATCTATTGATTGCGCCGTTATCTTTACACTGCGACTGATTTTATTTGTCTGTTGTGTTATAGTAACATACCCATTTGTTTGCGATTGTCCTACTATATCACCTGGAATTCACTCTTTAGATTCTACAACTCAAATTTTAAAGCAGTTGCTTGCTTTTTCCAGTACTAGATTGATTTCTAGGCAGTCAAGGAACCTATCTACCAGTTCTGGAGTGATTTTTTGTGGACAAGTTATGAAGATTTGCGTTATTGTTAGCTCTATTTTATAAGTGCTTTCAACTATTAGTTTTAAGCTCTAATATTGTCCAGCTAGAACTTGTAATCGTTCTATCTGCTCTTCAATTTCTGCCTCAGACCAACCAGCTATTAATCTTTCTATTACTGCATTCTCTACCACTGCATTTTCGATAGACTACCTCCCTCTTTCAATTTCCTTATTTATCCTTTAAGACCCTATACTTCCTGCACAAGTTGCATATTGTTCCTGGTAAGTTAGTTCTGTATTTGCTAATCATCAAAATGCTGTAACTCTGCCTTGGCATATACAGCCTAATAATCCAATTTGAGTGTTTAATACATTTCCTTAAACTTACAATCATCCTCTAGTTCCTATATGTATGTCCTTAATTCTTATTAAGTATTTTTTGAAACCTACAACTATTTTTGTAGATTTTAGTATTGATCGGTGAGTTACTATATTTTTTTACGTTGGGATTTGAGGCGGTGAAGGCATTGTTGGTCGAAGGGCAAGTTGTCGCCCAGTTAGGTGCTTAGGAGGGATTATTAGAGGCGACTGGCTGTTTTCTAAAAGAACATTGTATATTAGTATTAAAAATGAATAAAAGTAGGAGAGTCAGTGTGATTGAATAGCAATCATTTACTGGTTATTAATATAGAGTGATACAAATATTATTTAAATATGTTTAAATACACGATCAGCTATCGAAGACTCCCTTCTTCTATGCCCTCTTATTCCTTTTCTTCAACTTAAATCCATGCAACAACTTCCATCTCTTCCTCGCTGATATCAACTTCAACCTATCCACATCAGTAGTTTAAGGATTCTAGTCTTACAAATTAACATGTCTTAGCACTTTCTTCACTTTCTGATGAGCTATAGGTGCCTACTACTCCATCTTGGCCTGTAGAGCCTTCATTTTTTACTGGTAGGGCACTTTCAAGCACTATGGTACCAAGTATTAAGGCACGAACTATGATAGAGTCACCTGACCATGATCTATTTTCTTCCTCAAATCGTTAATCACCTTCACTAGTGCTTCTCTTTCCTTCTAATTTTTCTGTAACTACTCTCTCAATTATGGACTTTTCAACAATTTTTTTTTAAAATCAAGTTGCTGGTATAATTATATCCTATGACTATTAAGAGTACTCCATACATCACTGACCCTATACCTAAATCCATCCAATTATTTCTTAGTTATCGGTAATTCTTTGATAACACTATGCGCAAAATGTTTTTTCTAGTAATTGATGAGTTCATGCAAGGCAGTAGCCTAGTGTTACGAATGTTATAGAAAAGTCATAATGAAGGGTTTGAGTTGAAAAGATTGAAATAATATTTATGGTTTGGGTAGATGACTAACTCCTATACTGATGATAGTTGTCATGTTATACAATTCTAAATGTTTGCGTTTGCTGCTTATTTTTTTCAAATTGTTTTTGAAAGTATTATCAGCTATATCTTTAAGTATATCTGGCGTGGCTATTAATATATTAGTAGTTCCATGCATCCATACATTAAGCACATAAAATCTCAAATCGATTGGATTTTATTTGTTGTATATGCCCACTCCTGTCATCTTGCATCGCTATAAAAACAAAGCATATCTGTATACGTCTGGGATGTTGTCAACTAGAACTAGGATTTTGGGGTTTACTAGGCCGAATTTGAGGGTTATGTATAGACTGATGGCGGGGGTGAGACGGTCGCCTACTTGGAAAAAATGTGTGATTTGATCGTCTTGAGCTTGTTTTACTTATGCTTATTAGGGAGGGCTATAGTCTATCTTGATGGCTTTTTTCATCCATTCCTTCTTAAAATTTTACAGTTGAGAATCATTAGGCACCGACATGCAACTAAGTTTATACGCTACGGTTTAAGAATTAAGACTACCAGCCAGTAATTCCATATCAGGTCCATAACCATAGCTGAATAATAGATCAGCTTATGGGACTACTATAATGCCCATTTGATCTTTTTATTTTTTCCACAGATTGTTTATTTGTTTGGGCGTGCCTATCACTATCATCTTGCCTGTTGCTTGACCAATAGCACTCATACCTAAATTATGCACTGATATTTTGCTCAACATCCCCAACAAGTGACTGCATTTCTGGGCCAATTATTTACTATGTGCCACTACTCCGAGTATTCCTTACTATTAGTTGATGAATTTGGTAAGTGCATGTAGGAGGAGGGCGATTGTTTTGCCTGAGTTTTACGGAGCAATAAGGATGAGATGGTGGATAGGGGCGTCGATGGTGAGGAATTGTTGTTGGAGGTCGGTAGGAGTGTGTAGTGAGAGTTTGGGGAGACCAGTTAGGATGGAGGGGTATGCTTGGAATAGTTAGGAAAAGGAGGGCTACATTGTTGTTGAGGCTAGGATTATATAATAAAGTGAACAATATTATCGTTATCTTTAAAAAGTTTATATAGTAAAGAGAAGTTTGAAAGCTCATGATCGAAAGTTTGGATTGATTTTTTGATATTTTTAACTATTTTTAAGTATTGATTAATAGAAAAATGATTTTTTATTTCTATGTATTGATGAAATATTTAAGAGATGATTGTGCGTAAAATATGCTAAAAATATCATAGACATAGCCTGTTTTCGATCTGAGGTATCTTTGACGTGCTGAACTGATAGTCAAGTGTGTCGATATGTATCATCAATCCCTCTTTACTTCCAATTCTTTAAGCAAAAACCTTCATTTCATGTCTTTTCCTTTACTTTCAATCCGTATTTTTTTGTTCTATGTGCCTCTTTTGCTTTGTTGACCACTTCTCTCTGATCAACGTATAGAAATGTTTACATAAATATTATAAAGGTAACTCACTCATTCCCTCGAAACAACTTAAAATCCCTCGATAGCACACTATAAGTCCACACTCTTCCTTCCTCCAATAATCAAAAACAAAATGTAGTGCTAGGACCCCAAGCTCGCTCTCAGGAACCAGTCCTTGATGGCTCTGCCCAAACGCAACCGAGGACCCAACACCAAGAACTTCAAAACAGCAGATATCACCAGCAACCACTTCAAGGTTCAGCTGGCCGCCATCAAAAAGATAGTGGTGTTCAGAGTCAAGATCGCCCCTCAGATCGCCCTTGATAATCGCAAACAGAGGTAGGAAATATTCGCTAAGATCATGCCCGGATTGAAGAGTTGGATCAACAGCCCCATCATCTCAGGCATGAACATCTACTCCAAAGAAGAACCTACCAACAAGGAACAATAGTTCAAAACAGACCAACACACCATCAACGTCAAACAGGTCAAGGTCTTCAACATCACTTAGAACCCAAATCTTCTACTACTGTTCCTCAACAACGCTCTCAGAAACATCATGTCCAGACTAAATTTCATGGAAATCGGCAAAACAGGCAAGTTTTTCTAGACTCAAAATCCAATTAAGATATAATCTCTTAACTTGTATTCTGGATACAAGGCTACTTTTGTGCAGTTGGATGGAGGAGTTTACCTACGAGTTGATTCTGCTAAGAAAGTTGTGAGCAACTAGACTGTCATCAACATCATCGATAGGCTATACAAAATTCACAATGATAAGAGCAAATAAGAAAGGAGATAGCTGTTGAAGACTTAACTGGTGGGAAAGATAGTTATGACTAACTATGGCAAATCGAGATATCATAAGATCGAAGATGTTGATTTCACACCTGTTGCTTAGATCACTCTGGATAGCAAGGGAACTACTATGGTCAGTTACTACAAGGATAAATACAATGTCACTATCCAGAATCTCAAACAGCCTTTGTTGAAAGTGGAAGATAAAAAGAAAAAAGAGGGTCAAGGTCCAACACTGATACTGCCTGAACTGTGTCTAATGACTGGAATTCCTGATGATTTTGACTAAAGAAGAAGAAAATAGATTTCCCACAGAACTATCAAGCAAGCCTTTGAGAAATTCAATGAAATTACTGATTTTATGAGCAAACAAGTCAGCAAGGAGTCAGATTTGAAAGAACTCAGAGAACTAGGTCTGGATATCTCTACTCAGCTGACAGCTTTGAAAGCTAGAGTGATTCCTGTTCCAAAACTACAGCTGGGAAGTAAGCAATGCGTTCAACAAGGCAAGTAAGCTTTCTTCAATCTATTTGCACAACCAATCTTTGATGCCAAACACGATGTGCCTTGTGCGATAATATCCTCTCAAAACGCAGATATTCGTCCAGTCAAAGACCTATTCTTATCTACTTCATAGAAGCTACAAGTCAAACTGTCTCTCAAAGAATATGCGTTCTAAAGGCCTGATATTAAGGAGATCATGGCAAACATCAGTCGGGCAGACAGACATGATAGCAGAATATGTCTAATTGTCCTACCCGACCGGTTCAAAAATGATTACAAGAAAATTAAGCAATTCGCTTTGACTTTGTAATCGAAAAACGGTCAGATGCTTACTCAAGTCATGCTTTAGGGCAGTCTTCGCAAAAAGAATCCACAATCTGTCTTCACCAAGATTCTTCTTCAAATAATTGCCAAAAGAGGCAACACTTTATGGACAGCTAATCCCTCTCAACCGACGGATAAGGTCATGTTATGTGCTTTTGACTCATCCAAACACGCAAAAGGATCAGTTATAGCCTCAAGTGCCACTCTTAACTCCAGCTTCACATCTCTCAGCTCTACCTACCTCGATTTCCAAGATCTTGATTAAAAACTCAGACGTATGGTTGAGCTAACTCTCAAGAGTCTGACTGCCTACAATGGCAGAAACAAATGCTATCCCAAATAAACAGTGCTCTTTATGAACAGTTGCGCGGGTAGTCAGATCAAAATGTACGAATAACACTTCTACCAGCCCCTTATGAACAGTATAAATCAACTTGGTTGCACAACTGGAGTCACTGTAGTCATGGTAAACTTACTAACCAGCGAAAGATTCTTCGACACTCGCAACGGAGTCGAAAATGTTCAAGCAGGCCTACTAGTCTGCGATGACATCGTTTCACCCAACTACGACTTCTACCTGGTAAGTCAGCGATCAAATCGAGGCTGTAGTGTGCCCAACCATTACAGAGTGGTGTTCAGCAACAGCAAGATGGAAGAAGCACTACTACAGGAGATAGTTTTCAGTCAGTGCTTCAACTATGTGAACTGGACGGGTTCGATCAAAGTACCAGGAGTGTGCCAGTATGCCAAGAAGTGCGCTAAGTTTGCAGCCGAAGTGATGGAGGGGAAACAGGCGCCACAGGGACTGGAGGGCAAGTTGTACTTTGTGTGATACATGTGCCATTCATTATGTAAATACATACTAAAATCATAATATTCATTATCAATATAGTTTAGATAGGATTATATTGCTATTTTTGCAATAAACATAACGGGGTTGGGGTTGGGGTTGGGGTTGGGG
>Ga0169931_10005765_pt1 | contig 18825 bp, 15 predicted proteins | sample Kivu_15m_20L_FD_129675 | JGI IMG/M metagenome (GOLD analysis project Ga0169931, IMG submission 129675) | Freshwater microbial communities from Lake Kivu, Western Province, Rwanda to study Microbial Dark Matter (Phase II) - Kivu_15m_20L... | ecosystem: Environmental > Aquatic > Freshwater > Lake... | reverse complement strand
TCCAGGTAATTAATGATGTTCAGCCAGATGAAATTTATAACCTTGGGGCTATTAGTTTCGTTGGGTTGAGCTTTAAGCAACCAGAGTTGACGGCAAATGTGACGGGCCTTGGAGCACTCCGATTGTTAGAAGCAATTAGAAAAGTTGGTGGGGAAAAGAGCATTCGATTTTATCAAGCCTCCTCTTCTGAAATGTTTGGAAAAGTTCGCGAAACGCCTCAAACAGAATTGACACCTTTTCATCCAAGATCTCCATATGGTGTTGCTAAAACATTTGCTCATTACACATGTGTTAACTACCGTGAGGCATACGACATGCACATTTCAAGTGGAATACTTTTCAACCATGAAGGCGAGTATCGTGGCCATGAATTTGTAACGCGGAAGATAACATCTAATGTGGCCAAGATAAAACTCGGAAAGATAGGTCGTTTCTCATTGGGTGATCTATCTCCTCAGCGTGACTGGGGTTATGCCGGTGACTATGTTGAAGCCATGTGGAGAATGACTCAATTTAGCAAACCAGATGACTACGTAATTGCAACCGGTCAAACGCGATCGGTTCGGCAATTTGTTGAATCTGCCTTGGTAGCTGCAGGGCTTGAACCCGATGTCGAAAAATACGTTAGTTACGATTTGGCAATGAAGCGCCCATCTGAAGTGGATCTATTGGTTGGCGATGCTTCGAAAGCGAAACAGGTTTTAGGTTGGGTTCCAACAACATCATTTGAGAATCTTGTTTCGCTGATGGTTGAGAATGACTTATCAATTGAAACAAGACTTTAACTTTATTTATATCGGAGTATGAAAGATCACTTTTGAAGTAACTTGATTCCCCAATAGGAAATCTTTTTGGGTGATTTTTCTACATTCTCCAATGTGAATTCAAACTTCATAAGTTCTTTTGACAACTCTTGTTCATTTGCAAAAATCTCAATTTGATTTTTCTGATTTAGACTGTAAGTAGAACAATCTCGATCCAATTTGTTCACATAAAGTTTACACACATTGATTTGTGAACTGCTAACCTGATTCATATTTTCATCATAAAAGGAAATAATCCAACTGTAACGATTACCTTGGGTGTACTTCGGTCCTTGAGTTACGCGGGAATTTATGGCAGAACTAACTGGAAAAATCTGAACATCACTAACAAACTTGACTCCATATGCTTGGTCTATTTTCCATATGAATTTTCCCGAATTATTACTCGAGGCGAATTCATTGATCGCTTTGCCCAAAGGAAAACTGCAGAGTTCACCACTTAACTTTATCACTTGAAAGCGTGCCTGATTATTAAATCTTTCACCAGGCAAATCCACTTTGCATTGAGAGTTTACTTTCCTAGCAACAAATTCATTTATTTCAACTTCTGTTAGCATCGCTCGATCTACAAGCACCGAACATGCCCCCAAAGCCGCTGCATATTCAATTGTGTAAGTTGGGGAAACCCTTGCGAAATTAGGATTCTCAGAAACAAGCGGTTGAATTGACTTCCATTCATGTGAGTTCTTGATTGCGGGGTTGCTCCACTTGAAATAACCAGGATCTTCGCCTGGTAGCATAATGGATGCATAGTCACCTACTGCATCATCAGGCCGATCGAATTCTGGATAAGGATAAATAGGTACTTGAAATATCTCGCAATTAAGTGGAAGAAATCTCTTGAGCGCATCCAGAGTTAGTAGTCGCTGATTCTTCCCCTCCAGTGCCACTCTCGAAATATCATTTGCGGCTGGCCTGTTCATTCTAAACTCAGAAGCTTCTAGAAAAGGTAGGGAAGTCAAGATCAGTACCAAGAGGCCCCCCAATATTGAGTCTCTTTTCAATCGTGAAATAACGATACAGATTAATACTATTGAAGACATTGTAAGAAAAACACTTACCCTGCCCCATGCGCGCAATTGAGGAAGAATCTGAGAAAATCCGAAATTCAATGGGTTGGGTAAATAAAGAAATAACAGGACGGACATTAAAAGTACAAAAAATCCTACTCTTCTATCCTTAATATAGGTGTTGAAGAATGTTTGCTCTTTTACAAAGTCTTTGTTCCACAAGGAAATCATGAGCATTATGCACACTAAAACAAGAAATATAAATCCGACAAAACCTGCTAAAGCCCCTAACTGAGCTCCTTCCCAAGAAATTCGAGTGCTGGTAAAATTTAGAACGTCTCGTCGATCTAGAAGTTTTAGAACCACACTTGAAACATCAAAAAAGTAACTCTCTAATGAACCTGAAAATACAATAGACTCTGTGGAGCTCCGATCCGCTATACCTGAAAGAGCTGGGTTTCTGGAACTTCGATAGAGTATTGGGAGAAGTTGAAATATAAGACCGATTGCGATTGATACTCCTGAGATGATGAATCCTATTGACTTTGCAAACTCTAACTTTAAATTGTGTAATACCCTTAATAGTTCACGGTTTACGTAAATTTTACTGCTACGGGCTATCCAGAATCCACAAAGGAATAAGCCATTTAAAATTATAGAGACTAAAGAATAATAAAAATTTGAGAAACCTATAGGCAAACTCAATACTGCAATCTGTAGAAGGCGAATCGTCTTCATCCTCTTGCTGTAATTTTCTTGCAAATAACTAAATTGGTAACTCAAGAAAAGTGCAGCAACTGCAAGTGGCACCGACCAAGTCATACCTAAGAAGAAGTGGCCCTCGGCACGAATTAAGTTATAAGTCGAGGTTGAAAATGCGATAGCACCCAAAAAAGCAATCGATCTAGGAATGCTAAGTACTCTCAATAAAATGTAGGCACTCAGGCTGATTGGAACGATTTTTAAGACAGCTGAAAAGTGAATTACGCCTGCTGGATCATTTAGGCCAAGCAGCATGCCAGCTAGCTTGATCATCGTGAGTTCAAGGAATTGCCCAGTAGGGTAGCTCGTATAGTCAATTTTTCCTGGCCAACCAAACTGTTCAGAGTATATGTGCTGGGAGAAAAAATCTTGCCATGAACTTTCTAGAACTAAGCGTATAAAGAATCCGGTTGACGCTCCATCACCGCCAAGGGGGATGCTATTGGAAAACAAAGTAGAAAAGGATTCTCTAAATATCCATAGACCATAGGTTGCTGAACTGGCACATAGAACAAGAATCCAAATCAATTCAATTCTGAATTTCATGCCACGCTTAAACAAAGAATTTAGCATCCTAACACGTACCCAATTTCAAATTTCTAAAGTCTAGATAATCTTCATTTTTATTAACATCATCTTTTGAGACTCTCCACAATCTAACCTCTACTCCAAATTTCCTTTTTAAATCTTTTTTGTCTTGGACTTGTTCTTCGAGGCAAAATCCACCGATCCAGGGCCGAAACTCGAGATTTGTTCCACGGGTCAGAGTTGCAACAAGTAAATCCTTCGGGTCGACACTCGCGGAACGATTCGTTTCTATATTCTGGCCGAGATAGGCAATTGAGGTGTTGGCAGTCATTGGAAAAATGTCAAATAACCAAATCTTACTTTCATTCAAAACTCCAGGCTTTAAATTCTCTTTTACCCAATCATCTGTACTCATTTGCCTTTCCTTCAGCGGATCAGGCCCAAGTCGATTCAGTGTCGGTAATACTTCAATCACTCGCTCTCTCGCTCTATCTAGATCGCAAGCGCTGTCTATCTTGCAATTTTCAATTTCTGGCCAAATACTAACTGTCCGGAATAGATAGACCAATCGAATGCCAGTGAAATGGAAAAATGAACCAGCATTTGTCTCGTAGGCATCATTCTGACTATTTGAAATGAAAATATCTCGGGTCTTCACTTCCGAGAAAAAGGAATTGTGTGAAGTTAATGCTCGCCAGGAGTAGTATGAGTTATCTCTTGCCTTTGTCTCACTTGCTATTTGACCATTATGTGCCTGATTCAATATAAACACAATAAAGATAATTTTAATAACAAAAGATAGCCTAAATGAGTTTTGATATTTAGCCGATAACTTTTCTGAGATGGATCTTTTCATTTTCTCTTTCCCTTTTCAAGATATCTATCCCAGATTTTCATTCTGTTGAAGTACCTAACGATCAAAAAACTTAAAATTATTGTGAAACCATACTCTTGAATCAAAACACCTAAATAGCCATGCCGAGTATCTGCAACACCCCACCAAGCCGGTTGCAATGACAACATGAATCCCACGGAAAGCAGCATGAAGAAACCCAGCAGATATCCGAAAAATGTGCTCTCTTTTTTAGTAAACACTTGCTTTTCTTTTTTGCTATTTGAAGAAAGGTAAAAGCTTTGAGAATAACTCCGGTAAAAAAACACAAAAAGTACACATGTTACCGCCAACAGCAAAAAGAGATTGCCTGGCTTTTCTAGGTATCTTAGGTCCAAACTTGGATTAAAGTTGTTCAATGGAAGAGGTAAAAATATTTGTTTAAAAAACACAGGTACTGAACTCCACGAGACTCCCAAAACATAATTTCCAGAAATAGCTGTTGCATTTCTGCGAAGAATTCCAAATACTAGAATTGAATAGCCAACCCATGCAACAAATGTTGGAATAAATACCCATGCTTCTTTGAAGTATTTCTTAATCTTCAAACTAAGCGATTTTTCAGTGTTGAGACTTTTGAACTTCTTGTGAATACTTGAAAGTATGGTGATTCCAAGTACTGGGAACAGAAGAAATGCATACTCATACGTCGACATCGCTCCAAAATAGATCACGCCTGCCAAAAGAGAAAAACAGAATTTAATCCGTTTTGAATTGATTTTTATTGCGTAAAAAAGAATAATGGAGCTAAGAAAGACTTTTACTAAGAGGCTTGGAACTAGAAATGCATAGCTCAAATGCGGATCAAAATCTCTTCTAAACTGAATCGTTATGGACAGTAGCAATAAGAAGATTACTGTGACTTCGTGTGACTCTGAAATTAGGTAAACAAGGTATGCGAGGAGTAGGCCAGAAATCAAAAGAATTATCATTTCGACCAATTTGTATTGCCAAAGTTCTCTAAAGTAGGAGAAAACAAATCGTGACTCTATCCATTGAAGCGGGTAAAAGCGGCCTTGCCCATTCATCCATTCATTGTTCCAATACATGGCTTCATTCCACACATTTTTAAGTGAAATTTCCCCATACCGCCACTGAACCCAATAGGGGGTTTGGCTGTTGGGCCAATCATCTCCCGCCCACGTTGAATTCATTACCTTGCTTGTAGTGAAAACCCATAGAAAGAGCACAGATAGATAAACTCTTACCAGACTCTTAGAAAGTGCCTCGGTTGTTTTCACCTTTAGCTTTGCTGGCAGAAGTAACTTCACTGAGGCCACAAACATACCCTTTCCGGAGATGACTGATCTTTTGAATTCTAGCCGAGGTAGCAGGTTACTCCACGGCAGCAGGAATACGTGACTTTATGCCATACTACGGTTGACTTTCCCGTTTCGTGGCCTTGTTAATTGGCAAATTGGTGTTTGAGTGAAATGGTCGTGGAGAGATATGCAAAGGTTAGACATAATCACATCGGCATTTAATGAAGAAGAATGCCTTCCCGAGTTTTTCTTGCGGGTGGCAAATGTCATGGCTAATGAAACGCAATACTCCTGGCGAATTCTGGTTTTTGACAATGGATCAAGCGACGCTACCTGGCCAGTAATTCAAAAAATTGCAAATTTAAATTCTCAAATTATTGGGTATCGGATGTCTAGAAACTTCTCTCTTGATTCGGCTTTGACTTCTGGCATTGATCGCGCTGAGGGTGATTTATGCATTTTGATGTGTTCGGACTTACAAGATCCTCCAGAAATCATTCCCCGCTTACTGCGAGAGTATGAAAATGGTTTTGAACAAGTTCTCGTGAAGGTCACAAAGCGTGAGGAAGTTCCTTTTTTGCGAAGGCTACTTTCCAAGTTGTTCTACCGGTCCGCTAGATGGATGTCAGACGGAATGTTGCCAGAGATGGTAAGCGACTTTAGATTACTTTCAAGGACTGCATATGAAAGCATTAGACAGATGCGGGAAAGTCACCGCTTTCTCAGAGGCTTAGGTGCTTGGATTGGTTTCCGAACGACTCAAATAGAGATTGAGCGGCCACCTAGATTTGCGGGAGAATCAAAGTGGCTAAGGTCATCACTCATATCCGTGATCGATCATGCGCTAAAGAGCATTTATTCACATTCATCAAAACCCTTGACGTGGGTAGCTTACTTAGGCGCGGGATTAAGTGGTCTTTCATTCGTCTTTGTCCTAGTTATGTCAGCTATTTGGATTTTTGGGACACCCCCTTTTGCGGGTTTCGGTACCATCGTTGGTTTAATCGCCCTCGGGTTCTCTTTAACTATCTTTTGTATTGGAATTCTTGCCCAGTACATGGGACTTATTTTTGATGAAGTTAAACAAAGACCTTTGTACATAATTGCCGAAACCAGCAAGAGAAATTTTGATTCCTAATGCCAAAATCCTCAGAGTTTGTGTTTGACTCCGCTCATGAATAGTAATGATCTAGCTCGGGCAGCTCGAAGGAAGATACTGATCTCTACGCATTCTGCAAAAGCCTCTCATGTTGGGTCCGCGCTCTCAGTCGTGGATATTCTGGCTGTTTTGTATGCCAAGGTTGCAAATATATCTCCTACCAACAGCACAGCAATTGACCGTGACCGAATCATATTTTCAAAAGGCCACGCGGCTTCCGCGCTTTACTCAATTCTGGAACTAACTGGGTTTGTTCCAGAAGGAAGTATGGATAAATTCTGTTTAGATGGCACAAGTTTTGGCGGACACGTTACGCACATTGGAAAATCTGGAGTAGAACTTTCCACAGGCTCATTAGGTCATGGATTGCCATATGGTCTCGGGGTTGCTCTCGGACTAAGGCAGATCGGTCTAAGTGCAAAGGTGTTTGTAGTTATCTCGGATGGTGAATGTAATGAAGGAACTACGTGGGAGAGTGCCTTAATTGCCAATCAATTTGAACTTCAAAACCTAGTTGTGGTGGTTGATCGAAACAGAATTCAGTCTTTAGGTCACACAGAGGCGATCATGAAACTAGAACCTTTGCCAGAAAAATGGAGAAGTTTCGGATGGGAAGTGCGCACGATTGATGGCCATTCTCACAGTGAAATTGAAGAGGCGTTACAAAATCAGGTTAGACCACTTTGCGTGATTGCAAATACTGTAAAGGGTAAAGGGGTTAGTTTTATGGAAGATCAAGTTTCCTGGCACTACAAATCTGTAAATGATTCTGAGCTAGCTACGGCCTTAGGTGAAACCTAAGATTATGAGGAATATATTTATTCGCGAGCTCACCAAGAGGGCAATAATTGATCCTCGTATTGTTCTAATCACGGGTGACTTGGGGTACGGCGTTTTAGATGACTTTCGAAACTCATGCCCCAATCAGTTCTTTAACGCTGGAATCGCAGAGCAGAGCATGATAAGTCTAGCCGGTGGAATCTCAACTCTGGGATTTAGGACTTTTGTTTACAGTATCGCAAATTTTCCAACATTCAGAGCTCTAGAACAAATCAGAAATGATGTTTCGTACATGAATCAACCTGTCACAATTGTTTCGGTTGGTGCAGGTTTGTCATATGGAACACACGGCTATACCCATCATGCGGTTGAAGACTTAGCAATCCTCCATGCACTACCCAATTTAGATATTTACTCACCTAGCACTGAATCTGAGGTGGCATGGGTTCTAAATGAAATTCTCATCAAGAATAATCCTGCCTATCTGCGCTTAGGTGTACTTGAGCCAGAATTAGAAGGAGTTTTATCCATCATTAGTTCCACATCAATATTTGATCTTGATATTCATGAATATGATGGAGTCATTTGCTGGACAGGCTCAATGGCAAAATTAGCCTTTGAAGCAAGGGAAATTCTGAGGAACCAAGGCAGGAATCCTCTTTTGGTTTCTATGCCAATACTCACCAACGAGTGTTTTTTAAAACTTTTTGAGATTATCAAAGATATCCCACTTCTCACATTAGAGGAACACGTTTTGTCTGGGGGATTTGGCTCAATGGTCCTTGAAAGCGCGTCGGATGTAGGTAGAAGTTTTTCAGTAAAACGAATTGGAATTTCCACTCAGACGAATAATCAAATTGGATCGCGCGATTATCTTCTCAATTTTTCGGGAATATCAAGCATAAAAATTGCGGAAACATTTGAATCATTTTTCAATTAATAGAGTCTTAACAGTTTGAATATCTCTTAAACATGCTTCACGTTCGCTCACATTTTCAAGCACAACATCTTTCCACCAATTGATAGAAGACTTTATTGCAGACTCTTGACTCCAGTTTGGCGCCCAACCCAAAGTTGTCTCTGCTTGTTGGGAGTTCAAATCGAGTGTTTTGGACTCTAATGTAGGAGTGTTTGTCTCACTTTTAGAATAGTCAAACTCAACACAATCTGGCCATTCCTTTTTGATGATCTGAATAACAGATTCTACGCTGAGACTTTCCTCTGCAGGTCCAAAATTTAATGCGTCTACACACCCACCGCTGAGTTGAAACTCCAAAGTCATCAGATATCCAAGTAGTGGATCTAAAACATGTTGCCAGGGTCGCGTACTCTGTGGATTTCTTATATCCACTTTGCGGTTAGTCTTTATGCCCCGCACAACGTCTGGAATTAATCTATTGTCAGCCATATCTCCACCGCCGATAACGTTGCCGGCTCTTACAGCAGTAATTTTCAGTCCACCGTTTATCTCAGCAATTTGTTGCCAAGCTGCAACTGCGGCCTCAGCGGCGACTTTGCTAGCGCTATACGGATCTTTTCCTCGAAGCGCATCCGACTCTATAAATCTACGACCCATGTTCAGATTCTCGTAAACTTTGTCAGTTGTTACAGCAATTAAACCCAGAATCGAATGAGTATCCCGGGCGGCAGAAAGAACATTTGCGGTTCCAATCACATTTGTCTCAAACGTTTCGAGTGGTGTTCTATATGATTCAATCACTAGTGGTTGAGCGGCTAAATGAATCACAGCAGATGGCTTAACTTCATTAAAGAATTTTGTCAATGAAGACCGATCTCGAACATCTGCGAATCGACTTACTTGAAGGTTGCTTGGTTTAACCTTACTAAACAAGGAGTCCTGTGTAGGTTCAAGTGAATAACCAACTACCGGGATGTCCAAGAAATCCAAAAGCAGTGTCGCCCAGGTACCTTTAAAACCTGTATGACCAGTTATTAAAATTGGCCCAGGTAACTGCCTTAGCCTCGGGAGTCCTGATAGAGTCACCTTTCAAGGGTACTATTAACTAGCTTGTTTATCCTAGACGACAATCGCAAAGGGCTTGGTGTAATGGAAAGAGATTTTCAATTAGAAATTTCAAGCCTTGCGAGACACGCAATGGATACTAAACATAAGAAAACCCCATTTATAGCAGGTGAGACACCAATCCCAGTTACTGGAAAAGTTTTTGGCTCGCAGGAGATCGAAGCAGCTATGAACGCGAGTTTGGATTTCTGGTTGACCTCAGGACCATATACGCAAAAATTCGAAAGTGAATTTAATAAGAAAGTTGGTATGCGCGGTGCATACATGGTGAATTCGGGTTCTTCTGCCAATTTACTTGCGATGACCGCGCTTACGAGCCCAAAATTGGGTGACAAAAGACTCTTACCTGGTGATGAGGTCATTACTGTAGCAGCGGGTTTTCCGACTACCGTGTCCCCAATAATTCAAAATGGTCTAGTTCCAGTCTATGTAGACATTGATCTTGGTACTTATGTTGCAAATGAAGTTCAACTTGAGGCGGCAGTTTCAAATAAAACGCGGGCGATCATGATGGCCCATACCCTTGGTAATCCTTTTAATTTAGACTTAGTAGAAAAGCTGGCAAAAAAGCATAATCTTTGGGTTATCGAAGATAGTTGCGATGCACTCGGCGGAACATTTAGGGGTCAAAACCTAGGCTCTTTTGGAGATTTATCAACATTTAGCTTTTACCCTGCGCACCATATAACCACCGGAGAGGGCGGCGCAGTATTAATAAAGCGCATCGCCCACAAGACAATTGTTGAATCAATTAGAGACTGGGGAAGAGACTGTTGGTGCGCCTCGGGATGCGATAACACCTGTCTAAAAAGATATGAATGGAAACTCGGCGGTCTTCCCGAAGGATATGACCACAAATATACTTACTCACATTTAGGTTATAACTTGAAATCCGGAGATATTCAGGCGGCGATTGGCTTGGCTCAACTCGAACGGTTGGATGATTTCGTTAAGGCTCGCAAACAAAATTGGGCAACTCTTCATGAAGAATTAACCGACTTGCAAGATGTCCTTATATTGCCGGTCGCAACTGAATTTAGTGACCCATCTTGGTTTGGTTTTGCAGTTACGGTACGGCCAAATTCATCCGTGTCCAGAAATGAGATAGTTCAAGAATTGAATCATCGGGGAATTGGAACCAGATTGCTGTTTGGTGGCAACTTGCTTAGACAACCAGCATTCATCGATACTCCACGCCGCTTAATCGGTGATTTAACCAATACAGATATCGTGATGAATGATACTTTCTGGATTGGGGTTTGGCCGGGCATAACCGAAGAAATGCTTAAGTTTATGGTTGATTCGCTACGCGAAATAATTAGAGGTTAGTAATGAATGTAATAATTCTTGCTGGTGGCCTGGGTACAAGACTTTCAGAAGAAACTGAGAGTAAACCTAAACCGATGGTTCTGATTGATGACAAGCCGATTCTTTGGCACTTAATGAACATTTTTTCACAACAAGGTCTTGACGAATTTGTTCTGGCACTAGGTTACCGCGGTGAAGTAATAAAGAGATGGCTAATCGATCTCAATGAGCTTGATGGTGACATCACAATTGACACACTAAATAAGAAGGTTAGCCACCTTAGGCGAACCTCGCTTTCTTCATGGAAAGTAACAGCACTTGAGACGGGGTTATCAACCCAAACTGGCGGAAGAATTGCGAAATGCATGCGCGCCCTTCCAGGCGAAAGAGTTATTGCAACTTACGGGGATGGATTAGCTAATATTTCAATTGACCGTTTAATTTCTTTTCATAAGAGCCACGGCAAGTTGGCTACCGTCACTGCTGTTCGCCCTCCTGCGCGATTTGGACACATGGAGATTTCAGCCGGAGTGGTCGAACACTTCGGCGAAAAAAATCAATCAGATGAGGGGTGGATAAACGGAGGCTTTTTTGTTCTTGAGCCAGAAGTTGCCAACTATGTTTTCTCAGATGATGAACCATTCGAAACTGGAGCACTTCCAAGGCTGGTGGCAGAAAATCAACTGATGGCTTACCAGCATGATTCGTTTTGGCAACCCATGGATACATTGCGAGAGAAGAATGAGCTGGCATTGATGGCCAAGGATTCAGTGCCCCCCTGGCTCAGGTTCAATTAAACTTCTCGAGAAATTTAATCCAGCGAGTTAACCCCTCTTCCAGAGAAACAGTTTCGGTGGCGGAATAAGTCTTTCGTGTTTCTAGGGTACTAGGAACATAGTGATTGACCTCTGCGTGAGGGTTAGAAATCTTAAACCCTTGATTATTTGTTAGCTTGTTAATTTTCTCGGCTAACTCCATCATAGATATTGCATTCTCACTACCCACATGAATGGGTCTATTAACTGGATTTATCAGAATTTGTAAGATCCAACTAACTAAATCCGTTGGATACAGATACGATCTTGTAGTTGCTGGGCTGCCGCTCAAAAAAATCTCTCTTTTATTCAAAGCGTCCGCAAGGAAATTACCAATTGCAAAATGTTCATTCATCACCAGTCCTGGACCAAAGAAAGCAAAGAGTCTTGGGTTTGCACCAATAACAAGTCCTTGTAAGGTGGCATCGCAAAGAATTCTTTCTGCCTCAGCCTTAGCTTGAGCATAGTTGGTTAAACTTGAGTTAGTTTCAATAGGTATTTCAATTTCCTTAAGAATCTCACTATTTGTCTTCCCATAAACCGCGCCACTGCTCAAGTGCACTATTTTGAGGTCAGTGCTCCCAAAGGGCTTGGAATGAATTATGGATTTGATTCCGTTGACGGTTGAGTTAAAAACCTGTTCTGAATTCCCTGAGCCACTAATTTTTGTTGAGGAGGTGGCACCGTGAATGACGTGAGTAACACCTTCCAACGGTATTGACTCAAATTTCGCTAAATCCATTTCAATAAACTTTAGGGAATCTCTGCCCCAGTGACTAAATTTTGCTTCAGCTGATTTCAAATCTCTAGTAGCAAGAGTCAAATCAATCCCTAATTCGTATTCTCTATTAAGAAATAGCAATGAACGGGTCAGCCAGGATCCTATGAACCCTGTACCACCCAATATCATTATCTTGGCGTCCTGAAGTTCTTGTGTCACGTTGGAGAGGTTTGAAGCAATTTCCGCGAAATCATTAATCAATAAATGATCCAATTGCTTTGCCATACCGACTCCTTAGATGCTGACCCTTCCTACACGCAAGCACTTAACTCTATTTGATGCACTTTGAATTGTGGCAGTAACCACAAACATTTCATAGCGGATTTAAAGTATTATATATCCATGCCTAGAGCCTTGTTATTTGGAGCCAGTGGAACAATAGGCACAGCCTGTAGTAAAAAGCTGACTGAAGAGAAATGGGATGTACTTACCTCTCCCCACACTAAGTCATTGGCTGGGCTACCTAAGCTTAATGCGATTGTTTGGGCCCAAGGCCTGAACTACTCTGCCTCTATTGAAGAAACTTCATTAGAAAGTTGGAATAGTGTTATTGAGGCAAACGTTACCTTTGTTTTCAGAACGCTTCAAGATGTCTTGCTTCAGGGAGTTTTGGAGAAAGAAGCGCGATTAGTTATTGTAAGCTCAGTTTGGGAACACCTCGCAAGAGCGAATAAAGCTGCTTATATCACCTCCAAATCTGCATTAGGAGGACTCGTAAGATCATTGTCAGTTGACTTAGCGCCATCAGGTATATCCATTAACTCCGTTTTACCCGGAGTGATAGATAGTCTAATGACTAGACAACATTTAAATCCGCAAACAATTGAATCTATCAAGAGAGAAACCCCAGGGGGAAGATTGGTTTCGGTAAAAGAAGTAACGAATACTATCTTTTTTTTGATTTCAAAAAACTCTTCTGGTATCACGGGCCAGTCGGTTATCGTGGATAACGGATGGAGTCTGTACAAGAATGTTTAGCACCGAAGTTAAGAGCTTAGGGCACACCTACAAGGTGACCACTAAGAAAAAACTGGAGTTAGACTTTGATCCGAAAAAAACTTTTTATATAGTAGATAAGCGCTTTAAGCCAATTTTGAATTTCTCAGATAATGTATTTTTTGTGGAAGCAATAGAATCGTGTAAGAATTTATATACAGTTGAATTAGCAATACGGGCTATGGTTGATAATCAAGTTAATCGAACTTCGCATTTAGTAGTAATTGGCGGCGGATTGATTCAAGATCTTGGGACTTTGATTGCTTCTCTATATATGCGTGGTATCGAATGGACATATGTCCCCACAACATTGATGTCTATGGTTGATTCTTGTATTGGCGGAAAGAGTTCGATCAATGTAGCTGATTACAAGAATATTGTCGGAAATATCTATCCACCGCAAGAAATACAGATATACACAGAATTCACTAATACTTTGTCGGCAATTGATATTGTCGCGGGTGAATTAGAAGCTATTAAAATTTGTTTCGCTAGAGGGCGGAACTCCTTTGACAAGTTCGTTCGATTGCTTGATGACTCAAAAACTGACCCATTAGCACTTCCAGGTTTGATAAGTCATGTGATTAATTCTAAAAAATATTTCGTGGAAGAAGACGAGTTTGATAAAGGAATTCGACAGTTACTGAATTTTGGACATACATTTGGACATGCCCTAGAAACTGCATCAAATTACAGAATTCCTCACGGGGTGGCTATCGGTATTGGCATGTTGGCAGCAAAAGATTTTGCAAAAAGTGATCCCAATGATTATCACGAAAGATTAGTACAAAACGTTTTAAAAATCTTTTCTAAGATTCCTGATTTTTTACCTGAAATGATCCGATCAGTCGATTTTGGTTTGTTTGAAATGGCATTTAAAGCCGATAAGAAACATAGTGCGGAAAATTTTGCACTTATAGTTCCTGTCATTGAAGAGCTTCAGATAATTTGGATTGCACGAAGCGAGGAAAATCTTGAACTTGTGAATCGCAGCTTAAGAAATGCATTGAAACTGTTGGGGGCTTTGTCGTGATAGACAAAAATTTTTCAGAAGATTTCTGCCAAACGCTTGTGGATTTAAACTATAGCCACTGCTTTTATGTCGCAGGCGGAAATATCATGCACTTACTTAATGCTGCTAGATCCAATTTTAAGTGCATACCGGTAATTCATGAAGTAGTAGCCGTTGTTGCCGCCGAATATTTCAATGAGAGTTCAGATGGGCAAAAAGCTTTCGCATTAGTAACTGCGGGCCCAGGATTAACTAACTGCATTACGGGAATTGCGGGTGCATGGTTAGAAAGCAGAGAACTCTTGGTTATTGGAGGACAAGTTAAATCCACTGATTTAAAGAGTGAAGGTATGCGGCAACGTGGAATTCAAGAAATAGATGGCGTTTCGATTTGCGCACCTATTACTAAACTGTCAAAGCGGCTAGAGAGACCCATTGTTACCTCGGAACTAGAGATACTTATTCGAACAGGAAGTGAGAATCGTCCGGGTCCAATTTTCTTAGAAATTTGTCTTGATGCCCAAGCAGCACCTTCTATTGAAAATTTAGATGGTCATCACGGGGAGATTTACGAGCTAAATTCGCAAGCACACCCTTCTGAAGCCCAAATGCAGAAAGTTGAAGAGTTGCTCCTCAGTTCTAACCGTCCAGTAATTCTCATCGGTGGGGGGATCAGCAGAGATTGTTTCTCTCGAGTTCTTCCTGCGCTCGAGAAAGCAAATATTCCAATCATGACAACGTGGAATGCAGTAGACCGAATCGATGAGTCACATCACCTTTATTGGGGAAGACCAAACACTTGGGGGCAACGTTCGGCAAATGTGTTGATCCAACAAGCAGATTTGCTTATTTCGATAGGTTCTCGTCTTGGACTTCAGCAGACAGGATTCAATTGGCAAGAATTCATTCCGCTTGGAAAAATCATTCAGGTGGATATCGACGAATTAGAATTGAAAAAAGGCCATCCAAAAATCGATTTAGGAATACGATGTGATTCTGCGAATTTTTTCGATCGGTTCCTCCAATTAACCAGTAGGCTTGATGTAAAGAGATTTGAAGATTGGCTCGACTTTGGAAAATCCGTTAGAGGCGTGCTCCCTTTATCTGAACAGTGCAACCTGAGTGTTGTTGACTACATCAATCCTTATGATTTTATGATTCAACTTTCAGAATGCCTGCCTAGTAAGTGTGTCATTGTTCCATGCAGCAGCGGGGGGGCTTTTACAACCTTCATGCAAGCTTTCAAGCAGAAATTAGGACAAAAAATCATTTCAAACAAAGGCTTGGCTTCAATGGGGTATGGGCTAAGTGGTGCAATTGGCGCTTCTTTCGCAAATCCAGATCACCCTGTAATTTTGATAGAGGGCGATGGTGGGTTTGCTCAAAACCTTCAGGAAATTGGAACTCTTAGGGCGAATGGCACTCCAATCAAGATTTTCATTTATGACAATTCTGGGTACGCATCAATACGAATGACTCAAAAAAATTATTTTGATGGAGCCTACATGGGTTGTGATGTACAAACTGGATTAGGATTGCCTGACTGGTCTAGTTTGTTTGAAACATATGGAATCTATTGTTCGATGTTCAAGCAAGAAGATTTTTTTTCAGATGAATTTTACCCTCAAATTATCGATGTCCATCCAAGAGCCTTTATTGTTCCTATAGATCCAGAACAAACGTACTACCCTAAAATTTCAAGCAAAGTACTACCTACTGGAGGAATGATTTCTGCACCACTTCATGAAATGACGCCACCTATTTCCTCTGAAATTGAGTCTCTCGTGTTAAAATTCTTAAAATAGCGGAGGTATCATGAATAAAACAGAGAGACTTATGTGTGAGATTCTCGAAAGAGGTCGAACTGAATTTGGAGTAGTCAGCGTAAAGGCTGAATTTGAGGCCGAAGGCACTCGTATAGACGAGTTGCTAAGGCTAGTGGATATTGCGAAAGCTGCTGGACTTCCAATGACTGTAAAGATAGGAGGATGCGAGGCTGTTCGGGATTTGCTCGAAGCGAAGCAAATCGGAGTCAAATACATAGTTGCTCCAATGGTTGAGACCCCATATGCGCTCACTAAATACATAGCCGCAAAAAACATGGTCTACAATGAAGATGAGCGAAAAGACACTCAGTTTCTCTTTAACATGGAAACTATCACGGGTTTCGAAAATAGACTCGGGTTAGCGGAAGTTGCCTCCTCTGAAAATGGAGTAGATGGAATAGTCTTCGGTCGCGTTGACTATTCTGGCTCACTTGGTGTTGGACGGGCTGGCATTGAATCTCCAGAAGTTACTAATGCAATACTTGCTACCGCTGAAATATGTAAAGCCAAGAATTTAGATTTGGTTGTGGGTGGGGCAGTCTCAATTGACTCCTTCCCGATCGTGAGGAAGATTGCTACCGTGAAATTGACTCGTTTCGAGACTAGAAAAGTTGTATTCTCGGGTGAAGCGGTTAATAAAGATAATATTGAAGCTGGCTTACTAAATGCGGTTCATTTTGAACTACTGTGGTTAACCAACAAGCGTGACTATTATGACAAGATTGCCCATGAAGATGCGAAGCGCCTTGACATGCTTGAAAGTCGGTGGAAGGTGTTAAACAAGGGTGTGCTTTAAGGGATTACCTTGTCCCAAGTACTTCTGAAACTATAAAATTTGGGCGACTTTTTGATTCTTCATAAATCAATCCCAAATATTCGCTGACTATTCCAAGCATAAGCGCTTGGAATCCAAAGCCTGCCATAATTAGCGCTGCTAATGATCCAAACCCTGCAAACGGAACTCCAAACTTGAACCAAAAATAGGCCAAAGGAATCAAGGCAAAAATAGCGATTCCAGAAATCAAGAGTCCAAATATTGAAATGAATCTTAGAGGTTTATACGAATGCGCAAAAATTCCCTTCAAGGCTAATTCGATGACTTTCAGGGTATGTGCATTAGAGACACCGGCATATCTAGGTTCTCTGATCATTGGAACACCTATTGACTTGAATCCTACCCAAGCAAAAAGTCCTCTGACGAAGCGATTTCTTTCGGTCATTGATCTAACTTGCTCATAAACCTTTTTGTCAACAAGACGGAAGTCAGATGCATTCTCGGGTATTGAGCCATCCGATAACTTTCCAGCGATTTTATAGAACATGATTGAGTTAAATCTACGCAATAGATTCGTGCCTTTGCGCACTTCCACTATGCCGTAAATATTTTCATATCCCTCCTCCCACTTCTTGATAAACTCGGGGATCAATTCTGGTGGGTCTTGAAGATCGGCTGTCATAAGCACACAAGCATCGCTATCAATGTAGTCCAAGCCAGCCGTCAATCCGCCATCCATTCTGAAATTTCTCGATAGCTTTAAAGCCTTGAACCGTGGATCTTCATTATTCATCCGTTGTAAAATCGACCATGAGCTGTCAGTGCTCCCATTCTCAACAATCAATACGTTCCATTCATAATTAGGATTTAGATCCATAAGGCATTTAAGTCGAGCATAAAGTTCAGGGAGGCAATCCGCCTCGTTATATGCTGGTATGACGATGGAAATAGATTTCACGAACCCTACAATAGAGCATCTAAGTTTTTTATGCTGTCATGAGCCAAAAACGGCCAACTCAAGGTCCGACAGTTGGCCGTTAAAGCCAGTTAGTCTGCGGAAATAAGCAACATGGTTGACTATCTCTTACCTAATCCAACCTCACAACTCCACAAGGCGTTGTTAAGTGCACCGCAACTATTCCATACTCACCATCATTGGCCGAAGGATCAACAAACTCAACATCTGCTCCATTTAATCCAAAAAGAATCTCTGTCTTAAACCAAGAGTCAGATAAATGATCAGTACCAGCGATCGTTATCTTCTCAATTGCTGCAACTGCTTTTCCATCTTGTGAAGGGTGATCAGCGGTTAGCCATTGAATAAAGAATGGGAGCTCGCGAGAGTCGGTGATTTCATTAACTCCTATTTCCTTCCACTTAAGATTGCTTCCATCTGGAGGTGTGCGGTGACCTTCGATTGCGCTGCGTCTGAACTTCTCTTCAACCTTTGAAATATCTTCAGTTTCAAATACCCAAGTAAGCCAACCGCCGCCTTCTTGCGCCTTCTTGCGCCTTCTTGCTAACAGCTTTGCCCCAAGGAGTTTGTTCTGTTGCTGGGTGATCTAGAGGGCAGACAACTTCGATGTACTGGCCGTTTTGAAGAGGCATTGTGAAGTTGCGAGTGCCAAAGCGTGGGTGGACTCCGCCATCTACGAAGGTGCTGCCAAGGCGTTGGACGGTGTCGGCTCATTGATCATGGGAAGTTATATGTGAGCCATCTTCTAAGCGCATAGCAAATTATTGCCTTATGAAAAGAGGTGCCGTTTAACAAGTTTTCCGGTTGGAGTTTGGGATTCTTAAGCGTGTGATAAACCTAGATTTCAAGTGAATCCTTGCAATTTCTCTAACTTTTCTATCTTATTTACTTATTTACTCCAGTTATAGCCACTGCTTAGGCTGCCCAATCTTGCAGTCATATGCGTTCCTCCTGGGGGCGTTTCCGCACAGATAGTCATTTAAGGGTGTACGGGGCTCTTGAGCGACTCACAATACAAGTGGGCCCTGTCGGGATCGAACCGACGACCCACGGATTAAAAGTCCTTTGCTCTACC
>Ga0169931_10005764_pt1 | contig 18825 bp, 18 predicted proteins | sample Kivu_15m_20L_FD_129675 | JGI IMG/M metagenome (GOLD analysis project Ga0169931, IMG submission 129675) | Freshwater microbial communities from Lake Kivu, Western Province, Rwanda to study Microbial Dark Matter (Phase II) - Kivu_15m_20L... | ecosystem: Environmental > Aquatic > Freshwater > Lake... | reverse complement strand
GCCGCTGCTGGCGCTGGCCGCGGCCGCCAAGCTGCTGGTGGGCCTGTGGCTGCTCAGCTTCGCGCTGATCGGGGTGTCGGCGCAGTGGTGGAAGGGCCTGGCGGCAGCCGTTGCCGGGCTGGTGGTGGTGTTCGCCCATGGCATCGCCGCCTGAGCACGCCGCCGCGGCACCCGCGGGCCCGCGCGTGCTGGTCACCGGCTCGGCCGGCTACCTCGGCGCGCAGGTGGTCCGCGCGCTGCGGGAAGCCGACCCGCCGGCCCGCCCGATCGGGCTCGACCGGGTCGCCGACCCGGTCGAGCCGGGCCGCCGGCCCCTGGACCTGACCGACGCCGCCCAGCGCGACGCGATCGACTGGACCGCGATCGACTCGGTGGTGCACCTGGCCGCGCTGACCACGGTGCCGGCCGAGCGCAGCCTCGAGGCGGCCTGCGCGCTGAACGTCGACGCCACCGTCGCGCTGCTGCGGGCCACCGCCGCCGAGGGCGCGCGACGCGGCCGGCCGCTGCGCTTCGTGTTCGCCAGCTCGGTGGCGGTCTTCGCCGGCGGCCCCGCCCGGGTCGACGAATCGACGCCGGTCGCGCCCGCCTCCACCTACGGCTTCACCAAGGCGGTGATCGAGCGCTATCTCGTGGAGTACGCCCGCCGGGGCCTGCTCGAGGCGGTCGCGCTGAGGCTGCCGGTGGTGATCGTCCGTCCCGGCCGCACCGGCGCCACCTCGGCCGGCTTCCTGAGCGACCTGATCCGCACGCTGGCGCAGCCGGGCGAATGCTTCGCCTGCCCGCTGCCCGCCGACCGGCGCCTGCCGGTGGCCTCACGGCGCGCGGCTGCCGGCGCGCTGGCGCGGCTGGCCACGATGCCCTGGGCCGCGGTCCCGGCGCCGCTGCTGAACCTGCCGTCGCTGGCGGCCAGCGCGATCGATGCGGTCGACGCGCTGCGCGGCTGCGGGATCGAGGGGGTCGACGAACGGATCGCGGCGACCCTCGACGATCGCGTGGCGGCGCTGGTCGCCGGCTGGCCCGAGCGGCTCGGAACCCGCCACCCGGCACTGTTCGATGCGCACGCCGACCGCTCGCTCGAGGCGATCGTCGCCGACCACCTGGCTCGTCCGGGCGCCACCGCCTGATCGCCGCGCACGGCCGGCGCGCACGGCCGGCGCGCGGGGCCGGGTCAGCCGGGCCCGGGTCAGCCGATCGGCGCACCCGGTGCGCGACGGAACTCGGCGGCCGCCGGGCTGTCGGGCCAGCACGCGAAGGCCCCGGCCACCGGGCGTCGTCCGTACACCAGCCAGCCGTCGGTCATCGCCCCGATCACCTGCGCGACCCGCAGCCGACCGGGGTGCCGCTCGGCCAGCTCGAGCGCGGCGATCCCCGCGTCGGCCTCGCCAGCCAGCAGCGCCTCGCCCACCGCCACGATCGAGGGCCGCTCCAGCAGCACCGGCCAGCGGCGGGTGTCGACGTAGGCCCGGGTGGCCGGCTGCAGCGCGAGCGTGCGCGGCTGTGCCACGCCGATGCGGGCGAGCACGCCCATCGGCCGGCTGGCGGCCACGAACGCGTCGATCACGAACACCCGGTCGAAGCAGCGCGCCGTGGTCTGCGCCACCGCCGGATGGGCCGCGCACTGCAGGATGTGGTCGGCGCTGCGGTCCAGCACCCGCTCCAGGGCGAGGTCGAAGTCGGCGACCAGGTCGATCCGGGCGTTCAGCCGGTGGAAGTCGAGATAGCGCCGGGCGACGAACGCGTGGTTGGTGCCCTCCGGGCCGAGGGTGACGAACACGAGCGGTGCGGACATGGAGGACTCCGGAGGCCGAGGTCGGAGGGCGGGCCTTGGCGCGACCCGCCCGCCCGCACCGGCGCGGCCCGCAGGCCGGTCCGGACCCGGTAGCATCGCGGATCGCGCCGCGTCCGCGGCGGTTCGCCGCATCGTTCGGGAGACGACCTCATGCGGGATCGACCTTTCCGGAACGCCGCCTGGCCCGCCGGCCCTGCGGTTGCCTGCGCCGCCGACCCTGCGGATGCGTCCACCGTCGACCGGGCCGAGCCTCGCCGCCACCGGGGCACGCCCGGCGGCGAGGGTGGGGCTTCACCGACCCGGCCGCACCGGCAGGCGGCCCGATGACCCCGCCGCAGACCGACTACCTGATCGTGGGCGCCGGCGCGGCCGGCCTGGCCTTCGCCGACACGCTGCTCGCCGAGAGCGAGGCCCGCCTCACGATCGTCGACCGGCGCGCCACGCCCGGCGGTCACTGGAACGACGCCTACCCGTTCGTGGCCCTGCACCAGCCCTCGGCGTTCTACGGCGTGAACTCGCTGGAGCTGGGCAGCGGACGCCGGGACGACACCGGCGTCAACGCCGGCCTGTACGAGCTGGCGTCCGGCCCCGAGATCGGCGGCTACTTCGACCGCGTCATGCGGCAGCGCCTGCTGGCCAGCGGCCGGGTCGAGTACCGGCCGATGTCCGACTGGCGCGGCGGCGGCCGGGTGGTGTCGCTGCTGAGCGGCGAGACGACCGAGTTCACCGTGCGCCGCCGGGTGGTCCACGCCGCGTACCTGAGCCCGAGCGTGCCGGCCACCCATCGGCCCCGGTTCGCGATCGCACCGGGCGCCCGGGTCGTGCCGCCCGGCGAGCTGGCGCGCCTGGGGCAGGCAGGCGCGGGCGCCGACGAACCGCCGCGCCACTTCGCGATCCTGGGCGCCGGCAAGACCGCGATGGACGTGGCCGTGTGGCTGGTCGGCCAGGGCGTGGCGCCCGACGCGATCAGCTGGGTGGTGCCGCGCGACGCCTGGCTGCTGAACCGGCTGCAGACCCAGCCCGGCGAGCGCTTCTTCGAGCACACGATCGGCGGGCAGGCCGACCAGATGGCGGCCTGGGCCGCGGCCAAGTCGGTCGACGACCTGTACGACCGGCTCGAGGCCTGCGGCACGCTGCTGCGCATCGACCCGGACCGCCGCCCGTCGATGTTCCACCTCGCGACGATCTCCACGGGCGAGATCGAGACGCTGCGCCGGATCACCCGGGTGATCCGGCTCGGGCACGTCCGTGCGGTCGAGCTCCACGGGCTGGTCCTCGACCAGGGGCGCGCGGCGCTGCCGCCCGGCACGCTGTGCATCGACTGCACCGCCTCGGCGGTGGAACCCCGGCCGCTTCAGCCGATCTTCCAGGAGGGCCTGATCGTGCCGCAGCTGGTGCGGCTGCCCCAGCCGAGCTTCAGCGCGGCGCTGATCGCCTGGGTCGAGGCGCACCTGCCCGACGACGCGGCCCGCAACCGGCTGTGCGCGCCGGTGCCCTTCCCGCACTCGCCCGACGGTTATCCGGCGGCGCTGCTGGCCCACCTGGGCAACCAGCTGCGCTGGAGCCAGGACAAGGCCTTGCGGGCCTGGATCCGCGACAGCCGGCTGGACGGCTTCGGCCGGATGATCACCTCGGTCGACCCCGGCGACGCCCCCCGGCAGGCGATCCTGGCACGGCTGCGGTCACAGGCCGCGGCGGCGCTGGTCAACCTGGCGACGCTCGCCGGCGCCGAGCCGCCCGCGTTCAGTCCTCGCTGAACACCGGCGGGCGCTTCTCGCGCCAGGCGCTGATGCCCTCGCGGAAATCCTCGGTGTCGTCGAGCGGGTCGCGCAGCGCGCGCGACAGGTCCATCGCCGAGTGCAGGTCCAGGTCGACCGACTGACGGATCAGCTGGCGCACGGCCCGCACGCCGCGCGGGCTGCCGGCCGCCATCTCGCGGGCGATCGCGAGCGTGTGCGCCTGCAGCTCGGCATCGGGCACCACTTGTTCCACGAACCCGAGCGCGCAGGCCTCGCGCGCCGTGAACGTGCGACCGGTGAGCACCACCAGGCTCGCCCGCCCACGCCCGATCATCCGGGCCAGCCGCACCGGTCCGCCGGCGCCCGGGAACGAGCCCACCACCCGCACCTCGGGCAGCCCGAAGCGCGCGCGCTCGGTGGCCACCCGCAGGTCGCAGGCCAGCGCCAGCTCCATGCCGCCGGCGATCGCCGGCCCGTCGACCATCGCGATCACCGGCGCCGGAAACCGTTCGATCAGCTCGATCGCGCGCAGCAGGGCCTCGCGCTGGTGCCGGGCGTGGCCGTCGCCGCCGGCCTCGCGCTCCTTCAGGTCGGCCCCCGCGCAGAAGGCGCCGCCCGCCCCGGTCAGCAGCAGCACCCGCAACCCGCTCCGCTCGCGCAGCACCGTCAGGCAGTCCACCAGCTCCTCGGCCAGCTGCCGGCTGATCGCGTTGCGGGCCTGCGGGCGGTTCAGCACCACCGTGACCACGTGACGCTCGGTCTCGATCAGCTCGAGGGTGTTCCATCGGCTCATGTCGTCGTCTCCCCCGGGCCACCCGGTGGTGGCCTCCCACGTTCCATGATGCCCGCGCGCGGCGGCCCGCGTCCACGGCGGTTCCGGCCGCCGGCGCGGCGGACCGGCTACGATCGCGCTTTCCCGACGAGGTACCCGAGATGCCCCAGTCCCCCGACGCCCTGCGCAGCGCGCGCTGGTTCGCCCCCGACGACCTGCGTTCGATGGGCCACCGCTCCCGGTTCATGCAGATGGGCTACGGGCCGGCCGACTGGAAGGGCAAGCCGGTCATCGCGATCGTCAACACCTGGTCCGACGTCAACCAGTGCCACACGCACTTCAGGCAGCGCGTGGAGGACGTCAAGCGCGGCGTGCTGCAGGCCGGCGGCTTCCCGCTCGAGCTGCCCGCCATCAGCCTGTCCGAGCCGATCGTCAAGCCCACCACCATGATGTACCGCAACTTCCTCGCGATGGAGACCGAGGAGCTGCTGCGCAGCCATCCGGTCGACGGCGCGGTGCTGATGGGAGGCTGCGACAAGACCACGCCCGGCCTGCTGATGGGCGCGTTCTCGATGGGCGTGCCCTGCATCTACCTGCCCGCGGGCCCGATGCTGCGCGGCAACTGGAAGGGCCGCGCGCTCGGCTCGGGCTCGGACGTCTGGAAGTTCTGGGACGAGCGACGCGCCGGCCACATCGACGCCGAGGGCTGGACCGAGGTGGAGGCCGGCATCGCGCGCAGCCACGGCACCTGCATGACCATGGGCACGGCCGCGACGATGATGGGCATCGCCGAGGCGATCGGGCTGACGCTGCCGGGCGCGGCCGCGATCCCGGCGCCCGACGCGAACCACGTGCGGATGAGCGCCGAGTGCGGCCGGCGGATCGTGCAGATGGTCTGGGACGACCTCACGCCCGCCAAGCTGCTCACGCGCGAGCACTTCCTGAACGGCATCACCGCCGCGATGGCGATGGGCTGCTCCACCAACGCGATCATCCACGTGGTGGCGATGTCGCGCCGCGCCGGCCATCCGGTCACGCTCGACGACTTCGACGCGGCGAGCCGGCGGGTGCCGGTGCTCGCCAACATCCGGCCCTCGGGCGACACCTACCTGATGGAGGACTTCTACTACGCGGGCGGCATGCCGGCGCTGCTCAAGCGCATCGAGGGGCTCCTGCACCGCGACGCGATGACCGTCAACGGCCGCACGCTCGGCGAGAACGTCGCGAATGCGCAGACGTACAACGACGACGTGATCCGGCCGCTGGACCGCCCGATCTACGCCGAGGGCGCGCTCGCGGTGCTGCGCGGCAACCTCGCGCCCGACGGCGTGGTCATCAAGCCGAGCGCCTGCGCGCCGCGGCTGCTGGTGCACACCGGCCGCGCGCTGGTATTCGACGACTACCCGTCGATGAAGCAGGCGGTCGAGGACCCCGACCTCGAGGTGACCGCCGACGACATCCTGGTGCTGCGCAACGCCGGCCCGCTCGGCGGCCCCGGCATGCCCGAGTGGGGCATGCTGCCGATCCCGGTGAAGCTGGTGAAGCAGGGCGTGCGCGACATGCTGCGGCTGTCCGACGCCCGGATGAGCGGCACCAGCTACGGCGCGTGCATGCTGCACTGCGCGCCCGAGGCCTACGTGGGCGGGCCGCTGGCCCTGGTGCGCACCGGCGACCTGATCTCGGTCGACGTGCCGGCGCGCCGGATCCGGCTCGAGGTGTCCGACGCCGAGCTGGCCGAGCGCCGCGCCGCCTGGGTGCCGCCGCTGCCGCGCTTCGAGCGCGGCTTCGGCTGGATCTTCAGCCGGCACGTGCTGCAGGCCGACCAGGGCTGCGACTTCGACTTCCTCGAGACCTCGTTCGGCGCGCCGGTGGGCGAACCCGACATCTACTGAACGGCGCTGCGCGCGGCGACCTCCTCGCGCACCAGCCGCACGATCAGCTCGTCCAGGTCGGCCACGCCGTAGTCGCGCACGTCGTGCGGCGTCTCGGAGCCCGGCCCGCGGCCCGGGCGCGCGGCGTCGGCATACGTGAGGAACACGAAGCGCCCGCCGGTCTGCTGCGCGATGCTGCGGAACGTGGTCTCGCCCTGCCGGCTCAGGCCGCTCGCGCCGACCGCGTGCACCTTGATGCCGCGCGCCAGCGCCGCCGCCGCGCTCTGGTCGTAGGGCGCAACGCCGGGGCGCAGCTGCGGCGGCGCGTCGCCGATCAGGATGACCAGGCGCGAGGTGCCGGGGCCGCGCCAGCTCACCCCGTGGACGGTCTCGTGCAGCGCCTCGTCGAGCGCCTCGGGCTCGTCGCCGCCGCCGTCTGCGCGCAGGCCGCCGAGCACCCGCCGGAAGGCGGCCAGCTCGCCGGTCAGGTCGTAGCGGCGGGTCACGTACTCGTCGCCGAGGTCGCGGTAGGCGACCAGGCCCAGGCACAGGTCGACGCCGCCCGGCAGGCGCGCGATGCGGTCGGCGATCGACTGCATGCTGGTGCGCAGCTTGTCGATCTCGTCGCCCATCGAGCCGGTGGCATCGACCAAGAACACCAGGTCGAGCGGGGTCCGGGCCGGCGCCGCGCTCCCGCCCACCTGCAGGTGGACCGCCGCGCGCTGGCCGCGCACCAGCGTCGCCCGTGCGACGCGGCCGTCGCTGCCGCGCGCCTGCACCTGCAGCGCCTGCAGCCCGTCGATCGCCTCGGGATCGAGCAGCGCCCGCGGGTGCAGCCAGGCGGTGCCGGCGGCATCGGTGCGCGCCCAGCGGGTCGCGGCGGGCGCGCCCGACCACGACAGCGCCAGCTCGGCATCCGGCACCGGACGCCCGCGGGCGTCGGTGACGAGCACGCGGTAGCGCTCGCTCACGTCGCGCTGGCGCTGCAGCGCCGAGGCGTGCCGATCGAGGAACGCGAGATAGCCGGTGAAGTCGGCGTTGTCGTCGACCATGCCCGCCTTCGGCACGCCAGCCGGCGGCCGCGGCATCGGCTGGCCGGGTGCGAGCGCAGCGCCCGGCGTGGGGCCGGAGCGGACCGCGCCCTCGCCTGCGGCCGCCGACCTCGGGGCCTCGAACGGCGGGGGCGGGACGGGCGACGCCACGGGCGCCGGTGGCGGCGCCGACGCGTCGCCCGACGACGCGAGGGCCCGGCCGACCGGTTCCGCGCCGGGTGCGCGGCCCGTGGCGCCGGTCCACGGACGGCCGGGTGGCCGCCCGTTCGCCGGGCCGGCGACCTCGGCGAGTACCGGCGGTCGTGCGCAATGGGCAGCGGTGGGGTCGGCAAAGGCGGGCACGCCCCATAGCGGCGGCTCGGAGCGGCGGCGCTGCGACCGGTCGCGGGGGTCGGGTGCGGGCGCACCCCAGCCGGCCGGCAGCGGCGCGGCGTCGGCCGCGCCGGAGGGGTCGGGCGCACCGGTCGCGGCCGGAAGGAAGGGCTGCGCCTGCGCGCCGGCGGCCAGCGCGAAGGCCAGGAGGGACGCCGCGAGCAGGGCGCGCGGGCGGGCAGGGACGACACTTGCACGAGGATCGTGGGACATGGCGGATCGGCGGCTCTCGAGGCGGTTGCGGGCTCCCGGCCGCCCACCACGGGCGGTCGTGCTCACCCTGGCTGGTACGCGCGGCCGCGGCCGCCAGGGTCGATCCGGCACGCCGATTTCTTTTTCCCGGTGCTCGACCCCGGCCGCAGGTGTCGGGCGTATCAGTGCGGATGGACGCCGAACCGCGCGCCGCGGACGGGATGGCAGACTGGCGGGCCATGGCCCGTCCGCCCCCCGTCACCGCCGACCCCTCGCTCGAGGACGAGGCGTGGATGGCCGCCTATCGGGACGGCGACGCGCGGGCGTTCGAGCGGCTGTACGAGCGCCACCGCGGCGGGGTGTTCCGGTTCGTGCGGCGGCTGCTGGGCCGCGCCCACGAGGCCTCGGTCGAGGAGGTGTTCCAGGACACCTGGCTGCGCGTGGTCCATGCGCGCGAGCGGTGGGCGCCCCAGGGCGCCACCTTCAGGACCTGGCTCTACACGCTGGCGCACAACCGGGCGATGGACGTCCTGCGGCGCAGCGGCCGCGAGCGCAGCCTCGACGACGATCGCCCGTCCCCGGACGACGACCCGCTCGAGCCGGCCGGCGCGCCCTGGGCCGGCTGGCCGGCGCCCGACGACGGCGCGCCCTCGCAGGAGCAGCAGCTGTTCTGGCGGCGGGCGGGCGGGCGGCTGCTCGACTGCCTCGGCGAGCTGCCGGTGGCCCAGCGGGCGGTGTTCCTACTGCACCACGAGCAAGGCGAGACGCTCGACACGATCGCCGCCCAGCTGGACGTCGCGTTCGAGACCGCGAAGAGCCGGCTGCGCTACGCGATGCGCCGGCTGCGGCTGTGCATGGGTGCCTACCTCGAGCCCGGACCCGACGGGCCCACGCGATGACCGATCCCGACTCCCCGATCGACCCGCACCTGCGCCGGGCGCTCGCGCAAGCCCCCGACGCCGACGCCCTCCCGCCGGCCTCGCTCGATGCCGTGGTGCTGGCGGCGGCGCGCGCGCAGGCGGGCGGGCGCGCGGGCGGGCGCCCGACCGACGCCCGGCGTGACGCGCCGGGCGCCCCGGGCCCGGCGACCCTGTCGGGCCGGCTGCGGGCGTGGTGGCGTCGACCAGCCGCGGCGCCGGTGTTCGCGACCGTACTGCTCGGGACCCTCGTGGTGACGATGTGGCGGGCCGAGCCGCCGCCGCCGGCGTCGGTGGCTGAGCCGGCGCCGACGGCCGCTGCGCCCCCGCCGGCCATGGCATCGCCGGCACCTGCTCAGGCACCGCCGCGGACGCTCTCCGCGCCCGCGACCGCGCCCACCCTGCAAACCCCGATGTCACCCACCCCCTCCCCCGCGGCGGCCGCCCGCGACGCCGCGGCCGCGCACGAAGCGGCGGCCACGCGCGCGCGGGCGGCGGCTCCCCGGCCGGCCCCTGCCGACTCGCCTGCGCCACCGGTCCCCGCCGCGCTGGCGGGCCTGCTGAAGGCCGCGCAGGACCGGCAGCCGTCGGGCGCCGCCGCACCGCAGGCCGATGCCGACGTCGGGGCAACCGGCTGGCGCTGGCGACCCGAGCCGGCGCTGGCGCCGCAGCCGCTCGACCGGCGCGCAGCCGACTGGCTGCAGCGGCTGTCGCGCGCGACGCCCGGCGCCTGGCAGCGGGTCGGCGCGGCGGGCGCCCCCGACCCCGCCGCCTACGCGGTGACCTTTGAGGCCGGCGACGGCAGTACGGTCGCCGTCAGCGTCGGCGAGCGTTCCATCGAGTGGGTCGATGCGGACGGCTCGGTGTGGCGCGCGGTCGTGCCGGCGGGCCAGACGACGCCGGCCCGGCCCTGACCGGCCCCTGACCCGGCCCCGGACCGGCACGCCTCGCGGGCGCGGCAACCGGCTGGAATCAGCCCGGCGGCCAGAGCCGCGGCCGCCCCGCCGCCGCCGCCAGCGCCTCGCGCTCGAACCCGGCGGTCCTGCGATAGCCGAGGGTCACGGCGTCGATCACCGCCGCATCGAGCAGCGGCGCGGTCGGGTCGGTGCCGGCACCGGCGGCGAGCGCCGCCTCGGCCAGCTGCAGCAGCGCCTCGGGGCCGCGGGCGCGGTTGGCCAGCACCACGGCGTTGGCGGCCGCCAGCCGGCGGGCCTGGTAGGCCTGCAGCGCGGCCGGCACATCGTGGGGCTGCGCGGCCAGGCACTCGGCCACCGCCTCGGCGTCGAGCAGCGCCTGCGACGAGCCGTTGGCGCCGATGGGGTACATCGGATGCGCCGCGTCGCCCAGCAGCGCGACCCGTCGGTCGACCCACCGGTCGATCGGATCCCGGTCGACCATCGGATACTGGAGGCAGATCTCCGCGCCGCGGATCAGCGCCGGGACGTCGCAGAAATCGAACCGGTACTCCTCGAACCGCCGGGCCACGGCCTCGCGGTCGACCGGGCGGTTCCAGTCGCCGACGCCAGCCTCCGGCTGCGCCTCGCCGAAGCGCTCGCCCGACTCGGCCACCCAGTTGAGCAGCTGCAGCCCGTCGCGGCGCGGCGCCCGGACCGGGTACAGGACCGCCTTGCGCTCGTGCACCCCGGCGATCACCATGGTCCGGCCGTCGAGCAGGGGCCGCGCCCAGGTGAGGCCGCGGTACAGGGTGATGCCCGACCGACGCAGCGGCCCCTCGCCCGGCAGCAGCAGCGCCCGCACCGCCGAGAGCACGCCGTCGGCCGCGAGCAGCGCGCAGCCGGTGCGCTCGAAGGCCGTGCCGCGGCGGCGATCCTCGAAGCGCGCCCGCACGCCGTCGGCGGCCTGCCCGAAGCCGACCAGCCGCGCGCCGGCCTGCACCGCCGATTCGCCATAACGCTCGAGCAGCGCCCGGTACAGCACCGCGTGCAGGTTGCCGCGATGCACCGAGTACTGCGGAAACGGCATGCCCGCGTGCAGGCCGCGCGGGTCGGAGTGGATCAGCCGCCCGTCGCGGGTGCGGTACTCGACCGCCCGGGTGGCCACCGCCACCTCGGCGAGCGCCTCCACCAGCCCCAGCTCGACGAGGACGCGCACGCCGTGCGGCAGCACGTTGATGCCCACGCCCAGCGGCACGATCTCGCGCGCCGCCTCCATGACCACGCACGGCACCCCGCGGGCCCGCAGCGACAGCGCGGTCGCGAGGCCGGCGATGCCGGCGCCGACGATCAGGACCGGCGCGGCATCGGCCATCTCAGGGGCAGACGTCCCGGAAGCGCGCCCGCAGGCCATCGGCCGCGCTGGCCAGCAGCCCCGCGTCGGAGCCCACCGCCACGAACAGCCCGCCGAGCTCGAGGATCCGGCGCGAGTCGTCCTCGGCCGGGGTCAGGAACCCGGGCGCCTTGCCGGCCGCCCGGATCCGGCGCACCGCGTCCTCGATCCGTGGCCAGACCTCGGGATGGTGCTTGTGGCCCACGTGCCCGAACGAGGCGTGCAGGTCGGCCGGACCGATGAAGATGCCGTCGACGCCGTCGACCGCCGCGATCGCCTCGATGTTGTCGAGCGCGACGGCGGTCTCGACCTGCAGCAGGATGCAGATCTCGCGCTCGCAGCGCAGCGGGTAGTCCTTGATCCGGCCGAAGCGGGTGGCCCGCGTGGTGCCGCCTACACCGCGCACGCCGCGCGGCGGATAGCGCATGAAGGACACCGCGTCGCGGGCCTGCTCGGCCGTGTCGATCATGGGAACCAGCACGGTCTGGGCGCCGGCGTCGAGCACGCGCTTGATCAGCACCATGTCGTTCCAGGGCACCCGCACCACCGGGTGGGTCGGGTAGGGTGCGGCGGCCTGCAGCTGGCCCAGCAGCGACTCCAGGTCGTTCGGCGAGTGCTCCATGTCGAGCAGGATCCAGTCGTATCCCGAGGCGGCGATCAGCTCGACCGTGATGTGCGAGGCGAGGCTGGACCACAGCCCGACCTGCGGCCGGCCGGCCGCGAGGGCCTGCTTGAAGCGGTTGACGGGCAGTTCCATGCGATCCTGCGCGGAGGGTTGTCGAGCGGCGGATGTTACCGCCACCCTGGTCCGCGCATAGAATCGGAATCCCCGGATCCGGCCCTGCGCCGGTCCGCGCACCCGGAGTCACGCCGATGCAGACCCTGGCCCACCCCCTCGCGCGGTATGCGCACGACCCCCGCGACCGCCGCAACATCGCCACCCACCAGCTGGGCGTGCCGATGATCGTGTTCGCAGTGGGCTGGGGCGTGGGCCTGTTCGTGGCGGACCGGATCATCCAGTTCGTGGCTCAAGGGTTCGAGCGCCGCGAGCCGGCCTTCACCGACGACCTGCGCGGGCTGCTCGTGGGGCCGCTGTTCGTGGCCGCCCCGGCCTGAGCGCCCGCAGGCCCGCGCCCACCCCGGCCCCGCACCCGAACCGACCGCCCCCACCGCCCACCCGAACCGACCGCCATGACCACCATCTCCGTGATCCGCAAGCCCGTGCTGCGCCTGAACGCCACCGACGACGTGGTGATCGCCGCGCGGCCGCTGCAGGCCGGCACCCGCATCGCCGACGAAGGGGTCGTGTGCGCCGACGCCGTGCCCCCGGGCCACAAGCTCGCGGTGCGGGCGGTCGCCAAGGGCCGGCCGGTGCGCCGCTACGGCCAGATCATCGGCTTCGCGACGAAGGACATCCTGCCCGGCCAGCACGTGCACTCGCACAACCTCGCGTTCGACACCTTCGAGCGCGACTACGCGGTGGGCGTCGACGTGAAGCCCGTGCCGAAGCCCGCGGAGCAGGCGAGCTTCATGGGCTACCGGCGGCCCGACGGCCGCGTGGCCACGCGCAACTACATCGGCGTGGTCTCCACGGTGAACTGCTCGGCCAGCGTCTCGAAGTTCGTCGCGCAGCACTTCACGCCCGAGCGGCTGGCCGCCTTCCCGAACGTCGACGGCGTGGTGCCCATCACCCACAGCGTGGGCTGCGGGATGGACTCCAACGGCAAGGGCATGGACGTCCTGCGCCGGACCATCGCGGGCTACACGCAGCACGCCAACTTCACCGGCATCGTGATCATCGGGCTCGGCTGCGAGGCCAACCAGATGGACGCCCTCTTCGCGGCGCAGCACCTCGAGGAATCGCCGCTGCTGCGGCCGCTGATCATCCAGGACAGCGGCGGCACGAGGAAGACCGTGGCCGCGGCGATCGATGCGGTGCAATCGATGCTGCCCCACGCGAACGCGCTCACCCGCACGCGGGTGCCGGCGAGCCACATCACCATCGGCCTGCAGTGCGGCGGCAGCGACGGCTACTCGGGCATCACCGCCAACCCGGCGCTCGGCGCCGCCTGCGACCTGCTGGTCGCGCACGGCGGCACGGTGATCCTGTCGGAGACGCCCGAGATCTACGGCGCCGAGCACCTGCTGACGCGACGCGCGGTCTCGCAGCAGGTGGCCGACAAGCTGATCGCCCGCATCCGGTGGTGGGAGGGCTACTGCGAGCGCAACGAGGGCAGCATGGACAACAACCCGTCGCCGGGCAACAAGGCGGGCGGGCTCACCACCATCCTCGAGAAGTCGCTCGGCGCGGTCGCCAAGGGCGGCACCACCAACCTCGTCGACGTCTACGAGTACGCCGAGCCGGTCACCGCCAAGGGCTTCGTCTACATGGACACCCCCGGCTACGACCCGGTGTCGGCCACCGGCCAGGTCGCCGGCGGCGCCAACGTCGTGTGCTTCACCACCGGGCGCGGCTCGGTCTACGGCTGCAAGCCGAGCCCCTCGATCAAGCTCGCCACCAACACGCCGCTGTACGAGCGCATGACCGACGACATGGACGTGAACTGCGGCGACATCGTCGACGGCGGGGTCACCGTGGAGCAGAAGGGCCGCGAGATCTTCGAGCTGATCCTGCGGGTGGCCTCGGGCGAGCCCTCGAAGTCGGAGGCGCTCGGGATCGGGCAGGAGGAGTTCGTGCCCTGGTACCTGGGCGCGGTGATGTGAGTACCGCGCGGCGCAGGCCGGTCAGCGCATCGTCACGAACTCCTCGGCTGCGGTCGGGTGCACCGCAACGGTCGCATCGAACTGCGCCTTGGTCAGGCCGGCCTTCACCGCGATCGCGATCGCCTGGATGATCTCGGGCGCGTCCGGCCCGACCATGTGGGCGCCCAGCACCCGCGTGGTGTCGGCATCCACCACCAGCTTCATCAGGGTCTTCTCGTCGCGGCCCGACAGGGTCGCCTTCAACGGCCGGAAGCTGGCCTTGTAGACGGTCACCGCGTCGCGGCCGGCGCGCGCCTGCGCCTCGCTCAGCCCCACCGAACCCACCGGCGGATTGGAGAACACCGCGTGCGCCACGCCGTCGTGATCGACCGGCGTGGGCCGGTCGGCGAACAGGGTGGCCGCCACCGCCGCGCCCTCGCGGATCGCGACCGGCGTCAGCGCGATCCGGTTGGTCACGTCGCCGACCGCGTGGATGCTCGGCACCCGGGTGCAGCCGAAGGCGTCCACGACCACCCCGCCGGCGGCATCGAGCACCACGCCGGCCTCGGCCAGGCCGAGGCCGGCGGTGGCGGGCGCCCGGCCGGTGGCCAGCATCACCGCGTCGACGTCGTGGGACTCGGTGCCCGCCGAGCTGCGCACGACGACGCGCAGGCTGCCGTCGGGCAGCCGCGCCACCGATTCGGGAACGCCGTGCAGCCGCAGGTCGACGCCGCGCTTGATCATCTCGGTGGCCAGGTGCCCGCGCACGTCGTCGTCGAAGCCGCGCAGCAGCTGCTCGCCCCGGTGCACCAGCGTGACCGCCGAGCCCAGGCCGCGGAAGATGCCCGCGAACTCCACCGCGATGTAGCCGCCGCCCACCACCAGCACCCGGCGCGGCAGCTCCGGCAGGTGGAACGCCTCGTTGGAGGTGATGCACAGGTCGGCGCCGGGCAACGCGGGGCGCTGCGGGCGGCCGCCGGTGGCCACCAGCAGGTGCCGGGCGGTGATGCGCCGGCCGGCCACCTCGACGGTGTGCGGGTCCACCACCACGGCCCGCCCCTCGAGCAGCATCACCCCCGACTGCGCGAGCAGGGTCCGGTAGATGCCCTCGAGCCGCGCGATCTCCCGGTCCTTGGCGGCGATGAGTGCCGGCCAGGAGAACGAGGCACCCTGCACCGTCCAGCCGTAGCCGGCCGCATCCTCGAGGTCGTCGGCCACGTGGGCCGCGTAGGTGAGCAGCTTCTTGGGCACGCAGCCGCGGATCACGCAGGTGCCGCCGACCCGGTGGTCTTCCGCGATCGCGCAGCGCGCACCGTGCCCGGCGGCGACGCGGCTGGCGCGCACCCCGCCCGAGCCGGCGCCGATCGTGAACAGGTCGTAGTCGAACTCGGGCATCTTCGGAGCGCCGGCAGGAAGGTTGCCCGATGGTGACCCGACCCCGCGCGCCACGCAAGGTGATGCCCGCGTCGACTAGAATCCGCGCCAGCCCCGATGAAGATCTCCCGACAGCTCCGCTACCGCGCCGGCGCCCTGCTGCTGGCGCAGTTGCCGCTGCGCCCCATCGCCCACCTGTACACCCCGGCGCCGCGCCGCCCGGGCTTCATCCCCAACGTGGTGTGGCAGACCTGGAGCGAGCCGGCGCTCGGTCGCACCCACGCCCGCTACCTCGAGCGCTTCCGCCGGATGAACGAGGGCTGGAGCTTCGTGCTGGTCGGCGACGCCGAGTGCGACGCCTACATGGCCCGGCACTTCGCCGACCACCCCATCCACGGCATCTACCGGTCGGCCCGGGTCGGGCCGCTCAAGACCGACATCTGGCGCTATGCGGTGCTGCTGCGCGAGGGCGGGGTCTACTGCGACATCAACAAGATGCTCACCGTGCCGCTGGACGAGCTGATCGCCCCCACCGACCACGCCCTGATCGCGGCCGAGGACACCCCGCTGCTGCAGCCGGTGTCCTGGCAGCGCGAGCCGCTGCCCGCCGCCGCGCGCGAACGCCTGCAGCACCCCGACCTGAACCGGCTCAACTGGTGCCTGGCGTTCGAGCCGGGCCATCCGTTCCTCGCGCGGGCGCTCGAGCGGATCGTCGAGACCGCGCCGACGGTGCGCGGCCGGCACTTCGACGACGTCAAGGCGGCGGTGGTCGACTACTCCGGCCCCCGCATGTTCACCCGGGCGGTGGCCGATGCGATCGATCGCGATCCGTCGGTGGCGTTCTCGCAGGCGGGGTTGAACTTCCACGGCTTCGGCGACCAGAACATCCGCTATTCGTGGGTCCGGTACCTGCAGCACCGTTCGTACCGCCACCTGCCCAGCCAGGTGATCGTGGCCTGACCCGGCGCCGGACGGCCCCTTGAGATCCGCCGGGCCCGCCCCGATCTCCGCGGGATCCGGGAGGACTGCCGTGATCGACGCGAACCCCACCAACTTCCAGGCCGAGGTGATTGAGGCCTCGCACGACCTGCCCGTGCTGGTCGAGTTCTGGGCACCCTGGTGCGCCCCCTGCCAGGTGCTGGGCCCGATCCTCGAGGGGCTCGAGCGCGAGGCCCGGGGCGCCTTCAAGCTCGTCAAGGTCGACGCCGACGACCACCCGGCGCTGATGTCCACCCACGGCGTGCGCGCCTTGCCCACGGTGGTGGCGTTCCGCGCCGGCCAGCCGGTCGACCGCTTCGCCGGCGCCCGTCCCGAGGGCGAGGTCCGGGCGTTCATCGCGCGCCAGAGCCCGCGGCCCGGCGAGGACCTGCTGGCGCAGGCCCGCCACCTGCTCGCGGCCGCCGACTGGCCTCGGGCCGCCGGCGTGCTGCGCACCGTGCTCGCGCTCAATCCGGCCCTGGACGCGGTGCGCGCCACCTACGTCCGCGTGCTGCTGCGGCAGGGGCTGGCCGCGCAGGCCCGGCTGGCGTTCGAGCCGCTGCGGGCGCGCGCCGGGGCCCGCCCGCCGCTGGCCGCGCTGGCGCTGGCGATCGACGCCGGCCTGGCGGCCGCCCGCCTGCCCGACGAGGCCCCGCTCGCGGCCGCTGTCGCAGCAGCCCCCACCGACCCCGCCGCGCTGTGGGTGCTGGCACAGTGGCGGATCGCCCACGGCCGCTGGCCCGGGGCGCTGGACGCGCTGCTGGCGCTGGTCCGGCTCGATCGCCGATTCGCCGACGACGCGGGCCGGCGGGCGATGCTGGCGGTGTTCGAGCTGTGCGAGGACGAGTCGCTGGTGCGCGACTACCGGCGGCGCCTGGCCGCCGCGCTGTCCTGACGCCGGCCACAACGATGCCGGCCGCCGGCGCGCCGCGGATCCTGCCGCTCGACGAGTCGGCGGAGCACGACACCGTCGAGCGCTGCCGGATCCTCGAGCTGTCCAACCAGCCGGACGACCCCGATGCCTCGATCGCGCGGGCGCGGGTGGCACCCGGCGTGACCACCGCCTGGCATCGCCTGGCGGGGATCACCGAGCGCTACGTGATGCTGCAGGGCCGGGGCCGGGTGGAGGTGGGCGATGCGCCGCCGGTGGCGGTGGGGCCGGGCGACGTGGTCCTGATCCCGCCCGGATGCCGGCAGCGGATCGCCAACGTCGGCGACATCGACCTGCTGTTCCTGGCGGTCTGCACGCCCCGCTTCGTGCCGCCGGCCTATGAGCCGCTCGAGTAGGCGAGCCGGCGCGGGTCAGTCGTCGGGCCGGCCGCGCAGCGCCTTGACCCTGCCGCGCAGCACCTTCTCGTCGACCCGTCGGCGCCGCGAGGCGACGGTGGGGCGGGTGGGCAGCCGCTCGCGCGGCACCGTGGCCACCGCGTCGACCATCGCCTGCAGGCGTGCCAGGGCGTCGGCCCGGTTCTTCTCGAGGCTGCGGAACCGCTGGGCCTTGATCACCACCACGCCGTCGTCGCTCACCCGCGCGTCGCTGGCCCCCAGCAGGCGGGTCTTCACCGCGTCGGGCAGCGACGAGGCCCGCACGTCGAAGCGCAGGTGGACCGCGTTGGAGACCTTGTTGACGTTCTGGCCGCCGGCGCCCTGGGCGCGGATCGCGGTGAACTCGACCTCCTCCTCCCGGACCGGGACGGCGGGCGAGCCGGTCATCGGGCGCCGGGCGCGGCCGGAGGCGGACGCCCGGCCCGGACCTTCGCCCGGCCGAACCACGCGCGAGCCGCGCCCGGCCCCGGCGGGACCGGTTCGGGCGGCGGCTCGACCACGATCTCGCGGGCGAACAGCGCATCGGCGGTGCGCGCGACCCGCTCGGTGTCCCACCACGCATAGGCAGCCACCGCCGCCGCGCCCAGCCCGGGCACCCACCGGCTGGCCGACTTGGCCACCAGCTGCTGGCTGACCTGCAGGCCCAGCCGGGTGGCGATCGCCTGCAGCGCGGTCACCGTCAGGCGGTGCACGATCGCACGCTCGCCGGCGCGCACCACCAGGTCGCGCAGCACCTGGGAGGCCGCGTGCCGGAACAGGCAGTAGAGCATCTGCTCGCGCGTGAGCGACCCGCTGCGGCCGCGCGCGCCGGCGATGTCGGCTACCAGCTGGGCCTGGATGCGCCAGATCGCGAGCAGGTCGGGCAGCAGGGTGAACAGGCCCATCGGACCGGGCGGCAGTGCCAGCCCGCCCGACACCATCGCGGCCCGGCGGGCGGCCTGGCGGGTCAGTTGCTGCACCACCACCTCGGGGTCGGCGACCTCGTGCTGCGCGGTGGCAGGCACCCGCGAGACGAGCTCGACGATCACGTCGGCCACCCGTTCGACCGGGCCGCGCGGCTCGGCGTCGGGGGGCCGGCGGACCGCCGGCAGCCGGCTCACCGGGCACCCCGGGCAGGCGCCGCGGCGCGGCCGGCCCCCCGGCGGGCCGACCCGGGGGCCTGGCGATGGCGGCGGCTGGTTCGGGACATGCGGCGGTCGCGGCGCGGTGCTGGACGAGGGTCGGGGGCCGCCGCCCCGCGGACGCGGGGCCGTGGCCGGCGGATGCCATCATAAGCCAGCCGCCGCCCCGGCGCCGTCAGGCCGCCGTCAGGCGGCATCGGGGATAATGGCGGGCCCCTCACACAGGCCGGATCAGGGAGAGCCGAGATGAAGGAAGTCGTCGTCGTCAGCGCGGTGCGCACCGCCATCGGAACCTTCGGTGGCAGCCTCAAGGACGTCCCGCCCACCCGCCTC
>Ga0169931_10005763_pt1 | contig 18825 bp, 15 predicted proteins | sample Kivu_15m_20L_FD_129675 | JGI IMG/M metagenome (GOLD analysis project Ga0169931, IMG submission 129675) | Freshwater microbial communities from Lake Kivu, Western Province, Rwanda to study Microbial Dark Matter (Phase II) - Kivu_15m_20L... | ecosystem: Environmental > Aquatic > Freshwater > Lake... | reverse complement strand
GTACTTCGTCAGCTACTACGACTACTACCAGCCCGAGGCCTACGTGGCTTCGACGGACACGTTCATCGAGAAGGACGCCAGCCGCAACGAAAACATCGAGCGCATGCGCAACAGCGCCACGCGTTCGCTGCTCGAGCGGCGCGACGTGATCATCGTGGCCTCGGTGTCGTGCATTTACGGTCTCGGCAATCCCGAGGCGTATCAGGGCATGGCGCTGCCGATCGCGGTGGGCGACAGCGTGCAGCGCGAGGAGCTGCTGCGGCGCCTGACGCAGATGCAGTACGCGCGCAACAACTACGACTTCCGGCGCGGCACGTTCCGCGCGCGCGGCGACGTGATCGAGATCTTCCCGGCCTATGAAGAAGAGCGCATCCTGCGCGTCGAGCTGTTCGGCGACGACGTCGAGGCGCTGGTCGAGGTCGATCCGCTGCGCGGCGAGGTGCTGCGCGAGCTGAAGTCGGCGACGATCTATCCGGCGACGCACTACGTGGCGCCGATGGACCGACTGCTCAAGGCCTGCGAGCAGATCGAAGCCGAGCTGGAGGAGCGGCTGGCGGATCTCAAGCGGCAGGGCAAGCTGCTCGAGGCCCAGCGGCTCGAACAGCGTGCCAAGCACGACCTCGAGATGCTGCGCGCGACGGGTGTGTGCAACGGCATCGAGAACTACTCGCGCTTCATGGACGGGCGCGGTGCGGGCGAGGCGCCGTTCACACTGCTGAACTACTTCCCGGAAGACTGGCTGGTGTTCATCGACGAGAGCCACGTGACCGTGCCGCAGATCGGCGGCATGTTCCGCGGCGACCGCTCGCGCAAGGAGGTGCTCGTCGACCACGGCTTCCGTTTGCCGAGCGCGCTCGACAACCGGCCGCTGCGCTTCGAGGAGTGGGAGAAGCTCGTGCAGCAGGTGGTGTTCATCTCCGCCACTCCGTCGAAGTACGAGCTCGAAGGCTCGAAGGGCGCGATCGCGGAGCAGATCGTGCGGCCGACGGGTCTGCTCGATCCGGCGATCGAGATGCGGCCGGCGGCGACGCAGGTCGATGACCTGCTCGCGGAGATCCGCAAGACGATTCAGGCCGGCTGGCGCGTGCTCGTGACGACGCTGACGAAGCGCTCGGCGGAGGAGCTCACGACCTACTATCAGGAGCTCGGCGTCAAGGTGCGCTACTTGCACTCGGAGATCGATGCGCTCGAGCGCTCGGCGATCCTGCGCGATTTGCGCCTCGGCGCGTTCGACGTGCTCGTCGGCATCAACTTGCTGCGCGAGGGTCTCGACTTGCCGGAAGTGGCGCTCGTGGCGGTGCTCGATGCGGACAAGGAAGGCTTCCTGCGCTCGACGACGTCGCTGATCCAGACTTGCGGGCGCGCGGCGCGCAACGTGGAGGGACGCGTGATCCTGTACGCCGACAAGGAGACCGACTCGATCCGCGCGACGCGCGGCGAGGTCGAGCGGCGCCGCGCGCTGCAGCTCGCCTACAACGAGAAGCACGGCATCACGCCGCGCACGATCTTGAAGCCGATCCGCGACTCGATCGAGTCGCTGTACGACATGGACTACGTCGAAGTGGCCGAGCTGCCGCTCGGGCGCGGCGGGCGCGTCGCGGAGTCGGATCCGGCGCTCGAGTGGGATGCGGGCAAGCTGCGCGGCGAGCTCGCCAAGCTGCGCGATGAGATGCTGCACGCAGCGAGCGAGATGCGCTTCGAGGACGCGGCCAAGCTGCGCGACCGGCTCAAGCAGCTCGAGGCGCTGGAGCTCGCGCGCTGAGCGGCGCGGTGAAAACGGCGACGGCCCGCGCGAGGCGGGCCGTCGGAACGTGACGCAGTGCGGGCCGCGCAGGCGGCGCGCGCTACTTGGAAGGCGTGGCCGCGGCCTTGGCGCGCTCGCCGGCCTTGGTGCCCTTCCACTTCTCCGCGAATTCGACGAGCTTGTCGCGGCGCTTCGCCGTGGCGAGCTTGGCGGTCGAGGAGCGCAGCTTCTCGAAGGCCTCGGCGGCGTCGAGTTCCTTGGAGAGCACGGGGTCCTTGCGGATCGCGTCCGCCGCGGACTTGGCGCTCACACCCTGGGAGGCGGAGCCGAATTCCTTCGCGAGCGCGTCGTAGAGCGTGACGGCCTTCTGCGGGTCGCGATTCTTGGCGGAGCGCTCCGCCGCCGCGACGAGCGCCGCGATGTGCGCGTCGACTTCGCCGAGCAACGCGCTCGCGCTCGCCTTTTCGCCGTCGGTCGCCTTGGCATCGGAGCCGAAGGCCGAGAGCGCCGCATGCGCTCGGGCGAGCTTGCCCTGCTCGATCGCCTTGGCTTGCGAGGCCACGCGGCCTTCGAGCGCGGACGTCGGAGTGAAGGCGAGGAAGCTCGTCGGCAGGGGCTTCGCGCCCTTGAGCGCCGCCTCGACCTCGCCGTTGGTGAGGCCCGAGGGATGGCCCTGCCAGAGCAGCTTGCCGCCGGGGCCGATCAGGGCCGTCGACGGATAGCCAGCGATCTTGTAGGCGTTGGCGGACGGGCTCCCGGCGCCGACGCGCACGCTGAGGCCCATTTCGTCGACGTAGGCTCCGACCTTCTCGGCGTCCTCGTCGGACACCGCGAGGACCACGAGTCCCTTTTCGCCGTACTCCGCTTGCAGTTGTTCGAGGTGAGGCCACGCCCCACGGCAGGGGCCTCACCAGGTGGCCCAGAACTCCAGCACGACCGCCTGATTCTTGAAGGCGTTCAGGTCGATCTGGGTGCCGAGGTGGTTGAACCACGTCGTGGCGGTGACGTTGGGTGCGGCGACGCCGAGCTCGAGCCCCTCGTCTTGCGAGGGGACGGCCAGCACCGCCAGCGAGCCGAGGCCCAGGGCCGCGGCGAGGAGCAAGGACTTCATCGGGTGGACCTCCTTGGGACAGCGAAGACGCTAGCACGATCGGCTCCGCCGCAACAGGAGCCCAAGGGCGGGCATCGGTAAACTCCCCCGCGCCGTGAGCGAGCCGCGCTGGTCCATCGACGACGTGCCCGAGAAGCCGGGGGTGTACCTGTTCCGCGACGATGCGGGGGGGGTGCTCTACGTCGGCAAGGCGCGCAAGCTGAAGAGCCGCCTGCGTTCCTACCGTCGGCCGGGCGGCGACGGGCGGCTCCTGATTCGCTTCATGGAGGACGTGGCTGCGTCGGTCGAGACGATCGTGACGCGCACGGAGGGCGAGGCGCTGCTGCTCGAAGACGCGCTGATCAAGCAGCACCAGCCGCCGCACAACATCCGGCTCAAGGACGACAAGTCGTTCCGCATGCTGCGGCTCGACAACGAGGAGTTCCCGCGCTTCAAGTTCGTGCGCGAGCGCAACCCGCGGCTCGATCGGCGCGGCGAGGAGCAGAAGGGGCGCGCGCGCTTGTTCGGGCCGTTCGTGAGCTCGCGCGCGCTGCGCAAGACGCTGAGCGAGCTGCACCGCGTGGTGCCGCTGCGCGACTGTCCGGACTCTGTGTTCGAGAATCGCTCGCGCCCGTGCATCAAGCACCAGATCGGGCTGTGTTCGGCGCCGTGCGTCGGGCTGATCTCGCGCGAGGAGTATGCGAAGCTCGTCGAAAAGGCTGCGGCTGTGCTGCAGGGCGACACCGACGAAGTCGAGGCGGAGATCGAGGGGCGCATGCTCGCGGCGTCCGCGGAGCTGGAGTACGAGCGCGCGGCGCTGTGGCGCGATCGGCTGGCGGCGCTGCGGCGCACGGTCGAGCGTCAGGGTGTGCGGCCGAGCGACAAGCAGGCCCGCGACGTGCTCGCGCTCGCGCGTCGAGGCAGCGACGCGGTCGTGCACCGGCTCGCGTTCCGCGACGGGCGCATGGCGGAGAGTCGCTCGCACGTGTTTCGCTCGGAGTTGCCGGACGAGGAGCTGTGGCACGACGTGCTCACGGCCCTGTACGGCAGTGGGCGCCGTGAGGTGCCTCCGGAGGTGGTGCTGTCGGTCGCTCCGGCGGAGGTCGAGCTGCTCGAGAGCGCGCTCGGCGGTGGCACGCGGCTCGTCGTGCCGCAGGCGGGCGAGCGACGGCGCATGCTCGATCTGGCGCACGAGAACGCGCGCACCGCGCTGGCGAAGCGCGCCAGCGAGGAGGCCTTCGAGCAGACGGCGCTCGAGAAGCTCGCGACGCTGTGCGACCTCGGCGAGCCGCCGGAAGTCGTCGATTGCTTCGACATCTCGAACCTGCAGGGCACGAATGTGGTGGCGAGTCGCGTGCGCTTCCGAGGCGGGCACGCGGACAAGTCGGGCTACCGGCGCTTCAAGGTGCGCGGCGTCGAGGGCCAAGACGACTTCGCCTCGATGAAGGAAGTCGTCGGGCGCTCGCTCTCGCGCGGCGTCGAGGAAGAGGACTTGCCGGATCTGGTCGTGATCGACGGTGGCGCGCAGCAGCTCGCGAGCGCGCTCGCGGCGCGCGACGAGGCGGGTGCGTGGGACGTGCCGATGATCGGGCTCGCCAAGGCGCGCTCGGAGCGCAACGTCGGCGGCTCGCGCAAGGAGCGCAGCGAAGAGCGCGTGTTCCTGCCGGGCGTCGAGGAGCCCATCGAGCTCGGCCGCCACGATCCCGCACGACTCTTGCTCGAGCGCATTCGCGACGAAGCGCACCGCTTCGCGATCACGTACCACCGCCGCGAGCGCGGTCGCATCACGAGCCAGCTCGATGCGATCGACGGCGTCGGCGACGCGAAGCGCAAGGCGCTGCTGCGGCGCTTTGGGAGCGTCGCGGGCGTGCGCGAGGCGACACTCGAGCAGCTCGCGGGCGTGCCCGGCATCGGCATGGAGCTCGCCGAGCGGATTCGCGCGGCGCTCGAGAAGAAGGAGACTCCTTGAAGCACGCTGGCCACCTCGCGGCACTCGCACTCCCGCTCGTCGGGGGCTGCGCGCTCTTGCCGGAGCTCTCGAGCGAACAGGCCGCGCGCGTGCGCGGTCCGCTGGGCACGCGCATGCCGCATCCGATCCTGATGAACTTCCCGCACCTCGGTCTGCGGCGTGCCGTGGTGACGCCGAGCGGGGAACTCGCAGCGGGTGCGACGCTGTCGTACTCCTCGATCTACGAGGCGGGTGCTTCGAACGGCGACGTCGTGCGCATGGATGGCGAGCTCGCGCAGGCCACGCTGCGCGCGCGGGCCGGACTCGGCAAGGGCTTCGAGCTCGAGGCGCAGGGCGGCCTGCTGCACGGCGGCGGCGGCTCGCTCGACTCCTTCGTTCTCGAGTTCCACGACTTCTTCGGCTTTCCGAATGCGGGGCGCCGGGACGTGCCGAATGACCAGTTCGACATGCGCGTCGTGAACGACGGAGTCGAGGGCTACGCGCTCCGGTCCGACGAGTTGCAAGTGCAGGACCTCGCGCTCACGCTCGCGTGGGGCGGCGAGGAAGCGCGCGCCGGCGGCTGGTCGCAGCTCGTGCGCGGCACGGTCGAGCTGCCGACAGGCTCGGAGTCCGACGGCTTCGGCAACGGGGCCGTCGACTTTGGACTGGGCTGGAACGCCGAGCTCGACCTCGGGCGCTCGACGCTGTTTGCGTGTGCGAGCTGGGCGCATCCGGGCGCATCGAGTGCCGTGGAGCGCGCTGGAATTCAGCTCTTCGAGCGCGTGTGCGTCGGGGGCGCGTGGGAGCTGCGCCTGACGGAGCGCACGTCGGGCATCGTGCAGCTCGAATGGCTCAACCCGCTCTCCAACTCGATGAACCTCGAGGAGTTCGACGCCAGCTACGTCGACTTCGTGCTCGGCCTGTCGCACGACCTCGGTGGCCGCTGGCGCGCGACGCTCGCCTTTCAGGAGGACCTCGTGGCCGCCGCGGGCACCGACTTCTCGGTCGTGTGCGGGCTGGGCTGGGGCCTGTGAGCCGCGCGGGCGTGCTCAGCGCTCGCCGATGACGAGCTGGAAGGGCTGCGCGGGATCCGCGGGCTGCGGAAACTCGACCGGCGATGCGCCGGGCGCGGACACTTCGATGCGACCTCCGCCGAGGTAGGGCACGGGGCCGAGGCGGAAGGAGCCGTCGCGACCGCTCCAGCCACGCTGGCTTTCGTGCTCCATGGGCGGGGCCACGAGTCCGAAGAGCACCAGCGCGTCGCCGGGCGGGATCGCGAACAGGCTGGCGTCGGACACCGGGGCGCCGCGCGCGTCGAGCACGCGGCCCCGGAACTCGACAGCCGGCGCGAGCACGAGCAGGTAGTCGTCGTCTCGCTCTGGGTCGATGTAGCGCTCGCCGCCGATCAAGATCCAGCCTGCGCCGGAGGCGGTGAGCTCGCCCTGCGGCTCCTCGATCGCGAACTCGAAGCGACCCTCAGGGCCCGATTCGGTGCGCGCCTCGGGCAAGAACGCGTGTGCACGTTGCACGCCCATGCCCGCGAGCGGCTTGCCCTGCGCATCGACGACGCGTCCGCGCACGACGAGTCGCAGGCTCGGAATCGAAAACTCGTTGCGCGCTGCGCCTTCGTCCTCCGGGTTCGCGCCGGGCTCGAACGGCGGCGGGATCTCGACGCGCGGCGGAGCCCCGCGCTCGCCGGATTCGCGCGGGCCGGAGAGATCGACGTACTGCAGGCCTTCGCTGCGCGTGTCTTCTTGCACCAGCACGAAGTACGCGCCGAACGAGAGCAGCACAAGCACCACCAGCGCGTTGCGGATCCAGGGGTTGCCCATGAGTGCGTGCCGTTCGAGGCTAGCCGCGCCGCGCGCGAACGTCTAGGCGCGCGGGTGGTAGAGGCGGTGCAGGGCCAGCACGTGCTCGCGGTCGAGGTGCGTGTAGACCTCCGTGGTCTGCACGGAGGCGTGGCCGAGCATCTCCTGCACGCTGCGCAGGTCGGCGCCGCCCTCGATCAGGTGCGTGGCGAAGGAGTGGCGCAGCGTGTGCGGAGTGATGTGCACCGTCAGTCCGGCGCGCAGGGCAGCGGCTTTCACGCGGCGCCACGCGTTGGTGCGGTCGAGCGGCGCGCCGCGGTGAGTCAGGAACACTTCGCGGCGCGCGGCCGAGCCGGGCACGCGACGGCGACCGTCCTCGAGCCAGCGCACGAGTGCCTCGCGTGCGCGCTCGCCGATCGGCACGAGGCGCAGCTTGCTGCCCTTGCCGAACAATCGCAGCACGCGCAGCTGTGGCTCGAGGCCGTCCGTGAAGAGCCCGCAGGCCTCGCTCACGCGTGCGCCGGTCGCGTACAGGACCTCGAGCAGCGCGCGGTCGCGCTGGTCGCGCCAGCCCGCGCCCGCGGGAGCGCGCAGGAGACGCTCGACCTCGTCGACGGTGAGCGCGCGCGGCAGCGCATGGCGCAGCACGGGCGCGGCGAGCAGGCTCGCGGGATCCGAGTCGATGCGGCCTTCCGCGGCGAGGTGCCGGAAGAGCATGCGCAGCGCGCACAGCCCGCGGGCCACGCTCGCCTCGGCCGCTCCCGCCGCACGCCGCGCCCCGAGCCACGCCACGAGCAGGTCCGGGTCGACTCCCCCGAAGCCGCGCGCTCCGCGCTCCACGAAAAAGCGCGCGGCGGCCTCGATGTCGCGCCGGTAGGCCTGCAGGGTCGCTCGCGACAGCCCGGCCTCGACGCGCAGGGCCTCGAGAAAGTCCGCCAGCGCGGCGCGGAAGGGGGCGGGGAGCGGCTCGGCGGCCATGGGGAGAGCGTGGGGCGGGTCCCGCGCGGCTGCAAGCGTCGCCCCGAAGCGCTTTGCTTGATCTTCCGCGCTGCGGGGCTATCCTTCCGCGCCCTTGGGGAATTCCCGCAGGGGGGATTTTCCCCCGCGCAACGAACCTCCGGGGTTTTGCCCATGGCCACAAAGAAGCCCGCCAAGCTGTCCGCGAAGGACCTCGAGGAGTTCAAGGCCCTGCTGCAGAAGGCCAAGGCCGTCCTGAGCGGGGACCTGTCCCAGCTCGAGGAGGAGGCCTTCAGCCAGAACGGCAACGTCGACGCGTCCGAGTCGCGGCCCGGCGACACCGCCGACGGGTACTACCAAGAGTTCAACCTGCAGCTCCTCGAGAACGAGGAAGAGGCGCTGGCCCAGATCCTCGAGGCGCTCGAGCGCATCGAGCAGGGGACCTACGGCAAGTGCGAGGGCTGCGAGCGGCTGATCAACAAGGAACGCCTGCGCGCCGTGCCCCACGCGCGCATGTGCATCGATTGCCAGCGCCAGGCCGAGCGGCGCGGCTACTAGACTTCCCGGCGATGCGCGCGTGAGCGAGTCGAGCCGCAGCGAAGCGAGCCAAGCGGGCGTCGAGCCGCGACCGAGGGCCCGAGAGATCGGCCTGCGGCTCGCGCTCGTGGCGCTGCTCGTGATCGCGGACCTGTGGAGCAAGAGCGCGGTCTTCGCGTGGCTCCAGTCGAGCCCGTTGCCCGAGGGCATGAGCTACGACGACCACGGCCACCATCGCTACAAGATCTTCGGCGAGTGGTTCAGCTTCATGCTGTCGTGGAATCCCGGCATGGCGTGGGGTTTCGACAAGCTGCCGACGTGGCTGCTCGTCGGCGGGCGCTGCGGCGCGGTCGGCTTCCTCCTGTGGCTCGTCGTGCGCTCGAGCCCGGTGCAGCGTGTGATGACCTCGGCGCTGGTGCTGATCCTCTCGGGCGCGGCCGGCAACCTGTACGACAACCTGTTCATGGCGCCGCGCCGCGTCGGAGCGCGCTTCGGCGAAGTGCGCGACTTCCTCGACGTGTACTTCCCGGTCTGGGACTGGCACTTTCCGACCTTCAACGTTGCCGACGCGTGCATCACGGTCGGCGCCGTGCTGCTGATTCTCTCGAGCCTGCTCGCGCCGCGTGCGGCCGCGAAGCCCTGAGAAAAATCGCACCTGCGCGGGAGAGTTGCGCGGTGCGGGCCGATTGCCGGGCGGGAGCGCGGGGCGTAGTCTCTTCGCCCATGGCTTCCTTGGCAGTGGACTGCGGCGGACTCGCGCTGCGCAACCCGATCCTGTCGGCCTCCGGCACGTTCGGGCACGGGCTCGAGATGCAGCACTTCGCGCCGCCGCACACGCTCGGCGGGCTGGTCAGCAAGACGGTCACGCTCAAGCCGCGCCCGGGCAACCCGCATCCGCGCATCGCGGAGACCGAAGCGGGGCTCCTGAACTCGATCGGTCTCGAGAACCGCGGCATCGAGGCCTACTTGCGCGACGTGCTGCCGGCGATGGCGAGCGCGGACTGCGCGGTGGTGACGAACATCGGAGGCGAGAAGGTCGAGGACTTCGCCGAGCTGGCGCGCATCCTCGACGCGCGCAGCGAAGTCGACGCGCTCGAGGTCAACCTCTCGTGCCCCAACGTGCAGGGCGGCAAGCTGCCGTTCTCGACCGATCCGCGCGTTGCGGAAGCCGTGATCCGCGGCGTGCGCGCGGCGACGCGCAAGCCCGTGTTTGCGAAGCTCAGCCCCAACGTCACCGACATCGGCGAGATCGCGCGCGCGTGCGAGGCGGCGGGCGCGAACGCCGTCACGGCGGTCAACACGCTGCTCGGCATGAGCGTCGACTGGCGCACGGGCGCACCCGGCATCAACACCGTGATGGGCGGCTACTCGGGCGTCGGCATCAAGCCGGTGGCGCTGCGCTGCGCGTGGCAGTGCGCGCGCGCGGTGAAGATCCCGGTGATCGGCTGCGGCGGCATCGGCAAGGCCAGCGACGTGCTCGAGTTCTTGGTCGTCGGCTGCAGCGCGGTCGAGGTCGGCACCAGCTGCTTCAGCGACCCGTCGAACATCGCGGGACTCGCGGCGGAGATCGAGGGCCTGCTCGATGCTCGCGGCATGGGCGAGGCGCGCGCGTTGATCGGTTCGATCCGAGTCGGCGGTCCTGCGCCGACGTGCGCGACGCCGGCGGCTGCTCAGGTCGCCGCAGGGAAGGTCTGATGCGCCTCGACGCCCTCACCCCGGCCCACGTGCGCAGCGCGATCGACATCTACCTGCGCCACGCGTTCCCGCCGGGGATGGGCGGCCGCCCGCGCATCACCTCCGCGGACTTCGCCGGGCACGAGACGATCGGAACCGCGCTCGAGGCCATGGACCGCCTGCGGGCCACGGACGTCGAAGGCTGTCGGCGCTACTCGCTGCAGGTCGGCAACCACCTCTACCCGTTCATGAAGCTCGTGGTGGAGGAGTACCTCGTCAACGGCGAGTACTTTTTCGCGGTCGACACCCACGACGACCTCGACGTGCGGCCGCACCACCCCGACTACCACGCTTTTCAGGACCTGAAGGCCCACAACCGCACGCTCAAGCTCGAGATCGAGAGCGCTTGGCGCTGCGCCGGTTTGCCGACGCTCGACGACCTGCGCAGCCTGTGCGAAGAGCTCGTGGCGCGCGAGCGCGAGGCCTGCAACGGACTCTCGATCCTGCTGGTGGAGGACGATGTCGCGGTCGCCTTCGCGCTGCGCACGTGGCTGCGCGCCAAGGGCTACGCGGTCGAGCTGGCGCACACTGGCGAGCGCACGCTCGAGCGGCTGCGCGAGGGTCCGCTGCCGGACCTCGTGATCCTCGACTACGAGCTGCCCGGCCTCGACGGCGAGAGCGTGCTGGGCGAGATCCGCGCCGACCCGCGCCTCTCCGGCCTGTGCGTGCTGATGGCCACGGCCGCCAAGATCGACTTGGCGCGGCTGGCGCGCGTCAACGGGGTGCTTCACAAGCCTTACCCGCGCGAGCTCCTGTTCGCGACCCTGCGCCAGATGCTTGCCGGGCGCGTCGAGGCGGCGCCCGTCGCGGCCCGCTGAGGCGGTCCGGAGGCCCCTTTCGCGGGCTCGGCCTTCCATCGAGGCGCGGCAGGGCTTTCAATGTCCGGCTCGCAAGGCCCGCCGGGGACATCCGCGGGTCCGACCCCTTCCAGACTGCACCAGAACCTATGGCCTTCGACTGGGATTCCTTCGCGGACAAGTTCTCGATCTTCGGCGAGGGCTTCGGCCGCTGGCTCAAGGGCGCCTTCGGCTCCCAGAACGAGCGGGTGGTGCGGGCCATGGTGCCGGTCGTCGCGCAGGTCAACGAGCTCGAGGGCTGGGCCAAGGGGCTCTCGGCCGAGCAGTTCAAGGCGGAGACCGCGGCGTGGCGCGAGCGGCTGAAGGGGCTCGAGATGGACGCGCAGCGCGCGATCTTGGACGAGCTGCTCCCCAAGGCCTTCGCACTCGTGCGCGAGGCCAGCGTGCGCACGCTCGGGCTGCGCCACCACGACGTGCAGATCGTCGGCGGCGTCGTGCTCCATCAGGGTGCGATCGCCGAGATGATGACCGGGGAAGGCAAGACGCTGGTCGCGACCCTGCCGCTGTACCTGAACGGCCTGACGGGCCGCCCGGTGTTCCTCGTCACGGTCAACGATTACCTCGCGCGGCGCGACTGCGCGTGGATGAAGCCGATCTTCGACTACCTCGGGCTCACCAGCGGCGCGATCCAGTCGAACATGGGCTCGTGGGAGCGCAAGCCGATCTACGCCTGCGACATCGTGTACGGCACGAACAACGAGTTCGGCTTCGACTACCTGCGCGACAACATGAAGACGCGCGCCGAGGAGCAGGTGCAGAAGAACCTGTACTTCGCGATCGTCGACGAGGTCGACAGCGTGCTGATCGACGAGGCGCGCACGCCGTTGATCATCTCGGGTCCGGCGCAGGAGTCGAGCGGCAAGTATCAGGTCGCCGACGCGGTGGCGCGCAAGCTGCAGCGCGAGACGCACTTCGAGGTCAAGGAGAAGGAGCGCAGCGCGACGCTGCTCGAGGCGGGCATCATCGAGGCCGAGAAGCTCGTCGGCGTCGAGAGCTTCTACCTGCCGGGCAACGAAGACTGGCCGCACTACATCGAGAACGCGCTGCGGGCCCACAACCTGTACGCCAAGGACGACCAGTACGTGGTCGAGCCCGGCGAGGACGGGCAGCCCGAGGTGATCATCGTCGACGAGTTCACCGGTCGAAAGATGACGGGGCGGCGCTGGTCCGATGGCCTGCATCAAGCGGTCGAGGTCAAGGAAGGCCTCAAGCCGCGGCAGGAGAACCAGACGCTCGCGACGATCACGTTCCAGAACTACTTCCGCCTGTTCCGCAAGCTCGCGGGCATGACGGGCACGGCGCTCACCGAGGCCAACGAGTTCTGGAAGATCTACGAGTTGCGCGTGGTCTCGATCCCGACCAACAAGCCCGTGGCGCGCGACGACCGTCGCGACATCGTGTACCGCACGAGCCCCGAGAAGTGGAAGGCGATCGTCGAGGAGGTCGACGGCGTGCACAAGCGCGGCCAGCCGGTCCTGATCGGCACGACCTCGGTCGAAAAGAGCGAGCACATCTCGAAGCTCCTGCGCCAGCGGGGCGTGAAGCACGAGGTGCTCAACGCGAAGAACCACGAGCGCGAGGCGAACATCGTCGCGCACGCCGGCGAGATCGGCGCCGTGACGGTCGCGACGAACATGGCCGGCCGCGGCACGGACATCAAGCTCGGCGGCAACTACGAGTGGCGGCTCGCGCGCGCGCTCGAAGAGGAGGGGTTGCAGCAGGGCGACGTCGAAAAACTCGACGAGATCGCCAAGGTGCGCGAGCGCGTGCGCGCGGACTGCGACCGCGACCAAGCCAAGGTGCTTGAGCAGGGCGGCTTGTACGTGCTCGGCACGGAGCGCCACGAGGCGCGGCGCATCGACAACCAGCTGCGCGGCCGCTCGGGCCGTCAGGGAGACGCGGGCGTGTCGCGCTTCTACCTGTCGCTCGAAGACGACCTGATGCGGCGCTTCTATCGCGACTGGGTCAAGAACGCGATGGAGAAGATGGGCATGACGGAAGGCGTGCCCATCGAGTCCGGGATGGTGACGCGCGCGATCGAGAAGGCGCAGCGCAAGGTCGAGGACTACAACTTCGAGATCCGCAAGTCGTTGCTCGAGTACGACGACGTGATGGACCAGCAGCGCAAGACGATCTACGCCGTGCGGCAGGACGTGCTGGAGAACAAGGGGCTGCGCGAGCGCGTCGAGGAGTTCCTCGTGCAGTCGATCTCGCGCAACGCGGGCGTGCACGCGAAGGACCCCGAGGGTTTCGCGGCTTGGTTCCAGCGCGCGTTCGGGCTCGAGCTCGACAAGGCTGCGGCCGCCGCGGCCACCGAGAAGACGCCGGAGATCGGCGCGGCGGTTGCGCTCGCGAAGCGCGCCTACGACGAGCGCGAGAAGAACGTCGGCGGCGAGATGATGCGCCGCGTCGAGCAGTACCTCCTGCTCAACACGATCGACTCGCGCTGGAAGGATCACCTGTACGCGATCGACGCGCTCAAGACCGGCATCGGCCTGCGCGGCTACGGCCAGCAGGACCCGAAGAACGAGTACAAGCGCGAGGGCTTCCAGCTGTTCCAGAACCTGCTGGCGGCGATCGAGGACGAGGTCGCGAGTCTCGCCCTGCGCATCCGCGTGCAGCCCGAGGCCGAGGCGCCGAGCACGCCGAGTCGAGCCGTCGAAGCTCCGCGCCCGGCGCCGGTCGAGCCGCCGGCCCCGGCGCCCGTCGATCCGGAGACGGCCGCTGCGCGCCAGCGCGCCGCCGAGCGCCTGCGCGCCGTGGCGCGGCGCGCCGCCGAGGGTGCCGCGAACGCTCCGGCACAGCAGGCACAACCGGCGCCTCAGGCGAGCCCCGCGTCGGCCGCGGCGGCGCCCAGGGCTCCCGCTCCTGCGCGCCCGGTTCCGCCGTCCGCGCCGCCTCCGGGCACGCCTGTGTCCGCTGCTCAGGCCTTCGACTTGAAGCGCCGCCTCGACGCCCTCCAGCGCGCCAAGGAAGCGCAGGCGGCGGCCCAGAAGGGGCCGGATGTGGGCCGCGTGGACCGCAACGATCCGTGCCCGTGCGGCTCGGGCAAGAAGTACAAGAAGTGCCACGGCGCGACCGAGGGCGAGGGCGACTAGCTCGCATCGCGCACGGACGTGCTCCCGCCGCCGATCACGCGCGATCCCAGCCCGGGCGTGCTGCGCGCGACGCTGCACGGGGCCTACGACCTGCTGTGGCTCGCCGCGCTGGTCGTCGGCGCACCGTACTTCCTGCTGCGCGGGGCCTTCGACCGCACCTTCGGGCGCATGGCGGCGCAGCGACTCGTGCTCGACGCTCCGCTCCCGCCGCGCACGCGCCGGCGGATCCTGATCCACGGCGTCTCGGTGGGCGAGGTCAAGGGCTCGGCGCCGCTGGTGCGGTTGCTCGCCGAGCAGGAGCCCGACGCGGAGATCGTGATCTCCGCCACGACCGAGACCGGGCTCGAGGTCGCGCGGCAGGTGTTCCCCGGACTTGCGATCGTGCGCTTCCCGATCGACCTTTCGTGGTGCGTCGAGCGCTTCCTCGCGCGCGTGCAACCCGACCTCGTGGTGCTCGTCGAGCTCGAGATCTGGCCCAACTTCCTGCGCCTGTGCAATCGCCGCGGCGTGCCCGTCGCGGTCGTCAACGGCCGCATCACGGAGCGCAGCTTCCGGCGCTACCACCGCTTCCGCAGCACGCTGCCGCAGTTCAACCGGATCTCGCTGTTTTGCGTGCAGCTCGAGGAGTATGCGCAGCGCTTCCGCGGTCTCGGAGGCGCGCCGGAGCGCGTGGTCGTGACCGGCAACATGAAGGCCGACGGGCTGTTCCGTGAGCCGACGCCGGAGCGCACGCGCAAGGTCGAGGAGCTGCGCGGGCTGCTCGGCGTGCAGGCGGGGCAGCTGACGGTCGTGGCCGGGAGCACGCACGCTCCGGAGGAGGGCTGGTTCGTCGAGGCGTGTCGCGCTGCCGTGCCTTCCGCGCGACTGGTGGTCGTGCCGCGTCACCCGCCGCGGGCCGCGGACGTGCGCCGCGACATCGCCGCTCTCGGGCTCGAGCCGCAGATGCTGACCGACCTGCGGCGCGGCGAGCGGGTCGATCCGGCCCGGCCGCTGGTGGTCGACACGATCGGAGAGCTCGAGGCGCTGTACGCGCTGGCGGAGATCGTGTTCGTCGGCGGCAGCCTGATCGAGCACGGGGGCCAGAACATGCTCGAGCCGGCGGCGCAGGGCTGCGCCGTCGTGTGGGGGCCGCACGTCCAGAACTTCCGTCAGGAGGCGGCGCTGCTCGAGAGCGCGGGCGCCTGCCGGCGGGTGGCGGACCGAGGAGAACTGGCGGCGGTGCTGCGCGAGCTCGCTGCCGACTCGGGCGAGCGCGGACGCATGGCGGTCGCGGCCCGGGAGGCGGTGCTCGTCCAGAAGGGGGCGACCAAGCTCACGCTCGAGGCCCTGCGCAGCCGATGCCTGCAGCGCGCCCCATGACGCACACCTCACCTTGGTCGGGCTCCGGGGTGGGGGTAGACTCTTTCACCCTTCGGCCCCTTCGGGCTGGGTCCTGCGACACGTTGCATCCGATCATCCGCATCCGTCGATAGGTCCCTCGCCCCGACCCGCGGGCTACCTCTGGAACCCTCACCACCGCACACGATGGCACGTCAACTCTTCACGTCCGAGTCCGTCTCGATGGGGCACCCCGACAAGGTCGCCGACCAGATCTCCGACGCGGTCCTCGACGCCTACCTCGCGCTCGATCCCAACGCCCGCGTGGCGTGCGAGGTGCTCACGACCACCGGTCTCGTCGTCGTCGCCGGCGAGATCACGACCAAGAAGCCGGGCGTCCCGGCGGTCGACTACCAGAACATCGCGCGCGGGGTGCTGCGCCGCATCGGTTACACCGACGAGTCCGCGGGCATCAGCGCCGACTCGTGCTGCGTGATGACCGTGGTCGGCAAGCAGTCCGACGACATCTCGCTCGGCGTGACGGCCGAGACGGCGGTGGAGAAGGAGCAGGGCGCGGGCGACCAAGGCCTGATGTTCGGCTATGCCTGCGACGAGACGCCGGAGCTGATGCCGTTTCCGATCTACTACTCGCACCGCCTCGTCGAGAAGCTCGCCGAGCTGCGCTTCAACAAGTCGATCCCGTGGCTGCGCCCGGACTCGAAGAGCCAAGTGACGGTCGAGTACGAGGGCGACAAGCCGGTGCGCGTGCACACGGTGCTGATCTCGACCCAGCACTCGCCGGAGGTCTCCCACGAGGAGATCAAGAAGACGGTGATCGAGAAGGTCATCAAGGCCGTGATCCCGGCCCAATACCTCGACGCGCAGACGATCTACCACGTCAACCCGACCGGTCGCTTCGTGATCGGCGGGCCCCACGGCGACACGGGCCTCACGGGTCGCAAGATCATCGTCGACACCTACGGCGGCATGGGGCGCCACGGCGGCGGTGCGTTCTCCGGCAAGGACCCGAGCAAGGTCGACCGCTCGGCCGCCTACGCGGCGCGCTGGGTGGCGAAGACGATCGTGGCCGCGGGCCTCGCCCGGCGCTGCGAAGTGCAGGTGAGCTACGCCATCGGCATCGCCAAGCCGCTCTCGGTCCGCGTCGACACGTTTGGCACGGGCAAGGTGGGTGAGGACCGGCTCACGGAAGCGGTCTCCAAGGTGTTCGACCTGCGCCCGGCGGCGATCATCAAGGACCTCGACCTCAAGCGCCCGATCTACGAGAAGACGGCCTACCACGGCCACTTCGGCCGCCCGGACTTCCCGTGGGAGCAGACCAGCCGCAAGGACGCCCTGTGTGCGGCCTTGGGCGTCCCGGCCAAGGCCTGAGAGTCGCTTCCCCCCGGCTCGGCCGGTGAGTTCACGCGGACCTTCGCCGCCTCCCCGAGGCAGCGGAGGTCCGCTGCCTTAGGGGCGGCGGCTCGGGAGGGGGAGCGTGCGAAAGAGCACGGCTGGTCCGTGACTCCGGCCGTGCAGAGGGGTACAAACGCGCACAGTTCAGGGCCGGGATCGGCGCGCGCGTCGCGTCGCCTCGCGGTCCGCAACGGAACTCCACTCGAACATGCGCACCGCCTTCCAGACTGCACGCCGCGCCGCGCGCGCCGGCTTCACCCTGATCGAGCTCCTCGCGGTGATCATGATCATCGGGATCCTCGCGGCGTTCCTCTTGCCGCGCATTCCCGAAGCTCTCGACGCCGCCAAGGTCACGGCCTGCAAGGCCAATATGGGCGAGATCTGGAAGGGCATGCAGATCTACAAGCAGAGCCTCGACCGCGCGCCGAGTCAGTCGGGCGTCAAGTTCTTCGCGGAGATCGTCTCCAAGGACATGCTCGAGAACACCAAGGCCACAGCCAAGAAGATGACCTGCCCCGGCGTGGAGACCTCGGCGCTGCCGGGCCTGCAGGGCAAGGTCGAGACCGACTGGTACAAGGACCTCGAGGCGATCGACGGGACGTACAGCTCCTACGCGGGCCGCGACTGCAAGAACTACCCGCTGCGGCAGTTCCCGGGCTCGGGCAAGGAAGTTCTCGTCGCCGACGACAACGACCCCGAGATGAACCACCGCCACACCACCGTCGCGCTGATGGCCGATGGCTCGGTGAACACGTGGGAAATCGCGCTGCTCAAGGAGTCCGGCGTGCTCGGGCCCGACGAGATGCATCTGATCGTCGGTCCGGATTCGCCGGTCGAAGAGCTGCGCAAGTTGTCGCTCGACTGAGCGGGGCGCGAGCCCCGGGCTGTCGCTCGACTTTGCCTGGCCCCACGCCCCGCGCGGGCGGTGCGGCGCGAAAGAAGTTCCGGCCGCGAGCCGGTAGCCCTGCGGCGCGGGGCTCTCGCCCGCGGGCGTCCTCGTCCGAAGAACTGCTCCCATGCGACTCCCGGCGACCCTGCGCGCGATCCGGCCCCAGCAGTGGGTCAAGAACGTCTTCGTCCTTGCGGCGGTGGCGTTCGCGCGCGCGGACACGAGCGTGCCGCACGATGCGGAGTTTGGGGACGTGCTGCGCTCCCTGTATGCGTTCGCGGCGTTCTGCCTCGGCGCGAGTGCGATCTACCTCGTGAACGACGTGCTCGACGTCGAGAGCGACCGCGCGCACCCGACGAAGCGCCACCGGCCGATCGCCTCGGGCGAGGTCGGTGTGCCGCTCGCGTTCGGCATGTCGGCGGCCTGCGTCGCGGGCTCGCTCGCGCTCGCCTGGCTCGCGGACCCGACGGTGCTCGCGATCACGGGCGGCTACATCCTGCTCAACTTCAGCTACAGCGTGCGCCTCAAGCACGTCGTGCTCGTCGACGTATTCTGCATCGCCACGGGGTTCCTCTTGCGCGTGCAGGCGGGAGCTTACGCGGCCCACGCCGAGGTCTCGCACTGGCTGCTGCTCTGCACGCTGTTCCTCGCGTTGTTCCTCGCACTCTGCAAGCGCAAGGCCGAGATCGACCTGCTCGGCGACGAGCGCGGCAGCCATCGCGCGAACCTGATGCAGTACACGAGCGGGTTCCTCGACCAGATGGTCACGGCGCTCGCGGCCTGCACGATCGTCTGCTACACGATGTACACGGTGTCCGATGAGACGGTGTCGAAGTTCGGCGACCGCGATCTCGTCTACACGGTGCCATTCGTCGTGTTCGGGCTCGCGCGCTACCTGCTGCTCGTGAGCCAGCAGAAGGGCGGCGGCAGCCCGACGCGCGTGCTGCTCGGCGGCGACTCGATCTTCGTGGTGAATGCGCTCCTGTGGGTCGCGGCCACGGGGCTCGTCGTCTACGGCTAGCTCAGCGGGCGAGCGCCGCGCGCAAGAGCTCGACGCGTTGGGCGATGCGAGCGCTCGGCGTGCTTCCGGGGGCTGCGTCCCACGCCGCGAGGTCCGCGTCTGGGCGCGACGCATACCACGAGCGCAGCGCGGGCTCGGAGGAGGACGTCTCTCCCGCGCCGGTCGCATAGTCCGCGAGCAGCCATTCGACGTGCGCCGGCGGCGCGTCGGCGGGCGAACAGCGCAAGCGCGCGCAGCCAGCGGCGAAGCGCAGGTCGCGCGGAGAGGAGTCGCTCAGGTGCGGCTCGAGGGCCGCGGCGCTGCTGGCGAGTGCGAGGTCGGCGAGCCCGCGAGCCGCAGCCGTGCGCACCTCGAGTGAGTGGGCAGCATCGAGGCGCGCGATCAGCGCGCTTTCCGCGGGCGCGTAGCC
>Ga0169931_10005762_pt1 | contig 18825 bp, 12 predicted proteins | sample Kivu_15m_20L_FD_129675 | JGI IMG/M metagenome (GOLD analysis project Ga0169931, IMG submission 129675) | Freshwater microbial communities from Lake Kivu, Western Province, Rwanda to study Microbial Dark Matter (Phase II) - Kivu_15m_20L... | ecosystem: Environmental > Aquatic > Freshwater > Lake... | reverse complement strand
GTCCCGACCAGCTCGCGGAAATGCTGGAAAACAATGAGTAGCGCCACAAAAACGAGAAAAGACATAGAGGGCATGAGGGCGCTGGCCGTCGGACTGGTACTGCTGTTCCATGCCGGAGTGCCGATGGTCGGCGGCGGTTACATAGGGGTTGACATGTTTTTTGTGGTGTCCGGCTACATCATAACGTCCATGATGCTACGCGAACAGGACGAAAACGGGAAACTCTCACTGGCAAACTTCTGGGCGCGACGAGCGCGGAGGATACTGCCCCTGTCCAGCATCGTGGTGGTAGCAACCCTGCTGCTGGGCATGCGACTACTGGACGATGCGCGCGTTTCCTCCCTGATAAACGACTCCATATTCGCGTCTTTGTTCTCGGCGAACATCCTGTTCGCCTGGCGCGGCGGAGGCTACCTGACCGGGCTCGCCCCCGAGTCGCCCCTACTACACTTCTGGTCCCTGGCGGTGGAGGAACAATTTTACATATTCTGGCCGCTATTGTTCGCGTACCTGGCCAAAAAAAGCGGAGACGTGCGCAAAGGAATAGTGAAATTCGCTGTGCCGGTCGCAACCCTGTCCCTGGTGGCCTCCATCCTGATCACCCCCATCAACAAAGGTGCGGCCTACTACATGTTACCAACCCGCCTGTGGGAACTCCTAGCCGGCTGCACCCTGGCGGCCTGCGGCGCGGGGGCGGCGAGACTGCCCCTGCGGACATGCGGGGCATGGCTGGGACTGGGCATGCTGCTGTGGTCGGCAATAACCTTCGACACGGACACCCTGTTCCCGTCCTACCTGGCCCTGATCCCGGTGGCAGGCACCATGCTGCTATTGAACGGCAAAGACCACACGTTTTCGGTGAACCGGATGCTCTCCTATAAACCCCTGGTGCAACTAGGCGCGATCAGTTACGCAACCTACCTTCTACACTGGCCGATGCTCAAACTATGGGAAGGCAAGTACGGCGAACAAAACTTGTCCAGCAACCTGATCATCGTCGCCTCGTCCATCGCGCTGGCCGCCTTAAGTTATCGAATCCTGGAGAACCCGGTTAGATTCAACAGCAAACTCGTGGCAAGCCACCGGAAAAGCATAGCCCTAGGCGGCGTCCTCGTAGTCGTGAGCCTGACCGTCGGACTGGGGGCGGGCATAGGAAGACTGCAAACCGAAACACTGTCGTTCGACCCGGAAAAAGCCGCGGACGTGACGAGTCACAACGACGCCAAAACACGGACCGCGGAACCCGTCCGCGGTGAGGGTTCCACCAAAACGGCGGGGCCGGACGGCGACCGGGAACGTAGGGAGCAGTACGAGAACCACCAGAAGGCGACGATCCTAATCAAAAACCCCAGAGTCCTCCTGCTCGGCGACTCAGTACTGGCGAGCTCGCGCTGGTACCCGCAATCGCAGGTCGCGCTAGAAGGGTTCACCTACAACCTGGACGCGGAGTCATGCCGACGGCTAAGCAAGAAATCGTGCAAGGGTCGAGAAGGCCGGGTACCATCCACGGTCAAAGAGGCACTACGGGGCTACGATGGAAAAAACTACGACATCCTGGTCATAATGGCCGGATACCACACCACCGTCAAGGACATCAAGAACGAATTCAGATCCGTGATCGCCGCGGCCGAGAAGAGCGGCTTTGGAAAAATACTGTGGGTAAACTACCGCGAGTCCCTGAAATTCCCCCTGACTGGCAGTAACGGCACCAAATCGGCGTACTCCACCATCAACGCCGCCGTCAACGAAACCATCGCACAAGAAAACATCGACACGGTCACCGTCCTGGACTGGAACTCCTATTCCAAACCCTTCCCCCACTGGTTTATTCCTGACGACCTGCACACCACCCTGAACGGAACGCTCGAATTGAACCGCTTCCTGAGTTTGAACATCCGTAAACACAGCGGAGATTTGTGCGCGGCGACAACCACGCGATGCGACGCCATCAGTGTGATAACCCCGGGCACAAGACTGCTGGAATTCTACAAACTCAAGGACACGGACGTGCACTGCTACGAAAAGGGAAAAACCCGAGAGAAGTTGTGCGAGCGCGACAAGGCCCTAAAGTAAGTCGGGTGGCGCGTTGCGGCGGGAAGAGTACCTTGGCTAGAGGCTAGGCGGCAGCGGCGGCCCAGAAGGCCCGAACGTGCCGGGCGGCCACGGAAGACTTCAGGCACTTGTAGCCGTCGCAGGTCAACTCCACCACGAAAGCGGTGGCTCCAGCAATCTCCTTGTTCACGTACTCCGTGGCGTTGCCCGTACAAGGCGAACCGCACGACACAGTCTTAACGGATATGCCGGCCGTACGGGCGTACTTGGTGACCTTACCGTAATCGTGGACGTCCTTGCGGGACGCGTCCACCACCGAAGGAGACATGCTAGAATGGTAGAACACCACCATGGACGGAGACACCTTCTTGAAAAACTCCATCAAAGCCGCCGTCTCCGGTTCCGACGCCGGGGCCACCCCCGAGCAGTATCTGCCAGGACACTTGAGAGAGGTCCAGGAATTGGGAAAGTTGCGATTCAAGTCAACCCCCCTGGCGTTACCGCGCGTACGCTTGGAGGCCGAGAAACCGTCCGGATTCGCCACCTCCACGACCCACAGCGAAAACCCGGAAGGAACATCGAACTCAGACAGGTACCTTGCCAAGGCGGCGCTGGACGCCTCGTTACCGTGGATGGCGCCGACCACCATTACCGCCACCTCGCCGCTCCCGTAACGCGACGCGACGATAGGCTTGCCTTGCACGGATCTGCCGATCACCAGGCTGGTCGGAAACCGGGACTGGGCGGAGGCGGGTGAGAAAGCACACACCGACAAAACAAGAGCCGTTAAAAAGAAAGTCAGGGCGGTTTTGCGCGAATGCGCATTGCCAGTTTTTTTGCCGCCCGCCATACACTCAAACCGTAGTGGCGCAAACATCCCAGATAAGTGCCCGGTTTGCCGTGATTATACAGGCGCCCACAGTAATCCTCGAGATTTAACACAATTAGAAAGAGAGGACGCGTCATGGACGCTCTCAACGAAAATTCCCGGAAACTCCGGGACTACCGGGGCCCAGACAAAAAAACCAGCCAGGTTACGAACTACGGCCACGACATAACCGAGCACGACAAGATGCGCGAGAGATGCCTGGCAGAGTTGCACGCGTTCGCGGCGACCTTCCACAGGAAAACCGAACCTGCGAAGGTACGTGAAACCATCGTGAGAAAAGTAATGAACTTTTTCGCGAAGAAGAAGGAAGAACCGGCGAAAACGTACCCGAAGGTGCACGAAATCAGCGGAAACATGCTGACGCACCTGAAAGTCATCGCCAACCCGTCCCAGCCTCCCCGCGTACGCGGAGTGGCGGCAATGGAACTGATGTACGTCTACGCCGACATGATAGAGCGCTGCGAAGAGTTACAACAAATCGCGGCCGAAAATCATGAGGAGTACGACCGGCTCGAGGACCAGATCGAACTTTTCAAACGTACGTATCTGGAGATGACCTCCTGGCCCGAGAGAACCCCGGGACACCTACTGATGCCCGCGGCGGAACTTTCCACCTACGGGCAGATGATGCCGACGGGCGTCCTCATGACCGGGTCCTATGGACCGGAGCTTTTGAGAGCCTACGACATGCATAGGACACGCGGGAACAAAGTCAAAGACTTTCAAAACAGGGTCGTACTTTTGCACAGCTATCTCAAGAGTGGCGACGACCCATACCGCTGGTTCTCATGGACGGCGGCGGCAGGGGAGGGCGACAAACTGACAGGTTTGTGGACCGGAGCCATACTGGTGGGAACCTTGCGAAAAGTATGCACACCGGAAAACGTGGCACTCGGTCTTCTGGCCAGCCGGACGTCGCTGGAGTATCTGGCCGCGACCGGTCAGATCGAAAAGACCATCCGGCCAGCCGAAGGACTGGAGGCCCCCCAAGGCCTACTGTACGCCCTGACCGAACTACGAGAAGAAGCCGGCACGGGAAGATGGCGAGACTGGCACAGCCAGGGAGCCAGACACCTAGCGCAAGTCGCCAAAAGCGGTGTGAACCTTCGTTCCATCGCCCTGCGATTACCGGTGGAATTCATTCTCGATGAGAGGACCTGCAAAACCTCTCCCAGCGTCGTCAACGACGTGGCCGACTACGTAGTCGGGCACACCAACGACGAAAACGAGATAATCCTCAGGACGTTGCTGACCGAAGGGTGGGGCGGAAGCTTCACCGAACTTCTAGACGCGGCAAGGAACCTTTGACAGGAGCTGCACCCCACGAGTTACGTAAAGTAACCCGTGGGGTGCAGGCTTTTGTGGGCGGTAAGCCGTTAGAAGGCCCGTACAGGCCGCACGTACGCCCGCCCAATTTTTTCTAAGGGCTTTGGGCGCACAAACCCCTCGGGAGTGTTCATCTGAGATCCGGGGTTGAACATGTGCACACCCCAAGAATGGTCACCGTAATCATCGTACTCCGAAGAAGTCCAGTACCAGTCCTCCAGCAAACCCGAGGAAACGACCTGATTCTTTTGCAGCAAAACGGATTCCGCCAAAGAAGGCAGGTACCAGTCGGTCAACTCCCCGCCCTTGTATCCTGTGACCAGGGCCGACGCCGAACCGGGGGACGCGGATTTGGCGGCGAGAACACTGTTACGGGTATTGTGCATACCCAGCCCCACCGGTTCCGTACCCTGATAGTTCTCGGTCAACGGGGAGTACTCGTACGGTACGACGGACGCGGAAGCAGCGGGATCCTTACCCCCATCAAACCATCCGGAAGGGGCGACTTCCAGATAATAGCAGGACTCACTCAACTCGAAACCACAGGCAAACGGCTGGTCGGCCACATAGAACACCGTACCCCCGCCCGGACCCGCGTCGCCCACAGCGTACTCATAAACCCGGGCCGTAGTAATGGTCGTAACGTTCGGGGCCGTAGTAATGGTCGTAACGTTCGGGGCCGTGGACGCCATTGGCGAATCCTTTGAACTCTCGGTGCACGCGGCAAGCACCACAACCAAAACAAAAACCAGCACACCAACCACACCCCTGTGCGCGCTATCCACTATACGCTTAGCCATAAATCCCAACCCTACGGTGCCCTCATAGGCGCCGGACGCACGCATACCTGAAACCCGGATAACCGTAGAAGGGCCTAAAAAACGACAACCGCCCCAAAGGGACGGCGGCCGCGGGGCTGCTAGTGCCCCTGGAACGGATAGTGTACATAGCCACTACCGTCATATTATACGAGAGCCGAACATGTAGTCCTGGACCTCTGTATAATATTGCCGTCCCTTTGGGGAGAGGCACCGCTGAATTTCGAATTCTCGTTGAGGTGTGTCAGTCAGACAACAGCACCTCTCTTGATCCCCTTCTAGCGTCTAGGAGACCAATCGACTACTACCTTTAGGCAGCAGCAGTCTCATACGATTACCTACGACTGTTACGGCACGCAATGCCGCGACAAGTATCCGGAAAACCCCAAAGGAACCTACGGCCGCGACGGCGACACGGTCTCCGTAAAGGCGGCGCCCGGACCCCCCAGGGAATCCGGCATCCCGCCAAACTCTGCGACAAGACCGCGTACTGATCTACGATACCAAAAATTATCGGACCTGTTCGGGGATCGAGCCTCGATGATGGAAATTTCGTCAAACTTCTCGCGGATACTTTCGATGGCCTCGGGGTGATTGGCGACGAAGTCAAGCCACCAGGCGACCTCCGCCTCGCCGCCGGCGTCAAGCGAATAATCCGCCATACTGCTCATCGATCTTTCCGACACGATACCGGCGACGGTCTCCAGCGCCACCCGATCCACCCCCTTGGCGCGGGCCGCCCTGAGGGTTGCGGACACCTGAAGAGCCTGGCGTAGACGCCTTGCGGATTTCTCCGGGGTCCAATCGTCACTATCGTCGTCCTGCTCCCCGCTCTTGTCAGTGCCCGCGGCAACGTCTGCGGAGTGCGACGTTACCACCGGGGCTATACGGGCTATATCGGCTATATCGGCGGCGGTGCACCCGGAAAGGTGGGCGCGGGCTATCTCCATGACGGAAAACTGGTCCTTGCGGTCTGCGGCTTCCTCGTCGAGGGGAGGCAGAAGCGGGACAAGTTCGTTCAACAGCGGCGCGGCCGTGGCGATATGCAGACGCCGAGATCCGGCACTGGGGTTGATTTTGTCCCTGAAGTCGTCCATGCTACCCGTGTAGGAGGCCACTGCGAGCATTTCCTCGAGCTTGTTGAAATAATAGTCGGGCATGTGCTCGCCGCTGCCGGGATCCTCCCCAGCCGCCCTGCAGACCTCCCTGGCCCTGTTTACCTCGTCGACGAGAGACTCCGTTACGGAGAGTGGCACGCCCGCGGGTACGAGTACGTGATGCATGATCTTCCTGTAATCGGCCCGTTCTTGCGCGACCTTGGTTCGGTGGGCTTCATGGGCTTCGGGGCTTTCGTCGTATCGGGGCGCGTCGCGTAACTGTTTTTCCACGAACTCCTGCCCACGGGCGATGTCATTCTTGTCCACCAACTTTGCGTTATCATACTCATGTTCCGACAGTTGGGATAGTCGAACCACATCAGCGCCACTCGGAACATACGTAGTGGTTATAGATAGTGCATGCCCTATATCGGTTCTCTTGAGTTCACGATGCAGTCCCTTCTGTTTCTCCGTGTGCTCGATACGCATTGCTTTGGTGTGCTCCACCAAGGCATCGGAGGACGCGGCAAGAGAAAAGTCGCGGGAAGTGCTGGTGGAGGATACGGCGGTAGACACCAGAAGAGCAGTTTCTTCAGGAGACAGGCCCCGGGTGGCGAGTTCCTTGGAGAAAGCCAGACATTGGTGGTTCACGGACGGCCACGCGAGGTTGCCGACGCGCCATGTAGCGGACACGCCGCCTTCCGTCATTTCTCGGGTTAGAAGCAGCTCCACGGGGACCCTCTCGCGTGCGGCCAAAGCAGAATCGTGCATAGGAAATGCCGACACACCGCTGCGGCCCTCGACAGGCTCCAGTGGAGAAGAATTTAGCATTCTTTCGGCGGCCAGGTGCATGGCGGCGGTAAGAGTCTCATCTGCACCGGTCCACGGGGAGGGTTCATGTAGACCCAGGGCCGCGATGCCTTTTTGTACCAGATCATGGTGTGCGGGTGTCAGTTCGATACCTTTTGCCGATTCCCTGAGTTCGGAGGAGACGACCGCCCACCTGTCCGTCGTGGGGACGTCCTTCCACCGACCGAGACCGGGGGTGGCGGCATACCGGGCTACCAGTCGCTCATCCGACGCGCTAGCAACGTCGGACAGTGCGCTGACGAAATCGATGCGATCCTGTACTTTCGGACTTGCCAACGCGGCAGCAGCAGCGTGGGGTTCCCGGGAAGATGAGGCTATCTTTGCGTACTGATAGGCGGCTTTCTCTCTGGCCTCCGTGTCTTCTATGTCCGCGATCACCTGCGGACAAGGCAGAAGACCTAGCCACAACTTGTCCCTAAGCTGCGTGGCGGGTTGCGTCTGCGCATCAGGAATCGCGTCACCGTAGGCGGCGACGTATGCCGCAGACGCCGGCCACCCGTTACGCCATGCCTTGTGAGCGGAATTCACGTCGCCTGGGAAAAACTCCATATACTCAATGGCTTCTTTTTCGCTCATGCCCGCCGTACGGAGAGAGTCGACGAGTTTGGACTTGTCACTATAGTTCGCGGGGAGAGTCTGATAATCCACGCGCATGCCGTGTTCGCTTTTCTGTTGTTCTATCTCCACTAACTCTTCCTTGCCGTGCTCGTCGCGAAATTTGTAGGTACCGAAACCGGTCTTGGATAGTTCCTCGATCGCCAACGCGCGTCCAGCCGGGCCGCGGACATCCACCAGGTTGCAATCCTCGCCGGGCTCAAACAGTCCCCTGCCCCAATTACTGTTTGATTGAACCATGCTCTCAAGAGCCCGCAGGCGGCGCACCGCGGGAAACACGGAAGGATCTTTCTCCAACAAATCGTATCTGGCCTCAACAGTATAAACACCAGCGGGGATACCCGTCTCGCGCGCCTTAGCGTTGCTATACTCTCTCAGACTATCAAGTTCTGCGGGAATGCTGGCGGCAGTATAGGAAAACGAAGACTCTACGCCGTCATCGTCGACGCGGTTGACGGTGAACCCTTTAGGGTTCACGCTCACCCTGGTTTCGTGTGCCGAGCGTTGGCCATGCCATACCCTCTGCGTACCCGAGTCACCCGCGTAGGCATGGTAGCCTATGTCCGCCTGACTCAAATTGTCGTTCGTCAAGGGCAGATCATGCAGGCTGATGTCGTTGGAGTGGGCGCCCACCAGCACCCGGTCGAACCGCGTGGATAGTTCGGCGGCGGCGCTGTCGTAGATAGAGCGAACCATGCGTGTGCGTTCCTGCGAACCGCCCAGGCGCGCCTCGATGTTGTCGAAAATCACACCCGTCGAAGCCCCCTGAGGGTCACTCCTGTCTTTGGCGGCCCAGACCCAGGACTGCGCTATCACCGTACCGGCGGCATCCTCCACGACGAAAAACCCGCTGGCCGGGTGGGACTGCCCCGCCTCGGCACAAGACCGCCCGGCCGAGCCCGTGTGCTGACAACAGTCAGTAAGCAGGCCCAGCTGCATGCCCCGCGGGTCGTCGCGTCCCAGGAAATAGCCGCGATACCCTGACGCAGGAGCGTCACCAGACTCCTCGCCGGGGACGAACACCTTGCCCACCGGCAAAACGCTCGGTATGTTCCGCGAATAGTGGAGATGGACGAGACTTATGTCGGCATTAGAGGCGGCGACTTTCGAAGCGGCAAAGAACGAAGTGGCCTGGTCGGTGTGGCCGCCATAGTCCATACCCATGCGTGCTTTTACGATATCCCGCATGTTGGCATCCTTCCCGCCGAAAAGTGCCCAGGATTCCGCTACCAATTGGAGAGAGACACGTCCTTGCTCCCCCTCCATCGCGCCCGCGCCACGGTTATCGGCGAGCAGCCAGTCGCCGAAACGGGTACCGTCCGCGGCGGTGGCGGAGGAAACGTTTGTCGGCAGCCAGAAAAGCGCATCGTGAATGCTCACCCGGGCGCGTTCGTCGGGCTCGCCCCCACGGAGAATCCGTCCGATACTCGCGATACTCTCCTCGTCGTTTTCGGTGAGAGCGTCTCTGTAAGCATTCAAGTGCTCGAGTTCCTTTCGTTGGGCGGCGCGCTTCATTTCTAAATCCTGTGGTACGACGTCCCCCTTGAGAACCGCGTCGCCGAAAAAATTGGTGCCCCACAGGGCATGCTCGCTCTCGGAAGCGGCCGTCAAGAACTTCTGGCCGGCACCCGCTACCACACCCACATGCTCGTTGCGCTTTTTCTGGATGTTCTTCAGTTCCCTGGGATTGTCGACATCCGGGGCCAGAAAAGACAGGAGGTTCTCGTCATCCCGGGCTTGCGACAGCAAACGGTCAAGTTCGGCCTGAGCCGAGGGGTCGTTAGCGACCTGTTTCAGGGCGCGGGAGTACTTTTCCAACCATGCTTGGATAGGTTCGAGCCGTTCGCGCTCCTCCCCGGTGATGTCACCGGACCCTAAACGGTCGGCGACATTTTTAACGCGGTTACTCATCTCCTTGGAATTCGGCAGAACGGCGCGCAAGTCCGCGTCTGCCAGACTGCGCATCGCCGCGGTCAGCGATGACTTTTCACCGGCATTGAGAAGGCCTTCGTAGAAACCGGCCAACCTGGCTGACGACAAAACCTCCTCAGCGGAAGGCGGCTGCTTTTCCAGGCTCCTGGTCAGTGCGTTTATCCTGCCACTGACTTCCGGCATCTTGGGCAGAAGGTCACGGTTTCTGACTTCATCCAAAACAGGGGAAGTAGCGGTATATTTCAGCCAGTCAATGGCTTTGTCTCCGAAGGTCGCAACGGCGCGCAGCGCCAATTCTAAGTTTTGCGTCGGGGTCGCGCCATGTGGCACCGCTCCCATGAGATCGAGTATGTTCTGCAAATTTCCAAGATTCGTCTCCTCGATGACTTGTTTGGCGCGCCCTTCATAAGGTAGACTCGGGGCGAGGCACAGTTGACTGAGTAGCATGCGGCGCTCACCGATACCGAGAGCAGGGAACATCCTGGCAAGTACCATCTTCACCGTACCATACTTTTCTTCGGCGGCTCTAGGATCGGCATCGAAAAGTTCTTTGACGTCGACGATAATCTCGCCCGCCCCAGCACCGCCGTGGCGGGCTATCCCGGCGGCCATGAGAGCGAGTTTGTCCCCGGCGACGCCCGCCAGACCGTGTTCGCGAACCAGAGCAAGAGCCTCTGCCGCCGTCAGCGCACAAGAAGAAATCAGGGCGGAAGCCGCAAGAGCCTCTTCCTTGTCGGTGCTATGCATCTCGTAGCGATGATTCAAGGCGTCACGCAGAGGATCGTCGCTCTCGGCGAAACGCGCAATGTAACTGGCCTCACTGTTCACGCTGGTTGCGTCCTTCGGGTCGTAAATATCCAGACGACTCGGGTCCCATTGGAATTGATAACCATGCGAGTAATAGGAAAGCGGCGGGTCGTCGTAGATCCCACTTGCGAGAAGAAACCTGGTGAAATCCAACTTACTTACATTGGGGGGAAGAGCGAGAGCATCTATTAGATCCTCTTTTCCTGCGCCTATGCCGCCGGCAAACCCTGCTTTCAACAGCGATGACCGCAAGAAGGCAATTGCCGGACTAGGCCCGCGACTAGATCGTCGGTCGAGCAAACTAATATCCGAGATCACCTCATGAGACTGTTTTTCCCAGAGGTTCTTTACAGCCTTCTGAGACTCTTCATCCAAACTATCCCACAGTCTGCTCATCGTTACCACGGTCGGCGACAACGCGCCAAGTTTCCTCAGACGAGCCACCTTCTCCGAACCGCGACCGGTCAGCATAGAAGCCGGCACCATCTTGCTCTCGGACTCCAGCGTCCCCTCATCGGCGTCCTTACCGGCAATGGCCACGCGAACATGCGAACCGTACCTTACGGCCTGATCCACCTTTCGCAGGCGTTTCCAGCGGGTACCGTCGTGGACGTACAGGCGCTCATCCTTCTCGTTGAGGGACGCCCAGGACACCTGAATGAAGTTCCCGTCACCGTCCAACCAGGTGAACCCGGCGGCCATGCAACCTTTCGACGGTTTGCCTTTTGCTGTTTTAATAAAGCCTCCTGTTAGTTGCGGCGCAATTTTACACCATTAACTGTCGGTGCGAAACTCTCTAAATCCAATGACGCGAGTCGCATCTACGGGCGACGAGAACGGCGCGGCGGGGCGACGAACCTAGCGGTTCATGAAGGCGTCAACGGCGACACCGACGGCAGCGGCGACGCGCTGGTCCAGTCGGTCGTCGGTGACGGCGATGTCGTAGGTATCCCTGATGCGCAGGACGACACGGTTGATGCATCCGACACTATTGCCGCCCGCGTCGAGGATGCTGAACTGAATAGGCAGCAGCCAGGGGATGTCGACGACGACGTTGACGATGCGCCGAAGGACGGCGAGCGTCGGGTTGGTCTCCGTGACCTTCCACGTGCCGGCGGAAGACTCGACGACGTACGTGGACCGGCCCAGCGACGCACGGAAATCCTTGGTGATCACGGCCAGGACGTTGCCGGCAGCGTCCGCGACTTCGTAGGTGCCGCGGATCTCGAGTATGTTGCGGCCCTGGACGGTGAAGAGGGTTGCCGTGCCGTCCGGGGTGGTGCAGATGACGCGCTCCTTGAGTTTCATGCGCGCCTGACTGATCCTCCCAACGGGAACGGATGCCGGGCCGTCCACACGCGAGAGATCCCAGACGTTCTTGACGACGGTTATCTTTTGGGCGAGTTTCAGGCGATAGGCCATGGTGGGTCATTGTTCGGCGCCGGAATCCTGCGTCAGGGTGCCCGGGACAACAAGTGTGGCAGGGCGGGCCCGATCTGCTAGTTATGCCACCGAGTTATGGTGCCCGGAAAACAAGAGGACACTACACCCAATGCGGGGTGCGGGCATACTCGTCCAGCACCCTGGACTTCTCCGAACTCGAAAGCCTGTCTATCAGCAACACCCCGTCGAGATGATCCACCTCATGCTGATACAACCTGGCCAACAGATCGGTCGCCTCGACGGTGACATTTTCGCCGTTCGCGGAAACCGCGGAAAGCAGAACGCTCCGTGGACGCACAAGATCCACGAAAAGGCCCGGCATGGACAGGCAGCCCTCCACGAAAGACCATTCCCCGGAAGTCTCAACTATCACGGGATTGAACAAGACCCGCGGGGCGCCCCCGAGATCGTAAACGAACACCCTCTCCATTACGCCCACCTGGGTTGCGGCCAACCCCAACCCCCCGGAACGGTAGAGAACCTCGAACATGGAGTAGACCAGTTCCTGGTACCGTCCGTCCACGTTGGAAACCTCTTGCGCCCTGCGTTCCAGGGCCGGGCTACCGAGGGTGAGTACATCGAGATGCATCCTACCCACTGTGCCCAATCCCCGACACCGGGCACAGTGGGTAGGATGCTACTTCAACACGGGAGAACAGGACACACCAAACCATGACCACCTTCAAACACATCCTGGAATCCGCGCGACGAGAAATAGAGGAAGTAGACACCGGGACCGTATCCGCGATGATAGCCGACGGTACCGTGACCTTGCTGGACGTGCGCGAGGCCGACGAATACGAACAAGGAAGCCTGCGAAACGTGGTACACATCCCGCGCGGACACCTGGAAGCCCAGGTGGAAACCAGGATAGTCGACAAACAAGCAGGAATCGCGGTATACTGCGCCGGCGGAGTACGCAGCGCCCTGGCGGCAAAAACCCTCAAGGACCTGGGGTACACGAAGGTGGTGAGCATGCTCGGAGGATTCAACCAATGGAAGAACGAGAACCGCCCGTGGACCAAACCTGCAGTCCTGCGACCGGAGCAGAAAAACCGCTACCAGCGGCACATCCTGCTGCCGGAAATCGGCGTGGACGGTCAGGCGAAATTGCTGCAAAGCAAGGTCTTATTGCTGGGCGCAGGCGGCCTGGGTTCGCCGGCAGCGTTGTACCTGGCCGCCGCCGGGGTGGGCACGCTAGGCATCGTCGACATGGACGAGGTCGACGCGAGCAACCTACAACGCCAGATTCTGCACAATAGCGACCGCGTCGGCGAACGCAAGGTGGACTCCGCCAAAAAAACCCTCACGATGTTGAACCCCGACGTCAACGTTGTCACCTACGACACGCGCCTAGAGGCGAGCAACATCGTCGACATAATCTCGGGCTACGACGTGATCGTCGACGGGGCCGACAACTTCCCATCGCGATACCTATTGAACGACGCGAGCGTGAAACTCGGCATCCCGGTGGTCCACGGTTCGATCTTCCGCTTTGAGGGAATGGTCAGCGTATTCCATCCGCTGCGCGGCCCGACGTACCGCGACATGGTGCCCGAACCGCCACCCGCCGAGATGGCGCCGAGTTGCGCGGAAGCGGGCGTACTCGGCGTACTACCGGGCATCGTCGGATCCATACAGGCCCTTGAGACCATCAAATTGCTGCTAGACCTGGGCGACCCGCTGATAGGCCGCATCCTGTCGATAGACGCCACGGCGATGGTATTTAACACCTTCAACCTGCGCAAAGACCCGGAAAACCGAATAACGCACGCCAACAGGGACAAAATAACGATCCGCGACCTAGAAGGATCATGCGCGGCGTGGCAGGGAGAGTGACGACCGAGAACAAGTCGCACACACAACAGGCCAAACAGATCGGCAAGTCCTGAGCGACACGCGCCGTTGGCGCCAACCCGGTGCCGAACCCCCCGAGGAAGCGGGCGAGGATCAGTAGTTCAACGCCGGCGGAACGGTGGTGGGGGCGGAAACCCGTATGGATGCAAGCACCAAAGTCACGTCGATCACAAGAGGCTCGGAACCCGAGGGTTCGTCCACCATGAGCACCCACCAGTAGGCGAACCCCTGATAAACCGCCCTGACATGCACGTGCCTGGGTCCCTCACCCTCAGCCGGGACCGCGGTCCGATAGGAAACCTGACCGGTGGCGTTCGAACGCTGCTTGGAACGCCACGACTCGGAATAAACGCCCTCCGGCCCGTTGTGCCACAGGTCCACCTCAACGTCCTTTGCGGGAGCGCAGCCGGCAGGTTCGACCACTGTCAACATCACGTTTAAACCGGAACCGTCACTGGTTACCGCCGGGGAACCTTCGGTGAAAGACTCGGAGGCATTCAGCGAATAGGCTCCCTTGCAGTGCGAGGTCACATCGGTGGAGGTGGGCAGCGAGACGGCGGGCAGAGACGAGGCGGAAGGAGCGACGGGGTCGGAACTCGACGAACAGCCGACAAGAAGACAGAGGAGGGAAAAAATCGTAATTTTTGCTACGTGGGGCATGCCTCATAACTGTGCCGAAAACCCGGCTAAACAACAGAAGCCCGCGCCGGTGATGTCTACGTGGTTTGCTACCCCTGCCGGGCGCCTGATTACCGGGTCGAGAGTGCATGCGACCCGCCGCGGCCGGAGACGTCACACCGGCAGGGAGGCGTCGGCGACGGGGCGGCGGGACCGGATGCGCTCGGCGATCTCCCCGCTGGCGCCCAGGTCCGAAGGGTCGCACCCTCGCGGATCGAGGAGCCGCCGGTTTCCTTCCGTGGTCGTGCTGGCGTTGTCCCTCGCCGAGGTCGGTCTCGCGACGATCATCTTGCGGCTTTGCTCGATCGCGTACCTGGCGGTATGGAGCGTCCCCGACGGCAGGCCGCACTCGGCGATGAAGACCCGCGACGACGAGGCGACCTGAAGGCGATTACGGGCTATAAGCGTCCCCTTGCTCGGCTCGGTTCCCGGCACCTGCTCGGATAGCAGGCCGCCTCCCGCCTCCATGATGCGTTCGGCCAGCCTGATGTTGACACTCGGGGTGGGGACGTCGACTCCGGAGCCGAGGATCGCCCAGGTGGGGATCCCCGCCGCGAGTGCGGCGTTGTGCGCCAGGGTGTCGACACCGCGAGCGAGACCGGAGACTACCCCGCTGAAGGTGCCGGGGATGAGGTCGACGATCGTCTCGGTGCACGCGCGTACGGCGCGAGCACCAAACCCGGTCGGGTTGCGTGTGCCGACGATGGCGATACCGCCACCGGGTGGAAGAGAGCCGCGGTAGAAGACCACGACGGGAGCACCGGGGAAGTCAAGCCACGCGGGCCAATCGTCGTCGAAACGGGAGATCGCCCGCACTCCTGTCGGAAGGGCTGGCTCGGGAATATCGGCGGCGGCGCGCAAGAGCTGCGTCGCTTTCAAACTGCTGCGGTCGGGAACGTCCCCGGGGTCGCTCGCGAGGAACTCTTCCCAGGTATCGTACCGTGCCGCAATCTTGACAGCCGCGACGTGTCCGATGGCGGGCAGTAAAAGGAGACGGTGCAGGGAAGCGGTGTTCTCCAGGCCTCGCCGAGGCTCGCGACGGGTGGGGAGTGCATGGCGCGTTGGTTAGTCACGGTCCTAGTCTATCATGTCCCGGGCCGCCACGGCGGCAACCACGCTCCCACCGCGCTGGCGGGTTTGCTACGTGGGGCATGCCTCATAACTGTGCCGAAAACCCGGCTAAACAACAGAAGCCCGCACCCTGTTGCTCTAGGCGGATTGTTCCCGCGACCCGGACGACCTTGCGAGAATGGCGGCTTTTCATCCATGACACCCCACGATGGCAGATGTGACAAAAACACCCGTCACCGTGGGGCGGCGGAGCAAAGCGGCCACCATCGAGGAAAGGCGAACCTGACTGCAAAAAACGGGGGCGTGGGCACAATCAATAGTATGATTACGGTAACAAGTTCCGCGGCAACCAAGGTAAAAGAGCTACTGGAGGCAGAGGGGGAAGCAGGCATGGCCCTGCGCATAGCGGTGCGTCCGGGGGGATGTTCCGGATACTCCTACGAGATGTTCTTCGACGGGGACAGGAGCGATACGGACTCCGTACTGCAACAGGAAGGCATCACCGTTACCATAGACAGCGACTCTGGAAAACTTCTCAACGGCGCCACCCTGGACTACAGCGACGGACTGAACGGAACAGGTTTCAAAATAACCAACCCCAACAATTCGCGAACCTGCGGATGCGGACAATCCTTCAGTTGACCGAAACGAACCGGTGACGAGACAACCCATGCCTGTGGCGGCCACGCGCGCGGAAAACGCCCGCAAAACTTACGGAAAAGGGGAAGACTCCGTTAACGCCCTGGACGGGGTGACCGTGGACTTCGAACAGGGGAAATTCAACGCCATAATGGGACCGAGCGGATCCGGTAAGTCCACCCTGATGCACTGCCTGGCCGGACTGGACTTCCTTACATCAGGTAAAACCTACATCGGGGAGACCGATCTCTCCGGGTTGAGCGACAAACGTCTCACGGAACTCAGGAGAGACAAAGTAGGGTTCATCTTCCAGGGCTTCAACCTGATACCCACCCTGGACGTCAACGAAAACATAACCCTGCCCCTGGCACTCGGCGGCCGGTCGGCGGAAACCGAATGGCTGCAGACGGTGGTGAATATGGTGTCGCTGGCGGACAGGGTCAAACACCGCCCCAGTGAACTGTCGGGAGGGCAGCAGCAGAGGGTTGCGGTAGCAAGGGCGTTGGTCAGCAAGCCGGAAATAATATTCGCCGACGAACCCACCGGCAACCTCGATTCCAGGTCCGGCGGAGACATACTACGCTTCATGCGGCACGCAGTAGACGAGTTCAAACAGACCATAGTCATGGTGACACACGACGCGGCGGCAGCCAGTTACGCCGACAGGGTGGTGTTCATGCGTGACGGCAAACTTGCAGGAGAACTACACCAACCCACCCAGAACAGTGTGTTGGAGTACATGAAAAACCTCGACTGAAAGCCGGGGCAAACCTACCTTGCGGGCCGCGGACGCCCGGAAGAACGGGACCTGTCGTTATGGAAAACGTACTTGCTGGAAACTTTTTTACCGCGGGAAACTTCCCGACCCTTGACCTGAAGAACGTCCCCGTCCTGGCACAGCAGGGCCCTCTCCTCGGGCACCCCCATCACCACACCCAGGGAACGGTTGGCGTGCATGTGAATGTATTCCCCGTGAATCGGCACGAACCAGCGTGGGTTCACTATGCTCAAATACATCTTGAGATCCTCGCTCTGGGCGTGACCCGAGGCGTGCACATCGGCCAGACCGGAATGAACAACCGTCACACCCCTGCGCAAAAGGGCTTCGATGGTGTTGGCCACCCCCAACTCGTTTCCTGGAATGGTGTTGCTTGAGAGGATCACGGCGTCCTTGGGCCCCAGGTCTACGTCCCGGTGCTCGCCTTTGGCCATCGCGGTCAGGGCGGCCGTCGGTTCACCCTGGGATCCCGTGGCTATTATGCACACCTTGCTCGGCGGATAGTCGTCCACCTGAGACATCTTCACCAAACTCCGGTCGCTTATATGGAGAAGACCCAGACCCCGGGCGAGATCTATGTTGTTCACCATGGCTCTGCCCAGAGGCACCACCACGCGGTCCTGCGCCAAGGCGGCGTCTATCACCTGCTGGATCCTGTGGATGTGGCTGGCGAAAGTCGCGGTTATGATCCGCTTGTCCGAATTCTTGTTGAAGATGTTACGCAAAACCTCCCCCACCGAACTTTCCGAGGCGCAGTGACCTCTCTCCCCCGCGTTGGTGGAATCCAGCATCAACATGAGGACCCCGCTTTTTCGAGATATCTCACCCAGACGACTCAAACCGGTACGCCTGCCGTCCACAGGGGTCAGATCCAGTTTGAAGTCACCGGAGTGAACTATCGCCCCTTTGGGGGTGTGCACCACGATGGCGTGGGCTGAAGGAACCGAATGGGTGACCGGCACGAACTCCACATTGAAACCGCCTATCCTCACCCTGGAAAAATCGTGAACCGGAATCATCTTGACCCCACGGTTGCCCTTTCTGATCTTGTTGCCGAGCATTCCCAGACTGAAGGGAGAACCGTAAACAGGGAAAGAGTGCCGGCTGAGAAGCGCCGGAAATGCGCCGATATGGTCCTCGTGACCATGGGTGACGACCGCGCCGACTATCTTGGAGTCCCCGTCAAACCACGAGAAGTCCGGAATGATCACACCCTTCTCCTTGTCGGCCGGATCCCTGGGGAACATGATCCCGCAGTCTATGACCAGAATCTCGCGGTCGAGTTTGAGGGCCATACAGTTCCTGCCGATACTTCCCAGACCGCCCAGGAAAACCACCTCTAGACTGCCGCTACTCACAACAAAAACTTTCCGAGCTCATCGGCGCAATGGCGGCAAGGTCACCGGAAACAACCACAGCAAAGAGAAACATACTGCCTAACACGTCAGGTGTGGTCCGCCCGGTCGAAGTTATCGTCGTTGACGGCCGGGCCTGCTGGGTCGAGAATTTCTCGCAAATCCACAGATGGATCCAGGCACCGCAAACGAGGATTCTCCACCTCGACCAGGACTCCGTCAGTGAACTTGAATGTGTACTCTACGTACAAACTGATGGTCGGATGGGTCCGGGGAACGAACACGGTGCAGCAGTGAAGCCGGCCGTGAAAATCTACCATTTCCGGACGAGCGAACAACGGGGTATGGAACCACTCCCTGCTCTCGCGTTCCAGGCGACCGTCGGCATGTATGACGTACTTGTCCAGCAGACACTCCATGTCCTTGGTTTGAAGACCCGAGAGTTCAACCGTAGCGCGCAGCTCCTCCAGCAGCGGCGGCGACAGACGGGGTTCCGGCGCGGGAAGAGGGCGCCGCAAAAAAACAGTATCAAACATTCCCATATATTGATTACTGTGCCTTGAGCAAAGGCTGCGGCATAGCACTCCTTGAGGTGCGG
>Ga0169931_10005761_pt1 | contig 18828 bp, 15 predicted proteins | sample Kivu_15m_20L_FD_129675 | JGI IMG/M metagenome (GOLD analysis project Ga0169931, IMG submission 129675) | Freshwater microbial communities from Lake Kivu, Western Province, Rwanda to study Microbial Dark Matter (Phase II) - Kivu_15m_20L... | ecosystem: Environmental > Aquatic > Freshwater > Lake... | reverse complement strand
CGATGTCAACAAGACACCATCACCCGTAGGCGAACTGGGTCAGGTCACCGGCCTCGAACAGGTCATAAAGGAGGTGGAGAATTCCATTAACCTCAAATGGCGCAAGCTCAACGGGGCCAGCAGCTACACGGTGGCCATGGTCGCCTTCTCGCCAGGGCAGCCCTACCCCGAACCCACCGAATACCGTTTTGTGGGCAACACCACCACTACCCGCTTCAGCATCAAGCAGCAGCGCCCCGGCTCCACCTACCTGGTGCGCGTGGCCGGTGTGGGCGCCAAAGGACAGGGCGCATGGAGCGACCCCCTCGCGTGCATCGTGGTCTGACGACTCCTCATGTACCGGATGATATCCCCCGTCAGGCAACTGGCGGGGGATTCTTTTTTATGGGATAGGATTGTCAGGGTTTGAGACACCAATTTAACGTTCATTCAATGCTGCTTGCTCACCATGACATTCGCACCACCCATGTCAGTGCATAGTTTACATATCGTAGTGTGAAAATTGAACCGCAATCTCTAGCACTTTGAAATCTCCGCCCATCGCCCAAGCTAGCGTTCCGCAGGATCATTTGGTTGATCCTTGAGTGGGGCGGTTCATTGAGCAGTTCTTGGCCGTAATAGCGTAGAAATGCCAAACCCGTGCGGGGTAACCACGGGCCGGAAAAGTGCACACTTCCCTCCCCTACCTTCGCTGTTCCTACAAAAGGCGCATGACCTACGATCATATTCTCTTCGAACAGCAAGGTGGTGTGGCCCGCATCACACTCAATAGGCCCGATAAGCTCAACAGCTTCAACGTTGGCATGGCCATGGAGCTGCAGGCCGCTCTCGATGTCTGCCTGACCGATGACTCCATACGCTGTGTGCTGCTGACCGGTGCCGGCCGCGGTTTCTGTGCCGGGCAGGACCTTGCCGAGGCCATCGAACCAGATGGCATGGCCATAGAGGAGCATGTCGATACCAAGTACAACCCCATTGTGCGCAAGATCCGAGCCCTTGAAAAACCGGTGGTTGCCGCTGTGAATGGCGTGGCGGCTGGCGCTGGGGCCAATCTGGCCTTTTGCTGCGACTTCATTGTGGCATCGGAGGCCGCTTCGTTCATCCAGTCGTTCATCAACATAGGTCTGGTGCCCGATACAGGTGGCACCTACCTGCTGCCGCGCATGGTGGGTCTGCACCGTGCCACCGCCATGACCATGCTGGGCGACAAACTCTCTGCCACCGATGCCGCCACATTGGGCATTGCTTACAAGGTGTGCCCGGCCGACAACCTCATGGATACGGCCATGGAACTTGCCACCCGCCTCTCGCTAATGCCTACACGTGGCCTCGGCCTCACAAAAAAGGCCCTCAACATGAGCCTTTACCACGATCTGGATCAGCAGTTGGAAGTGGAGAAAGAGCTGCAGGGCATGGCTGGCCGTACTGCTGACAATGCCGAGGGCATAGCGGCTTTCCTCGAGAAGCGCAGACCCGTTTTCACCGGCCACTGAGCCATGGCTGCAAGGGTGGCCCTTGTTACCGAGGAGCGCTACGTGCGTCCGGTGCAACCCGATTGGTACGTGCAGCAGATCCTCACCGAGGATAGTCTGCTAGCGGCTTCAATGGCCGACCTCGGCATCGCTTCTGAGCGGGTCGATTGGGCCGATGAGGCCGTGAACTGGGAAGCCTTTGATGCAGTCATCTTCCGCACCCCGTGGGACTATTTCCACAAGTTCGACCGGTTCAAGAACTGGCTGAAGCGTTGTGAAGGGAAGGTGCGGTTCATCAATCCGATAGGCACGGTGCGCTGGAACATGGACAAGCACTACCTGCGCGACCTGGCACAACGCGGTATCGCCATTCCCGCAACGGTTTTCATCCTGAAAGGGGATGCCGGCACATTGGCCCACCATATGGCTACGAGCGGATGGCCGCGAGCCGTGCTCAAGCCCACCGTGAGCGGTGCCGGGAGACACACCTACCTGCTCGATGCCGCTGATGTGTCAGCACACGAGGCTGTATTCCGCACGCTCATCGCTCAGGAGGACATGATGTTGCAGGAGTTCCTACCCAGCATCATGGAGCGGGGCGAGGTATCGTTGATCGTCATTAATGGCCAATTCACCCACGCGGTGATGAAGACTGCCAAAGCAGGCGATTTCCGGGTGCAGGACGATTTCGGGGGGACCACCGCACCCCATCAGGCATCGGCCGATCTGGTGGAATTCGCAGAGAGCGTGATCGCGGTATGCGATCCTATTCCGGCCTACGCCCGTGTGGATGTGATGTGGGACAACCAAGGCCACCCGGTGGTCTCCGAACTCGAACTCATCGAACCAGAACTCTGGTTCCGCCATTATCCTGAGGCGGCTACGGCATTCGCCAAGGCCATAGCGACCCGGCTCTGATCACCCTTCCATCCAAAGGACATCAGACGATGGTGACCGTGATCAATTCTCGCTCATCTTGATCAGTCTGCGCACCGCGGTGCCTTTGTCAGTCTCGATCAATAGATTGTAAATACCTCTGGGCAGGTGACTGATGTCGCCCTCGTTGCGTCCGTTAAAGGGGCGCAGTTGTAGCTGATTCCCTTTCACATCGAACAGGAGCAACTGCTTGATGTTCGTCCCTGCTGGGATATTGAGCCTGAACAGACCGGTGGTCGGGTTGGGCCATACGCGCAGCTCGGCCAAAGGGCCTTTGTCCTTGATGGATGTGATCTCGATACCCAACAACGAATCGGACTTCATAAGGAACGGGGCACGGTCGGCCGCATTGTAAAGGGTCTCGAACAGATCGATGTCGGGCTGCTGGCTCTGGAACATGTGCTGCACCGATGTGGGTGGCACACTCTGGTAGTAGAGATGCGCCCGTGCATCCACCCTGCCCGTGTATCCGTTGAGCGGTATGTGGAAATGGACGATGTCGCTACCGCTGCCCTCGTTGCCCTGCGCATCGTAGTTGAAATCGGCATCGGTAAGGGCGTGGCCCACTATACGGGTGGTGTCGTACACGGCATGGCTGGTACTGAAACCCACAGGGGTCAATCTATTATCCTTCAGGTGGGTGCTGGCGTTAGCGAGCACGTGGGTCGCTTCTCCGTTCACATTGCCCATCACCATCTCGTATATCTGCACCTGATCGGGCTGTGTAATGATGTTGTGATGCGGCTCAAAACCCGCGTCCTCGCCCACCAGGTGGAAATCGGGCGTGGTGCGACCCGTGCTGAAAAGGGTATCGCCCTCATCGCTCACCAGGTCGAAACGCACAAAGGCCCTGCGGCTCGGAAATCCGCTCGGGAACTTGTGCCCGGCCTTGTTCCTGATGCGCAAGGTGATGCGCAAGGTGTCCGGTGTCACCGACTCCAGGGCCAGGTTCAGCTCGGCTGTTGCTCCACGCAACATCTCCTCGGTGGCGGCTATAGTGCGGTCAAAATTGGAAGCTGCGGAGATAATGCCAAGGGTGTCGATATTGTCCCGCATCAACTTGAGCATGAAACTATTGCCTCCAGTCAACTGATGCAGGGGGTACGGGCTTCTGTAGGGTAGGAAGCCGATGTTGGCTGCAATGATCACCTGGTCGGTGATGCGCGGCATATGGCACGTCTGGCACGTGACCTTCGGATTGCTTTGGGCCGAGCTCGAGTTCAGCCATTCGTGGTAGGTGGCCTGCTCAACGAAGGTGGTGCCCGTGGGGTCACCGTTCAGGTCGAGTGTCTCAGTGATCAGTGAATGACAACCCGCGCAGAGCCCGGCACTGCGTATATGCTCGCTGTAATACGGTGTAAGCCCCACAAAATTCTGCATGGCTGCTTGGAACGGCTTCTCGTACGGCCCGAATTCCATGGGGTCGGCCATATAGTGCAACAGGCCGCTGTGGTTGCTGCCCAGCCCTATGCTGTCCTGACGGTGGCAGCTCATGCAGCTCACCCCGTCCATGGCAAGGCTGTCCACCCGCAGACTGTCCATCGGAAACGGCCCGGCTCCGCTCAAGTGGTACGTGTAGCGACCCATGGGCGCATGGCACGAGGCGCACTTGTCCTCAAAGTCCGTCCGGTATGCAGGATTCAGCATCACCTCGTGCCTCACTTTGGCTTTCCAGTATGGGTCTTTGGCTGCGTTGGCCATCATGGTGCTGCGCCAATACTCCACAGGACTGATGTCGTTGCCCTGTTGATCCACACTCGCATTTCCCTCCGGATCGAAACCGTGGCAGCCATCGCACCGCCCCGATCCATGGAAATACTGGTTGGTGAACACAGGAAGGAGCAGATCGCCACCGCTGCGTGGCGACCCCTCGTCAGGGTCGTACATGGCAGCGCCCAAAGTGGCCGTGAGCGCAGCAAGAATGATCACCGCAATGGCCCTGATCCGCATAGGGCTGCAAAGTTACCGTACTCCGTTATAGGTTCCGGCCCGTCCGATGCTCAGTGTTCCTATTCTGACAAAGGATATACATGATGGGATGAGACTCCGCTATGGGTTTATACAAAATACACCCATCCCTTTACAACCCACAAAAAAACCGCCCCCAGAACTGGAGCGGTTATTCATGGAAGAGATTCTTGCCCCGACTTATACCCCAGGGCTGAGGAACAGGTCGGGGGTGGCACCAGTGGCCGATATCCCGACAGTTTGCGACCTTACCTCAGCCGCAGAACATAGAAACAGGCAAAGGGCGAATGCTCGAAGTGTAATGGAAGAAGTCAAAGAAATTGTCATGGCTCTGATTCGAGCCGGCAAAGTTCCATGTTGTTCGGCCTTTGATTCCAGTCAGTATAGGTTGTTCATCAGAAATAACATAAGGTTCACTTAGGATATCTCAGGCCATGTCTGGTGCCTCTGATCGCAATACTCTGAGCGGATCATTCATTTTGTTTTGTCATTGTCTCAACACGTGTCTTCTGGTGCAGGGAGACACACTTTCTGCACAGCAGACTGGCGGGGTATGTGTTCTCTGGTCTGTCGGTATGATACCGGTGCTTAGGCCAATCAGGACAGTCAGGCCTGAAATGCCACTCCAGATACCCGAATCTTCTTCTGAATTCGGGTATCTTCTCCAGATCGATATTCTCAAGGGTTGACATGATCCGATTTCACAATCCCATCTCACAACGTACCTCACGCACAGCATCCAACAATCGATCTATCTCAGCTGTGCCCAGATGCCCGATGCTGCCTATCCTGAAACAGTCGGCTTTGCTCAATTTTCCCGGATATATGGTGATGCCTCGGGAATCAAGGGCAGCATAGAATCGGTTGAAATCGAATTTTGCCGTTTCCGGATAAAGGAAGGAAGTGATGATAGGGCCCTGCCTGTAGGTGGGCAGGTATGGCACGAAACCCATTGCACACATGCCTTCGGTAAGCCTGCGCTGGTTACAGGCATAACGTGCGTAACGTGCTGTGGGGCCGCCTTCTTCTTCCAATTCACACAGGGCCTGTCTGAAAGCCAATAGCGCGTGTGTGGGCGGGGTGAAACGGAACTGCCCGTTGTCTTCAAGTCCTTTCCATTGGGCATACAGGTCAAGACTCAGGGTACGTGCGCGCCCTTTGCACCGCTGCAACTGATCGTGTCGTGCTATTATCAGACTGAATCCCGGCACCCCCTCAATGCACTTGTTGCTGCTACTGATAAGGAAATCGACATGTGCCTTGGCTACATGAAGTGGCACCGCACCGAAACTGCTCATCGCATCAACTATCAGCACCAGGCCTGCCTTGTTAGCCACTGCGCCATAGGCCTCTATCGGATTCAGGATTCCTGTGGTGGTCTCGCTGTGCACCGCCACCAAGTGGGTAGCCCCATGCGCATTTGCTACAAACTTCTCAAGAGCGGGCACCGTGGGCCATTCGTCTTCGTTTGTGCGCAGCACCGAGTGTCTTATTCCGTGCACCTCGGCCATCCGCACCATCCGCTCGCCATAAGCACCGTTTGCCACTATCACCACATGGTGTTCAGGCCCTATCGCGCTGCTCAGTACCGATTCTACCCCGAAAGTCCCTGACCCTTGCATCAGGATGCACTCGTATCCTGCATCCTGGCTCACATGGGCCAACCGGAGTATCTCCTTACGGATCTCACGCACGGTCTCTACAAACGCACCATCGCGCGATCCCACATCATGCATCATGGCCTGTTTCACCGTGGTCGATGTGCTCAATGGGCCGGGGGTGAACAACAGGTTGTCTTCCGTATCCGGCATCACCTGTTCCTTTATGGTAATTGTCTCTGTCATCATGTTCATTTGCTGAGGCGTGTGTAGGCGAAAGGTATGAGCAGTATGGCCATTGCTCCGAGCACCATGCTCCCTTTCACGAACAATGTCACCCACTCGGTGTCAAAGGCCATAAGGTCGCGCCAAAGGAGCACGGCCATACTGGCAAGATAGCCGAAAGAGTCGGCAACATAGATCAGGAACCCCGCGTTGCCGGGTTTCCGTTGCAGAGCCATCACCCGTTCAAACAATATGCAATTGAACGGTACATAGGCCAGATAGGCCCCAGTGCCTATGAGCGGGACCCACCACATGGGCCCTATCATTCCGTATGCGAACAATGCGGACGATAAAGCTACGAGCAGGCACCCACCTGCTATGGCCGCCATGTTCACAGCCAAGGCCGTTCGGTTGTCCTTTATGAACATGATGAGACTCAGACACCCGAGTACTACTATGGCCACCGGCACTTCGGTGGCAGTGAATGCCATGGCACTGCTCCCATGACCGAGTTCATGCAGTACTTCGGCCATGAAATTGTCGCGCATGTCTCTGAATGCCGTGAGCAGAGTGTACAGTACTATCAGTGGTACTAGCCCCCATGCAAGTGAAATGAAGAATCGTCTGCGCTCCGTTCGGTTCATCGGAACCCTCAACGTACGCTCGCGCACATCATCTGCAAGTGGGGGTGGCACTTGCGCCAACATGGCTACCGACAATAGGAACGGGACAAGGAAAAGGGCACCGGTGGCCGCTGGCATCCACGACTCCGAGATGCCTTCGTTGAGTAACCATTTCCCTACGCTCTTGGTCATGCCCGAGGCGAATATGAAACTCGTGCACAGTACTGCCCCTATCACCTCAGTGCTCCTTCGGCCTTCCACATAGCTGAACACTATACCCCATATCAGCCCCAACGGAAGACCGTTGAGCAACATGAAAAGCCACTTGGAACCAGTGGGCGCCATCCCGAAACCGATAAGGGCGACCTCGGCAAGTAGAATGGCGGTTATCAAGGCTACGACCCGTTGCGAGGCCCTCAGTTCCGCTATCAGTTTTATGCCTATGAACTTGCTCAGCGTGTATCCCACAAGTTGAGACAGCACAAGGACAGCTTTGAAACTGAGTCCGCCAACACCGTTGGCCCAACCGAATTCCGCAGCCGCAAAGGGCTTCCTGAAAGCGTACATGCACGAATAGACCATGAAAGCCGATACCGATGCGAAAACGGTAAGCGCCAGTCGGTCCTTCCTCAGCAGCTCAGACAGCCCCATGCCTCGCATGGGTGCAATACTCAGTTTCGCTGATTAAGCCAGTATTAGCCCTCCGTTACCCCAACGGTCACCTCATGTAACCGTTATGTGTGATCCGCACATCCTGCCACTGCGAATCAACATATACCCTGCATTCGGTGTAACCTGCCGCTAATATGACACGGGCCGCTGTGCCGAAGTCCTTCTGCAGTTCATCGGGCCTGTGTGCATCGCTGCTCAAATGGACCGGTATTTTGAGGCGCTTCGCCATTCTGAGTGCCCATGGTCCCGGATACGGGAACGGGGTCTTGCCCCTGTACATGCCACGCGTGTTCACTTCCATGATGGCACCGCTCGCGGCCACCGCCTCCAAGGTGGCGGCAAACTCATCTCGGTACCATCGGTCAGCCGGGTCGAAATACCTGAAATCGGTATTGTGCATCTTAATCTTATCTACATGACCCACCACATCGGGCCGGTCCTCTACGAGCATCTGCCTCGTAAGGGCATGATACCGCCTCACAGCGGCTTTCACATCACCCTCGAAAAGGCTATCGACACCGGTTCTGAACAGGTCCTCCGAGCCATCTATCTCCCATCCCGAACCATCGGGCAGCACATCCACGAAATGTACCGAACCGATGGTATAGTCAAGCCCGCAGGCCTTTATGTGCGGTGAAGAAGGCCCTATCACTCCCGGCACGAAATCAACTTCAAGGGAGAGGGCCAGACTCAGCCGGTCGGCATACTGCTCGCGCAGTCGCCTCACCTCTTTCAGGTAATCAGACAGCTTTTCGAGGCGCATGGCCCAGGCCACGTTCCTGCCCGGAACAGGGGCATGAGACGAGAACCCGTATCCAGCGAATCGGTCTGATATCGCGGCCATCACATACGCCTCGGGCTCATCAGAACCATCACAGAAATTGCAATGGCTGTGATGGTTCACCCAGAACAGTTCCTCACACATGCTTATCAGCGAGTTGCCCAAGGTATTTCTCCGCCATCGACTCATAGTGTGATAATGGAGGGCAGATGGCATCTTTCACCTTGGCGGCATCATCCCACCTCCTTAGGCGTACAGCCAGCGTCCACTCTATCTTTGCCTCCAGTATCAGTGCCTCCTGTTCATGCATAGGCCCTCCCTGATATCCGAGGGTCTTTCTCGATGCATCAGACAGACCGCTCAGGTATGACGGGTCGCGCAGGCACAGGTACCTTTTGGCCGCCACATGGCTCGCCACCAGGAAACAGGTCAGTTCCGGCATGCCGGCCTCTCGCAGAAGGTCAGCACCTATCTGCTCATGGTCCGCCTGTCCAAGGCCCTCCGGTAAGGCATCCGCTTCAGCGGTGTGTATCAAGTGACCTATGTCGTGAAAGAGGGCCGCCAGCACAACAGCCGGGCCCTGACCCTCTGCCTCTGCCATGGCTGCACATTGCAGGGCATGTTCCAATTGGGTCACCTGCTCACCCAGATAATCGCTTCCACCGCAGTCGTGCAGTGTTCCGAATAGCGACCTGATATCAGACATCATATTTCTCTTTCATCAATCGCAATGACGGGTCATGCTTCACCAAAAGGTTCGGCAGGTAAGACAGGTCAGGCAAAAGTGCATCATGGTCCAGACCCATCAGCTCCTCAAGCGTGTGCGACCCGTTCAGCACCCCTATAGTGAGCAGGCAGCCGGCATTCCTGCCTTCTTCAAGGTCCACAGGGGTGTCGCCCACCTTCACCACTTGTTTCGGGTCTCTGATCCTGAACTGCCGCATCGCCTTCTTTATCATATGCGGGTGCGGCCGGCCCATTTTCACCTCGTCCGAACAGATGCTCATGTCTATCACCGAGAAATCGTTCCCCACATAATTGTCATTCAATCCGCGGTCCCATCCCAACCGGGCCAGGATGATGTCGGTCACTTTTCGATAGAATCCGGTGTTCAGTACCACCTTCACCCCACGCAGCCGCAGGTATCCGAACACCTCCAGGGCGTGCGGGGCGGCAGCTATGTCTGCTGTCAGATAGTGCTCTTCAAGCAGGTTGCAGAACAGGTCGTACGAATCGTCCATATTTCGCGTGATGTCCTTATGGCCCACACCCAGATGCTCAGTCCAGAACTGTAGGAACACCCAGCGCTTGCTGTAGCCCATCAGGGCGTTTATCTCCTTGCGCGCCACATTCAGGCCGGTCATCGCACACGACTGATGGAAACAGTCCTCTATCGCCTTGTCATCTACAACCGTGGTGCCCGCCATGTCAAACACCACCATCTTGATATTCGTACGCGCCATAGCTCCGATTTTCGGCAAATGTGAAGCACCCGTTTTGCCGCTTCCTCAGGCGTTCATTAAGCGAATGTTATCATCTTGTCATTCATCACTCAACCAACCTCATTCCTTACGAACCACAAACCCCGAACCACAAACCCCGAACCCCGAACCACTAACCACTAACCACCGCCCCCCACCCTGCACACCCCTACATCCACCGGCCCATCGCCCACCTCCAGCTCCTGCACAACATCCTCTGCTCCCTCTACCCGTATGGTGAGTCGGTAATGGCCCTTCCGCACTCCCGTGTATAGGAACAGCCCTTCCAGATCCGTCCTCCGTTCTATCGCTATTCCATATTCGGCCGTGGGCAGTTGCTTCTGTAGCAGCAGCAGCGCATACACCACCGGCATGCCGTCCTCGGCCCGTTGCACAGCGCCACGCACCTTGTGCCTGCGTATATGGTGCCGTATCAGGCGCATCAGTGCCACATACGTGAACTGCTGCCGCACCGCGGGCCTGTCCCTATGGAAATTCCTGCCGTCCGTGCATATCCGCATCATCTGCCTGAAAAGCTCGTTGCTCAGTTTCAGTTTCGCATCGCCACCCGTACGCGCGTCCTTCTCCGCCTGCTTGAACTCCATCAACCTTGCGTCCAGATCGGCTGCCGTGGCCGCAAAGTCCTCCTCAAAATGCTCTACCATGCCCCCATCAAGCAGCAGTTCCCTGTGCCCCCGTATGTACTCACCTCCGTCAGCCATCAGGGCCACTACCTGCGGCCATACATCGTTCTGTGCCCGGGCATAATGCGTTTTTCCTGCCTGTCTCAGCCTTGCGCTCAGCACCGCATCATCACTCGCATCGCGTATATATCCTGACAACTGTTTCCACATCACAAGGCACTTCACTGCAGTATCTCCCAGTTTTATACGGGCCGCTGCGTGGCGCGCCACCCTTATCCGTTCGTCAGGCAACTCCTCAGCCTGCCTTGCCAAGGCCCTCAGTTGGGCACCTGTATCATCGGTGTACTTCGTGCTCTTGGCCTTGAACCGCTCCTTGTGCCTCTCATAGTTGCCCGCCAGTATTTCGCCCAGCAGATAAAGGTCTGGCTGGCTGCAATTGTATCTTGCCTTGGGCCGCGCTACGTTCAGGGTCGACATGGCTTCTGTTTCTCCGTTCGGCCCATGCAACGCGTACCCGCGCAGATTTATTGCCTTGCTTCACATATTTCCTGCATCTCGGTCATTTTCCGTTTTTCGGCTTTCCCGTTCACCTTCGTGGCCCTCAGTGTCATCTGAGTTTCGTACAGATTGTTCTTGTTTCTACCAGAATTCACTTCCTGAACACTTCCCGATCATATCTCAATCTCTATCCCGCGTTTCGGACAGCCTGTACGTGTCAGCGTAGCTCATATCATCCGTTTCCCCCTCACAGTCATCCATTTCGCAGTCCGAGTGACACCTTTCAATGGTTCTGGCACCATCATCCGTTGTCCGGTCATTCGTTCCGTGGTTCTGATGGTCAATTCCTGAAGTGCTCCATGAGGTTCCACAATTCCTGTCATCACCTTCTCAATCCATATCAGAGGCAACACATTTCAAGTCAGTATCTGCTCGATCATCTCAAGAGCTACGGTCCCGTTCCCAAGATTTTTCACATCGATAGAGTCATTCCTCATTCTTCCCCAATGGCCTTTGCCTTCCATCCGATGCACATTCTTTCACTTCATATTCCGATCGGGCACAGGCAATATCCGTCTGCTCCGGTGCCGATCACTTCTTTGTTCCGCTCGATAGGGCTTGGCCTTCAGGATCTGTGGTTGCCTGCATGTCAAAGCGCCCGTGTCCTACCGCCTATGGCTCATCTACATGCTCTGCCATTACCCCAGGCGCATCACCTCACGTTCAGTTCAGAGCCACCCGCTTCTCATCGGTCAAGGCTCACCCCACCTTCACATTCAGGGTGATGTAGAATGTGCGTCCATCGCTGGGTATGATGCCCGGGCCGGGGTAGCCCGTGGCCCTGCGGGTGTAGTAGCGCGCATCCAGGAGGTTATCGATGCCCACTCTGATACCCATGCGCCTGTACGTGTATCCGAAGTTGAGGTCCATGACCTGATAGGCGGGAATGATGCCATTGACCCCATTGGGCGTGGTAGTGGCGTTGGTGGCATCGGTGTACTGCGCTGCGGTATGGTTGAACTGCAATGCCACGAATGCCGTGCGGTACGACAAAGTGACACCCGTGCGGGCAATGATGGCGGGGGTCAGTTCCACCTCGTTGCCGCCCACAGCCTCTTTGCCACCGCTCAGATAGCGCGACCATGTGTAGGCCACGTTGGCCATGAGGCGCAGGCTGAGGTTGCTGGTGGCATCAAAGAGGCGCACGGCATCGACCTCCACCATCGATTCTACCCCCAGTGTACGGGCATCGGCCACGTTGGTGCGCAGGCGGTAAACGGTGTATAGCTCGGGGTCGGTGCGCTGTATGAACCCTATGCGGCCGTAGTTCATGAGGCAATAGAGTGTGGCATCGTAGGTGAGCCAGTTGCGCACCGTGCCACGCACCCCCAGGTCGGCATTGAACCCGGTCTCGTCTGTCATGCCCGCATCCACGCGGTAGCTGGGGTTGGCGGTCCACAGGTCGGTGAAGTTGATGGGGCGGTAGTTCTGCGATATGTTGGCATACACCTCCACCCCTTTTCGCGGCTTGGCCGATATGCCCAGCCCGAACAGCGGGAACACGCGGTCGCGCCTGTCGGTGCCAGTGGTGATGCTGTCGCGCAATATGTTGCCCGCCAGGTCGCGGTAAAGGCGGTGGCTCTCGCCCCTCATCCCCGTGCTGATGTACTCCACACGCACCCCGGGCGTTATGCTGAGCCACTCTTTGAGGTTGAAGATGTGCTCTGCGAACCATGCCACGTTATGGCTGGGGTGCTCGCCCACCGAGCGGTCCACATCATCTCTATCGAGCAATGTGAAATCGGCATCGGATAGTGCCGTGCCCGCACCCTGCGTGTTGACGGTGCGGCCCATGTACACCCTTACCCCGGTGAGGAACACCCATGGGCGCTGTTTCACGTTGTAGCGGTGCAGCACCCGCGCCTCGGCCCCGAGGTTCGAGAACTCGCCACGTATCAGATTCCTCAATTTTGAATATTCCGGTGAACCGGGATTGTCGATCGGATCGGTCTGCGATGGCGGACCCAGATACCCGATGGCCTGCCGCTGGGCCACCAACCCGAACACCCGCACATCGGCCAAGGTGCGATCGGTGAAACGGTGCTCCAGACCCACGCTGGCCAGATTCCAATCTACCTTGAACCAGTTGCGGTCGCGCAGGCTCTGCTGCGCATCGGTGGCGAACTGCGCATCGGTGAGGCCGCCCGCCTGCTTGGCCAAGTAGCCCATGCGCGTGTACTCGGCACGCAGCACGGTACGTTTCCAACCGTACTCGAGCCGCGTGGCAGCCGTGTATTGGGTGAACTGGCTGTTGCACCGCCAGCAGTCGCCCTGGCGGTACTGCGCGTAGGTGTAATGGTTCAGGCCCTTCACCTGCCCGCCTACCCCTACAAAACCGTTGAAGAACCCGTAACTGCCCGATGTCAGGGCGGTCTCCACGGCCACAGGCACAGTGTCGGTGCCGCGCTTCATCACAAAATTCACCAGTCCACCGAACTGCGGCCCGAACTGCAACGAGGCCGCCCCGCGTACTATCTCCACCCTGTCTATGGCCTGCATGGGGGGCGAATAGTACGACTCGGGGTAGCCCAGCGCATCGGCCGCTATGTCGTAGCCGTTCTGCCGGGTGTTGAAACTCTCGTTGCGGCTCGGACTCAGACCGCGGCCGCCCACGCCTATCTGCAGGCCCCCGCAGTCGCTCTCCCAGATATTGAGCCCTGCCACGCGGGCAAATGCCTGCCTTGCGCTGTTCGTGGCCAGGTTGGCGTTGCTGCTGCTCAGGTTCACCACCTCGGTCTTGCGGCCCGCATACACAGCGGTGCCCTCCACGGGCAGAAGCCGCGTAAGCGCGAACGACTCATCTCTCTTGGCGGTCACGGTCACATCGGCCATCTTCACTGCCAGCGGCCTCAGAACGAAATCAAGTATAAGCTCCCCGTTCTTCGGGTCGATGGTGCGCCTCTCGGTGCCGAAGCCGAGCATGAAGCAGGTCACAGTCTTGGGGCCGGGCCGTAGGTTCTTGAACTGGTACCGGCCCTGCTCATCGGTGTGCAGACTCTCGGTCCTGCCTTCAAGATGCACGGTCACGCCATATAGTGGGGTGCCTGTGGTATCAGTCACAGTACCGCGCACCGTTACCTGTGCAGCTATGTCCAGAGCCACAAGTAGGAGAACGGATATGTTGATGATCAGTCGTACCACGGCATCAACCACCAACGTTCTCCCAGTCCATCTTCTATCTCGGTCAGATCCACATCGGGGCGCACAAACGGGCGGCTCCTGCGGCCGTTCAGCGTCACCTGCACATCGGCCGTCACCACTGGGTCGTTTACCCCTTGGCTCCTGTACTGCTCCTCTATGATCCGGGCGTATTGCAGGATCAGGTCCGGCTGTGTGGCCATGAATTTCTCTTGCACCGGGGTCAGGTACTGGCGGTTGTTCACCTCCCACGCGCGGTCGGTAGCGGGGTCTTTCACGGTGAACAGGGCCGAGCCTTCCTTCTCCATCAGCATCACACGCCACGAGAAACGGAAACCCTGCTCGTGCCAGAACAGGTTGCCGTTGTAGGCCAGGTAGCGCATGGGCATCAGCACCTGAACAGCGAAGTAGAGGGTGAGTAGAGCGAGCGTCACATTACCCGAAATTGAAGGGCCAAATTCCTTCGGGGATGAGGACGCTGGCTGCGCCATGTCATTTCCTTGGGTGATGAATGACGGGAAGAGCCGACCCCAGAACCCGCGATGCCACGCAGCAGGGAAGAACACCGTGGTGAGCAGGATCATGACCATGGGGAATACCCCGATGGGGAACAGCGCACCTGTGATGACATGGAATCCCACCACGGCCGCGTAGGCCAGCAGTACCGTGCCTTTGCGGTATAGCAGGAATGGCACCAGCAGATCGTACACTGCACCGGCCCACGAGAACAGGTAGGCGGTCGCTTTGAACTTCAGGGCCCAACCGATGATCGGCATCCCGGCACGGGGAGGCAGCCAGATGCTGAGCGGTTGTGCGCGCAACAGCCAATCGGGGTTCAGTTTGGCCAGCCCGGCAAAGAAGTAAACGATGCCCAACTGCAACTTGAATATGCCTGCGCACCAAGCAGGTACTGTCCTTGTGCGGATACTCGGCCAAATGATGGAATCGGCAGAAAGGGCCCGGTTGGCGGGCACCATGATCATGAGGAATGATGCGAGGCTGATGAAATAGTAGTGGTTGAGGTAGGTGGTCACATCGATCAACTCGACATACGTGAAAAGGAGAAAGAACACCAGCGCTGAGGCGCGATACAGCAGCCCGATGGATATGAACAGCGCAGCCGCGGCCATGGTGCCGTACATCCAGAACAGCGCATCGCCCGGTGGCACTTTCACCCAATGGAAACCGTAATACGTGAAATGATATTGCGGACTGATGTACAGCTGATCTATCCACCCTTTGGCCCAGAACCGCACACTTGCCAGCAGCATGGCCAGCCCGAACAGCACCCGCAGCGTGACAAGCGGGGCGATATCAACATCACGGAAAGCCGCGGTCCTTAGCCTCGACCACATCACCGGTCAATTACATGAACCTTCTTACGCCCTGCGCCTGATCGGATGGGAGCACAGGCCTTCTCAATCGCCATCGGTATCCTGATAGCTTATGCGCACCCCGAGTGCCGATGGCATCTCGCTCTTGAACAGCGGTACAAGCTGTTGCAGCCTATCGTGTGCTGTCTCCACCACGGGTTTGTTGCCCACAATGGTCGCATCGAGCGGGTCGGGCACCTGCTCCATGGCATCCATGATGGCTTGGAAGCTATCGTCAATGGCATCGGCCAGAAGACCATCGGCATCCTCACCGGCCTTCAGGCACACGAGGTACTCGTACAGGCCCGGCCCATCGTTGGCACCTGTTCCGTTATACACATCGCGCAGTGCGGCCATGTGGGCCTTGGCGGCCATCATGCTGTGGCGGCTGTGATACAGTTCCACCTTGGTAGGCAGTATCACGCCCCCGTTGTATTTGCCCAGCGGCACCTTGAACCCGTAGTTCTTCGTGGTCTCAAAATCGAGGTTCAGCTCATTGACCAGCAAAGCTATCGGGCTGCCATCGGCCACGCCCGTGGTATTCACAAAGGTCTCACGGTATGTGTCCCACCCGTTGCGGATCTCAGTGCTGCGGTCAAGCAGTTCCTGCGTCAATGCCAAGAGATACTGGCCCCGCGCGGGATCGGAATAGAGTGCAGCGGCCTCCACTGAACCACTGCCAATCGGCCCGAAGATGAGGTAGGCTATGGCGTTCAACCCCACCTCATCATCGGTCACAGCGGCCACCGATGTCGTAGCGGCAGTCACGTTGGCTTCTATGCTGGCCGTATCGGTAGGGTAGGTGTTGAATCGGTTGCGGAAAGGCATCCCGTTGATCATTCCCGGCCCGAATCCATAGACACTCGCGCGCTTGTAGGCCGTGACGAACGCCCCGAACGACACCTGCACCTCTACCAGCATGTCGGGGCTCGGTGCACTCACAAACGCCTGCGCAACCCCGTTCAGGAAAATGGCCCCGATGCGCATCTGCTCCAGATCGGGAACTATCAGGCTGTCGGCATAGTTGGCCAGCATGGCCTTCTGATCGAAGTCGCACTGCACCGTTGGGTCGGGGTCGGTGTCGCATGCGGTGAGACCTATCGATGTCAGAAAAAGAAGCAGGAACAGATGTCGCATGAGGAGTTGTTTCACTTGATGGTGCCAGCCGGATAGGCGGCTCGGATCATCGCTATGGCGTTATTGATGTCGGTGTCGGTGAGGGCATAAAGGTCGGTAGTGGTGCCTATGATGTCCAGCGCGTCCTCAATCTTCGAATAAACATAGATAGGCTGGTACTTCCCGTTCCCACCGTTGGAGTGATATTTCAGTCCGATCATGAAACCGATGGCCTCAGAGAGCTGGTGGTTGCGCTTGTACAGTGGCACTGAGGTGGACGACAGACTTTTCTGGAGGTAATCGACAATGGTGCCTCCGGCCACGGTCTCCCACTCGGTCACAATGGACTGAATGGCGTCATCGCGGTCAGCATATTCTTTGGCAGTGATGGCTGCACGGCCTTTTCTGAATCCGAGCATAAGATCGGTGGCAATGCCGCTATAGTCCGTACCCGTATGGCGTGCGTAGGCATATTTGGCCCAGAAACGCGCATCGTCAGATGTGAGGTCAGATGGAAAATCGATCGGTGCGCCCAGATATCCGAAAGCCTCATCGAAGTAATGTTCCATAAGGGTGTAATTGTTAGCCCCGTCAAATTCATCATTGCCGGTGGCACCCATCCGGTCGTTGCTCAGGTACACCTCCATGGCCTGATAGAGGAATACCGCACCCATCAGCCCTTTCTCGATCACCTGAGTGGGTTCGAGTCCGTTCGCATTGACAAGATAACCAGCGGTGCTGCTCGAATTCCCGGTAGTCAGCACGCCAGGGGTGCCCTGTGCGGCCTGCTGCGATGTGAACTGGCTTATGTCGGCCAGTTGGTCCATCATCTCTTGAAAGAAGACCGTGTCTGGAGCGAAACACTTGCTCTGTAGGTCTTTGCTGAAGGTGAGACCGCTGTAGGGCGAGTTCCGATTGGCGAACATGTTGCGCAATGTCTGTGCATCGAGGGCCGCGGCACCTATCGTGTTCGCGCTCTTCATGTACGTGCCCATCAGAGTCAGTTGGTCGAGCCGCTCGGTCTGCCCGGAGTATGTCACCGTACTTGCCCCGTCCCGCTCAAAAGAGTAAGTGTCGGGCACAGTGTAGGTTGGGTCAATGGGGTCGTCATCGGTATCGCAGGCAGTGAAACTGATGGCAATGGCCGCCAAAAGGTAGGGGGTGAGGTGTTGTCTCATTATTATTTAGAAAGATTCTGATCTGGCCGCAAAGCAACCACATGCCCTGCCGATGGGCAATACCTCGTTGGGGGTATTGATAGGTCAGAACTACTGACGCTTGTCAGCTCTTTCTATGTCGAAGCTGCTCAGATCCACAGCCAGATCTGTGGAAGGGAATATCGCACGAGCCTCGTCCAGATGCGGTCGTAGGTCGGTATAGCGCGATGAGAAGTGACCGATCAATAATCGCTCAGCACCTATGGCAACGGCACACTTGGCGGCATCGGCAGCGGTGCTGTGGTGGGTGCTCTCGGCCCGGTCCTTCATCTCGTCCAAAAAAGTGGCCTCGTGATACAGCAGGTTGCAACCACGGCAGCTACTCGGCAATGCCACAGGCCGCGTGTCAGTGATATATACATACCTGCGCGGGGTGGGCGGTGCATGGGTCAGGTCTTCATTCTTAAGAATCTGGCCATCGGGCAATGTCACATCGAGCCCATTTCGAAGATCCAGATACTGGTACGGCACCAGCCCGAGCGGCAGCACTTTCTCCTTTATGATGTTGCGCAGCCTGGGCCGCTCGCTGAAAACGAATCCGTGACAAGCGATGCGGTGATCGAGCGAAACAGCCTCAACGCTGATTGTCTCATCTATATAGCATTCACCTGCAAAGAGTGCCGAAAAATGGACCGTGAAGCTCAGTTCCGATTCCATTCCTTCGAAATGGACCTTCACGAGCCGTTCCAATCCTTCGGGGCCGATGATGCGCAAAGGTTTGCGCCTGCCCGACAGTTCCATGCTCCACAGCAGGCCCACCAGCCCCAGATAGTGGTCGCCATGCAGATGGCTGATGAATATGACGCGCAACTTAGCTGTCCATAGTCCGTGTCTGCGCAACTGCACCTGCGTGCCCTCGCCACAGTCTATCAGGTAATGTGCATGATCGAACTGCAACAGTTGCGCTGTGGCACCCCTTTCAGGCAAGGGCATGGCCGATCCGGAGCCGAGTATGGTGAGGCGCATTCTGATTCTGCAAAACAAAAGAGCCCCTCCTTTCGGAGAGGCTCTTCAAAGCATTCAGGT
>Ga0169931_10005760_pt1 | contig 18828 bp, 13 predicted proteins | sample Kivu_15m_20L_FD_129675 | JGI IMG/M metagenome (GOLD analysis project Ga0169931, IMG submission 129675) | Freshwater microbial communities from Lake Kivu, Western Province, Rwanda to study Microbial Dark Matter (Phase II) - Kivu_15m_20L... | ecosystem: Environmental > Aquatic > Freshwater > Lake... | reverse complement strand
GGCCGTCCACGCGAGCCCGATCCCGCCGACGGCCTGGAAGATCGTGACCCCCCGGATGGCCCGCCCCTGCGCGAGCGCGTCGCTCGGGCTCTGCGAGGCGAACCCGCCGAGCGCCCACTCGATGGACGAGGCCACCGCGAGGACGGCCCGCTGCGCGGCGGCCGCGACGGCGCCGGTCTTCGGGTCGATGTACCAGTTGTCGATGGACGTCGCCAGGAACGGCGTGAGCGACGCCATCGAGAAGACGCCGAAGGCGAGCAGCACCGCGATCGGGAAGCTGAGGAACGAGCCCGCCACCGTCGCGAGCGCCGCGAGGAATGCGAGCTTCGCGACGTCGACGACGAGGGCGCGCGCGAGGTTGCCCGCGAAGGTCGACTCGGTGACCATGACCTCGAGCGAGTCCGGCTGCACGAACACGGTGATGGCGTTCGCCACCGGCTCCTTCGCGCCTTCCTCCATGCGGAGGTTCCAGATGCGCACGCGGAGGGTCCCGTCGGGGCCGACGAAGCGGGGCTCGACCCGCAGCGAGTACGCGTCCCCGGGCACCCACTCGCGGGTCTCCCACATGCCGGAGCCCTCGCCGGTGGTCCACTGGAACATCGTCACGTGCCGCTCGTGCTCGTCGTCGCCGCCGCCGTGCAGCTTGAAGCGGAGCGCCACGGGAAGCCCCGCGCGCACCGCGTCGCGGAGCCCGCGGAACGTGAACTCCCGACTGTCGCCCGGGCCGATCCGGCGCTGGCCCTCGAGGAACTCCTTCTGGCTGGCCTCGGCGATGGCGCGCCGCTGCGCGGCCTCGTCGACGGTGCCGTTGGCGATGTCGGCCTTGAGCACCGCGTCACGCTCGATGGTCTCGTTGACGATCTCGGCGAGCCGGGGCGCGGGGATCACCTCGTACTCCGGGCGCGTTCCCGTGCGCGCGACGAGGACCGCGGTGCGCACGTCGCGCGCGTCCTGCTCGTCGACGGGCCGCTGCGAGGCGAGGTAGACGGTCCCGGCCGCGATCAGCAGCGTGCCGCCGAGCGCCACGGCCGCCCCGAGGGCGAGCGTCCCGAGCCACTTGCCCAGCATCCACGACGCGGCCGACACCGGCTTGGTGACGACCGACCACACCTGGCGGTCGCGCATCTCGCCCGCGGTGCTCGCGCAGCCGAAGAAGAGGACGAAGACCGACGCGAACGCGAACGTCGCGGTGTGGCCCCAGTCGAGGAAGCCCGGGATGGCCTGGAACAGCGGGTCCTGCGGGCCGCGCGAGAGCGCGAGCATCGGCAGCACCATCGCGATCGGGAGCGCGAACCCGGGCGCGGCGAGGGTGCGCACGCCCTCGAGCGCCGTGTTCGACGCCACCGCGAACGGCCCGCCGCGCGCGACGAGCACCGCGCGAGCGGCGCGCCACAGGAACGCGAACAGGAGGAGCGATGCCGCGACCGCGGCCACCCACTGGGCGCCCGCCTGCCACCCGGCCGCCCAGAGCGCGAGCGCCGCGCCCACGACGGGGACGCCGAGCTCCAGCACCTGCAGCGAGAGCCCGAGCCACGCCGCGAGGGCGAGCGCGCCGGCGGCGGACGCGGCGAGCGCCAGCACCGTGGACGGCGACCGCGCGAGCACCGACGGCAGCCAGTCGGGCACTTGGTCGGCCACCAGCCTCCACGCGAACTCGGACTTGGTCTCCTCGGACATGGAGCCGTCGTCCTCGAAGAGGTCGAGCGGCCGTGCCAGCACGCGGGGCCCGCCGTACGTCCGGCCGTTCGCCGACACGGTGGCCTGGGCGATGAGCTGCATCGCCGACGGATCGCGCTCCGCGGCCGAGCACCGGCCGAGCGCGTTCCGAATCCCCACCTGCTGCCTCGCAAGGTCGTCGGCGACGCGGAACGCGGGCCACGCAAGCGCCGCGCACGCCGCGAGCGCCGCGACGGCAACCACCGCCCGCGCCGCAGTGGGGCGCAGGCGGTCCTCGGCCCAGCGGTGGACCCGCCGGAGCAGCTCGATCACGACCCGCCGCCCCCGCCCAGCAGGTCATCGATGACGGAACGGTCGACCTCGGCCGCGGGCTTCTGCGCGGGACGTGCGGCGGATGCGGGCGCGGCGGGCGCGGGGGCCGCCGGCGCCGGGGCCGGCGCCGCGGCCGCGGGTGGCGACGCGGGACGCACCGAAGCGGGAGCGGCGGCGTCGCCGGGCACGCCTGCCGCCGGTGCCGGCGTCTGGGTCAGTTCACGCAGCACGTCGCGCGCGGGTTCGGCCGGCGCGGGCGCGGGCCGCGCCTCGGAACGGCCGGCCGCGGGCGCTGCGGCGTCCTTGGACGCGACGAGGTCGCCGATCAACCGCGCGCCCTCGGCGTCCTCGCCGCGGAGGAACGCCGCGGTGGCGCCGCCCGCCTGCGCGCCGCTCGTCTCGGCGCGCTCCTTGCGCGCGTCCTCGACGATCTTCACGAAGAGGTCCTCGAGGCGCTGGCGCGGCGCAGCGATGCGCTCGACCGGCACGTGGGCCTCGTCGCGCAGGAAGCGCTCGACGCGCGCGGTGGACGCCGCGTCGAGCCGCGGCACCGTGATCACGGTGCGCCCGGAGTCCTCGAGCAGCTGGTCGACGGTGCCCTCGCTGCGGATGCGCCCGCCGTACAGGATCACCATGCGGTCGCAGACGTCCTGCACGTCGTCGAGCTGGTGGCTCGAGAGGAGGATGGTCTTGCCTCGGCGGCCGAGCTCGAGCAGGAGGTCCTTCACCTGGCGCGAGCCCAGCGGGTCGAGGCCCGAGGTCGGCTCGTCGAGGATCAGGAGGTCCGGGTCGTTGATCAGCGCCTGCGCGATGCCGAGGCGGCGCGCCATGCCCTTGGAGAACTCGCCGACCTGGCGGTGCGCGACGTGCGTGAGCCCCACCATCGCGAGGAGCTCCTCCGTGCGACGGCGACGCACGGCGTGCGACAGGCCGAACAGCCGCCCGTAGAAGTCGAGCGTCTCGGTGGGGGTCAGGAACCGGTAGAGGTACGACTCCTCGGGCAGGTAGCCGATGCGCCGCTTCACGTCGACGTCGGACGGGTCCTTCCCGAAGACCGTGAGGCGGCCCTTCGAGCGGTGCAGCAGGCCCAGGATCATCTTGATCGTGGTGCTCTTGCCGCTGCCGTTGGGGCCGAGCAGGCCGAAGATCTCGTCGCGGCGGATGCCGAACGAGATGCCGTCGACCGCGACCGCCTTGCGGCGCATCCAGAAGTCGGAGAAGACCTTGGTGAGGCCGTCGGCCTCGACCACCAGCTCGTGCTCGGCGTCAGGTGGCATGGCGCTCCTCGGCCGTCACTCGCGGCCGAATCCCTTCTCGGCGCTGCGGTCGAGGCGGCGGCCGGGGGCATCGATCATGATCTGGCGGCTCCCGAGCTGGAACGCGTCGGGCGAGCCGCCCGACATCGACTCGGCCCGGCGGCGCTCGACCTCGGACTGTCGGCGCGCCTGCATCACCTCGGGCGAGCTCTCGATGCCGAGGCGGACCGGGCCGCCCGCGTCGGGCGCCGCGACGACCTCGGCGGTCTTCGAGGACATCACGTCGCGCAGCGCGTCGAGCCACAGCTTGCGCACGAGCTGGACGGGATTCTCGCGGAAGCTCGGCGCGAGGCCGGCGACGCGGCCGAGCTGCTTCCCGAGCGTGGCGCGGACGCCGGCGCGGTAGGCCTGCGCCCGCGCGATGATGGCGGCGGTCTGGCCGACGCTCGCGCTGCCCTCGAAGCGTGCGCCGAGCTCCGACATGACCGCGTCGGCCGCGGCGAGGTCGCCGCGGGTGAGCTCGACCTCGTAGCGCTGCACGAGGTCGAGGACCTGCTGCCACTCGGGGCCGGCCATGCCCACGAGCGTCGCGTTCGCGTCCTGCTGCGCGCGCTCGAGCGAGAGCTTCGCGTTCTCGCGGGATTCCTGCACGCGGCTGAAGGCGTTGCGGATGGCCAGCGGGGCGATCTTCTCCGGAAGCGTCACCGCGCCGAGGCGGATGCCGGACTTCATCGCGTCGAGCTGCGCCTGCGCCTTGGCGCGCAGCGTGGCCTCGGGGGCCTCGCGCGACTCGAGCAGCTCCTGGAGCGTGAACTCGGCCGCCGTCTGCACCATGCCGCGCTGCAGCGCGCGGCGCACGACCTCGCGCAGCGCGTCGGGCGGGAACTCGCCGAGCGTGCGGACCACGTCCTCGACGGCGAACTCGGCCGAGATGCGGACGTGGACGAGGTCCCCGTCGGCGGTGATGAGCGAACCGTCCTCGCCGGGGCGGACCGGGTCGTCCGCGAGCGCCGCGGCCGTGGCCTGCTCGAGCGTGCCGACGCCGTCCCTGAAGCGGGGCCAGAACTCGCGGTTCAGCTGCACCGCGTCCTTCTGCGGGATGCGCACGATCTCGCCCACGGGATACGGCCAGAACGGCTGGAGCCCGGGCGTCACCGCCTCGGCGCCGGGCTCGCCCTGGATGCGGCCGAACACGGCCTTCACCCCGGTCTGCCCTTCCTGCACCTGCTGGAACCCGCTGAGCAGGAAGACCGCGACGAGCACCACGATCGCCCCCTGGAGCACGCGGTAGCTGAGCCGCAGCGCCTCGCCGAGCGACTGGTTCGCGGGGTCCATCGCCTGCCGCATCGCGGCCTCGGCGCCCGCGGTCGCGGCGACCTCGAAGCGCGCGCTCGCCTCGCGGCGCGGGGCCTCGGGGGCCTCGGCCCGTTCGTCGGGCGGGAGCTGTCCTGGCTGTTCGCTCATGGCTCGCTCCGGTGGGGGTTCACTTCTTCGCCGGCGCGCGGCCGCCCGGCTGCGGGATGCCCTTGGCGTCGACCGGCGCGTCGAGGTCGATCAGGTGTAACGGCGCGCGCGTGGTGTCGGTGATGTACGTCGTGCTCTGCGAGAGCGACATGCGGAGCGTGTCGAGCCACGCGAGGAAGATCGCGAGCTCGGCCTCGCCCTTCATCTCCTGGTAGTAGCGCGTCGCCTCCTCGTTGCCCTTCGCCTCGATGCGCGCGGCCCACTGGTCGGCGAAGTTCATGATGATGTCGGCCTGGCTCTTCGCCTGGCTGCGGAGCGCCTCGGCGGCGCTGGCGCCCTTCGCCTCCTCGAGGTTCGCGAGCGTCTCCTGCACCGCCGCCATCCGGCGCAGCACGGCGACGCTCGTCTTGCTCGGCAGCACGACCTGCGAGATGCCGACCGTCACGGGCATGGTGCCCGCCAGCCGCGTGCGGCGCAGGTCCTCGAGGATCGAGGCCTCGGCCTCGGCGATCTTGCCCGACGGCCCGACGAGGTCGGCGAAGGCGTAGCCGCCGATCGCGCGCAGCGCGCCCTGCAGCTGCGTCTCGAGGTCCTTCGCGGCGCCGTCGACGGTGCCGTAGCTGGTGAAGAAGCGGAGCGTCGCGTCGGCGTCGGAGTCCACGCGCCACGTCATGAACGCCTGCACCATCACCTGCTGGCCGTCGCGCGTGAGCACGGTCTCGAGCGGGCTCTCGATGAGCTGCTGCCGGGTGTCGATGCGCGTGACCTGGTCGATGAAGAACGGCGCCTTGAGGTGCAGCCCCGGGCGCGTCTCGACGCCCGCGGGCTTGCCGAAGCGCGTCACCACGGCCACCTCGTGGAAGTTGACGGTGTACGTGGTGTTGTAGAGCACCAGCACGAGGACGATCAGCGCGCCCACGACGAAGCCGACGGTGCGGTTCATTGGTTGCCGTTCCCGCCCGCGGCGGGCTCCTTCTTGTCGAGGTAGTCGGCCAGGTTCAGGCCCGACTCCGCCTGCTTCATGGTCACGTCGAGGTCGGCGCGGCGCGCGACCTCGGGCCCGAGCACGTACTTGGCGCGGACTCCCGTGAGCGCGCGCCCGAGCACCTGCATGGTCTTCAGCTGCTTGTACAGCTCGGGGGCGGCGCGGAACGACGGCGCCTGGCCCAGCACCTCGGCGGCGTCGCCCGCCGCGCCCATCACGATCCCCCAGCGCCTTGCGCGCGCCGACGCGACCACGTTGGTCGCCGCGCCGCGGCTCGCGAGCAGGAGCCGCTCGGCCTCGGCCCGGGCGTCGCGCGCCTGCGCCGAGGACTCGCCGTGCTCGCGCTCGGCGCGGTCGAGGGCGCCGATCGCCGCGGCGAGCTCGGCCGCGCGCTCGGGGCTGCCGGCGAGCGCGGCCATCGAGGCCCGCACCATGCGGTCGGCCTCCTCGCGCACCTTGCGGGCGTTCTGCGTGTCGATCGCGATCTCCTCGAACATCCCGGTGCCCTCGCCCGCGGGCGGCCGCAGCGCGGGGACCTGGACGGCGACCACCTCGACGCCGGACCTCGACGCGTCGAGCGCCTGCTGGATGCGCTCACGCAGCGCGCGCACCATCGAGTCGCCGCGCGGCGACAGCACCGCGTCCATCGGCTGGGTGGCGAGGTGGCGCGTCACCTCCCGAAGCGCGATGTCGCGCAGCAGCCGCTCGCGCACGTCCGCGCCCGAGCGGCGGAAGCGGGCGTCCGAGGCGAACGCGAGCCAGTCGAGGAGCCCGTCCCGCGCGATGCGGTAGCTGAGCACCACGTCGGCGTCGACGAGCGCGAACCGGTCGGCCACGCCGCGCGCCGCGGCGTCGTCGCCGCCCGCGGCCGACACGTCCCCGCGCACCTTCTCGGAGAGCTCGGGCGCCGCGACGAGGAACGGGAACCGGTCGGGGTCGACCTTCGCCTCCTCGCCCCAGGCGTTCACCCGGCCCACCTTCAGCGGCTTCGGCCCGAGCGTCACCGAACGGATCCGTGCGACCTCGTGCACGGACGCGGTCTCGAGGGGCCACGGCCACTTCAGCATCACCGTACCCTCGTAGACGTCGCCGACGATGGCGCCCCCGCGCAGCCGCACCGCCTGCTGCCCCGGGGGCACGACGACGACGCAGGAGAGGAGCACGAGCACCGTCACGCCGAGCGCCAGCAGCCATGCGGTGCTGCGGATGAGGAGCTGGTAGCCCCAGCTCGAGGCGATGTCGAAGCCGAACTGGTAGTTGACCGCCTCGTTGATCGAGCGGACGATCGAGTCCGGGGCCGCGACGAGGCTCAGGACGCGCGAATCGAACGCGGCGCGCGCGAAGTCGCCGGGCCGGCGCGGCCGGTACAGCGAGAGGACGAAGTTGAGGACGATCTCGCCGGCGATCGCGATCTCGCCGATCCCGATCGCGGCCACGGTGCGCTCGAGGAACTTCGCCTGGCCGAACGCGTCGGCGACGAGGCCGACCGCGACGGCCGCGAGCGCGAGCGAGGCGCCCACCGTGACGCACGCGCCGCCGCGGAGGTTCTGCCACGCCGGCTGCTTCGCCATGCCCGCGACGAATCGCGAGAAGATGAACGTCACGAGCGCCAGGCCCACGCACACGGCCAGCTGCCACCCCGTGGCGGCCCCGACCGAGAACGGCGCGGGCACGGGCTCTCCCGGGCGCACGTCGGCGGAGAGGCTGGCCACGTACCCGACGCTCCACGCCCCGGCCGTGCCGAAAGCGGCCGCGATGGCGAGGCTGGCCACCGGAAGCAGGACGCGGTGCATCCACTGGAGCCGGCGCGTGGCCACCATCGAGTCGTCGGCCCGCTCGGAATCGAACACGGAGGCCTCGCCCCGGGCCCCGCGGAGCTCGGCCGCCTCGAGCGCCTCGAGCGCGGCGAGCCGATGCTGGTGGAACACCACCGCGAGCACCGCCCACGCGATGACGCCGATGAGGGGCACCACCGAGGCGTGAACGAGCGCGGTGCTGCCGGAGCCGCGCCCGAACACCAGGAGCACGAGGCCCAGGACGAGCAGCAGGATCAGGCCGAGCCCGGCCACGCGGGTGGCCTGCTGGTGCGCGTACTGGTCGGTTCGCATGGTCGGTGGTGCGGGCATCCGTCGGGGTGCGCGCGCGGCGGGAACGCCCTCCGCGTCGCTGCAGGCAGGGTAGTGTATTCCGGGTCCCGAGGCGCCGTCGTGCGCACGGGCGAATGCCATGGAAACGATCGTCCACCTCTGGGCCATCGCCCGCAACACCGCCGTCGAGTGCCTCCGCCAGCCGGTGGTGCTCGCGCTGCTCGTCGCGGGGACGCTGCTCGTGGTGCTGAGCATCCCGCTCTCGGGATTCACGCTCATGGACGACCAGCGGATGTTCGTCGACATCGCGCTCTCCACCGTCTTCGTCTGCGGGACGCTGCTGGCCGCGTTCCTGGCGACGAACGCCCTCAGCCGCGAGGTCGAGAACCGGACGGCGCTGACCGTGATCTCGAAGCCCGTCGGGCGCCCCGCGTTCGTGTGGGGCAAGTACCTGGGCGTCACGGCGGCCCTCACCGCGTGCACGGCGTTCCTGGCGCTCGTCCTGATGCTCGTCGAGATGCACGGCACCATGCAGACGGCGACCACGCCCTACCACCGCCCGGTGCTGACCATCGGCATCCTCGCGATGCTCGCGGCGGTCGGCGGGGCCGCGTGGGCGAACTTCATGTACGGCTGGAGCTTCCCGGCGTCCACGGTCGGGCTCGGCGTGCCGTTCCTTGCGCTCGCCTACCTGGTGTGCCTCCTCTTCGAGAAGGACTGGACCCCCGTCTCGCCCGCCCGGCAGTTCGAGGGCGGGCTGTGGGTCGCGGTCGCGATGATGTGGCTCGGGCTCGCCGTGCTCTCCGGTATCGCGGTCGCGGTGTCGACTCGGTTCGGGCAGGTGGTGACCCTCGGCGTCACGTTCGGGGCGTTCGTCCTGGGGCTCATGAGCGACTGGCTCGTCGGCCGACGCGTGGCGGCGACGGGAGCGATGCTCGAGCGCATGGCGGCCGACGGCGCCTCGGCGGGGACCGACGCGAGCGTCGCCCAGTACTGGGCGCTCAAGGCGCTGTACGCCGTGATCCCGAATTTTCAGGTCTTCTGGCTGTCCGACGCGGTGCAGCAGAAGCGCGACGTGCCGCTCGACTACCTGCTCCCGGGCGCGGCCTACGGAGTCGCGCTCATCGTCGCCAGCCTGTGCGTGGCGACGGCGCTCTTCCAGCGGCGCGAGGTGGGGTGATTCGGGCGGCCGCGGCGCGCGCCGCCGGCCGGCCCGCGCACGGTCAGTTCTGCTGGCGCCGCATGTCCGCGAGGCGCTTGCGCATCTCCTTGAGCTGCTGCTCGAGGCGCTCCTGGTCGAGCCCCTTGCCCATCGCGCACGGCGGGCAGCGCTTGCACCACGAGATCAGCTTCTCGACGATCTGGATCTCCTTCGCGGCCTGCTCGACGGGGGTCGCGGCCGGGATGTTCGCGCGGCCGATCTGGTAGTCGACGTCCTTCTCGCAGTCCTCGAAGAGCTTCTGGAACGCCGCGGCGATCTTGCGCCCGTAGTCGCTGACCTCGTACCACTCCGGGAGGCCGAGCAGCTTGCCGAGCTCCTCCTCGGTGTCGGCGGTGCCCTTGCTGAAGCCCGAGTCGAGCGCGTTGCTCGCCTTGAAGACGAGGTTGTCCTTGGCGTCGGAAAGCACGACCTCGCCGGGCTCGCCGGTGATCTTGTCGTGCCACGTGACCTTGCCGGTCACGGGGTCCTTCGTGTAGGTGAGGATGGCCTTCGCGAGCACCATCGCCTCGAACACCATGCGGGGACGGCCGTTCTGCTCGATGACCGCGCCGATCTCCTCCTTGAAGGCGTCGAGCTGCGGGCCGTAGACGGTGTTGGCGCCGGCGATCATGGTCGAGGCGCCGAGCGTGCCGACGGTGCGGAAGTAAATCTCGTCGCAGTGCATCGACGTGCACGCCGCGGCCGAGATGGCCTCGCGGACCCACGCGACCACGCGGTGACGCTTGCGGATCTCGCCGAGCGACTTGCTGATCTCGAAGATCTCCGTGACGAGGCCGCCGGGGCTGTCGATGTCGAGGACGATGATCTGGCCCGGGCCCCACTTGTCGGCCTCGGCCGCGATCTGGTCCATCTCCTCGTTGCGCGCGGTCTGCCCGACGCCGCCCTTCCAGGGCAGCACGAAGACGCCCTTCTTCGGCGCGATGCGGTAGCCGTTCTCGTCGAGGGGGTAGCCCTCCTTGTCGGTCTTGCCCGTCGGCTTCTGCGAGCCGGCCGCGGGAGCCGCGGCGCCTGCATTGCCGGGCCCGGCCGCCGGGCCCGTGGCGGGCGTGCCCGCCGCGCCGGAGCCTGCCGGGGCCGCGCCGAGCGTCTTGATCGACACGATGCTCGACAGGAACATCGGGCGCGCGACCTTCTTGCCGTTCACCTCGGTCTCGACGGTGAGGATGCCCTTGTCGAGGTCGATCTTCGTGACGGTGGCCGTGACGGTGCGGGTCGCGAGCTGCTCCTTCACCGCGATCTCGACGCGGTCGCCGACCGAGCCCCACCACGACCCGGAGGCGAGCTTGACCTGCTGCTGCCCCGCCTTGCCCGACTGGGGCATGGGCGCGAGGGCCGGGGCGAGGGCGAGCGAAACGGCGAGGAGCGTCGTGGCGATCATGGGTGGGTGGGGATCAGTGGGTGTTCGCGTGTGGGATCGACCGTCGGGGTGCCGCTCAGCGGCCCGGGCCCGTGCCGCCGCCGCCGCCGAGGCGCCCGCCGCCCCCGCCGCCGGTGCCGCCGCCGGAGTTCCCGCGGCGTTCCTTCTGGATCTGCTTGATCTGCTCGGTGAGCTGCTCGATGAGGAGCTGCATCTGGGCGTCGGTCAGGCCCGCGCGCCACTCCCACATCCGCCCCAGCGGCGGGTACTGCTTGCAGATCGAGCGGACCTTCTCCATCGCGGCCTTGCGCTTCGGGAGGTCCTTGACGGGGTCGTCGACGGGCTGCTGGTACTCCTCGACGAGCTTCTTCGTCTCGTCGAACCGCTTGCGCCACGCGGCCTTGTAGTCGTCGAAGATCTTCTTGCCGGTGTCGACCCTGACGTACTCGGGGTAGCCGAGCATGTACATCAGGTCGTCCGTGTCCTGCGCGATGCCGTCGGTGAGCCCGGTCTCCTCGGCGACCTTCGCCGTGAAGCGCGCGGACACCTCGTCGGTCGGGTCGACGACGTACCAGTCGCCGTTCGTGTCGGCGCGCCACTTGGTGGCGCGGCCGTCGATGCTGCAGCTGAGCTTGCGGTCGGGGCGCACCAGCGCCTCGGTGAGCGGGATCGGGTGCCCGCCGAGCTCGAGCACGCCCTGCGCGATGCCGGTCCAGGCGCTGAACATCTTCGCGCGGATGTCCGCGTCGTTGCCGCCGCCGAGCGAGGCGACGATGTCGAGCCCGGTGATGCTGGCCTCCGGGGACATGAACATGTAGGGCCACGCGAGCGCGAACAGGCTGGCGATGCCGCGCGCGTCCTCCACGTACATGACGGCGGGATACTCGGCGATCTCCGTGTGGAGGTCGAGCGCGAGGTCGCGGTACTCCGTGAGGCCGCTCGCGAGCCGGCGAGGGTCGATCTTGTCGTCCTTCATCTGCTCCTTGACGGCGTCCATGTACTTGTCGAGCGAGCGGCCGTCGCGGGACTTGATGCGGAACAGGATGACGTCGGGCTTCTGCTTGCGGACGTCCTCGATGATCTTGTCGTAGATGCCGGGCTTGCCGTTGATCTCGCCGTGGATGTCGGTGCCCATCTGGCCGTCGAGCGGGATCTCGTAGACGCGCGGCGGCGCGGACAGCTGCGTGTCGACGGCGTAGGGGCTCTTGCCCGGGCGGTTCTCCGCCGTGCGGCCGAGCGTGAACGGCTTCGCGGGCTCCTCCTTCTCGGCGGGCGCGGGCACCTCGACGCTCTTGAGGTCGGAGCCCCCGGGCGCGGAGGCGGGATCCTGCGCGGGCTCGGAGGCCGGGGCCTCGGCCGGCGGCTCGGCGGCCGGGGTCTCGGTGGGCTCGTCCTGGCGGACGGCGAGCGCAAGGGCGACCGAAGCGGCGGCGATCAGGTGGAGCATGGCCATGGGACCTCGAAGTCTAGCGGCACGGGGCGACCGGCCAACGGCAGAACGCCCATGCCCCGCCCGGGCTTGCGCGGGTTCAGCCGGCGCCGAGGGACTTGGCAGCCTCGAGGGCCGCGCCCCGGTCGGCCACGGCGCCGTTCAGCTGCAGGTCGTAGACCGCGTCGAGCACGGTCCTGAACCGGGGCCCAGGGGCCATGCCGAGCGCCAGCAGGTCGTCGCCCGTGACGAAGGGCACGGGCCGGAGTCCCTCCGCGCGCAGGGCAGGAAGGTCGGCGGCGACGCGAGCGGAGACCGCCTGCCCCTCGGCGGCGAGCAGCGCGCACGCGCCCCCGAACCCGGGCGCGGACGCCATGCGCTTGCGGAGCGCGCGGTCGGCGGACTCCCATCCCCCGGCGACGCGGGCACGCATGCCGAGCATGGCGACGAGCGCGTCGGTCTCGTCGTTGGAGAGGACGAGGGCGTCGCGCCACGCGAGGCAGCGCGCGCGCGAGTCGTCCGCGTGCGGGACGTCGCCCGCGCACGAGGGCGCGTTGCGCCCGTCATGCGGCCGGCCCAGCATCCACGCCGCGAGCGCCTCCTCGAAGGGAGCGCCGGGCGGCAGCGCCGCGACGCGCGCGAGGTCCGCGCCGCACGCGGGCTCGAGGAGCGCCGCGGGCGCGAGCCCGAGGTCCTCGACGAGCGCCGCGGCGCGCGCGCGCGTCGGGTGCGCGAGCATGCGGCGGAGCTCGTTGCCGACGCGCTCGCGGCTCACCGCGCGCAGGTCGTGCGCCACCCGGCGCACCGCGGCCTCGGTGACCGGGTCGACCGCGAGCGCGAAGCGCGCGGCGAAGCGCACGGCGCGGAGCGCACGGAGCCGGTCCTCGGCGAGCCGTGCGTCCGGGTCGCCGATCGCGCGGAGGACGCCGGCCGCGAGGTCGGCCCGGCCGCCGACGTGGTCGATGATCTCGCCGGACTCGGGGTCCTCGAAGAGACCGTTCACCGTGAAGTCGCGGCGGAGCGCGTCCTCGCGGTCGTCGGAGAATCGGACCGCGTCGGGCCGCCGTCCGTCGGCGTAGCTGCCGTCGGCGCGGAACGTGGCCACCTCGACGGTGCGGCCGCCGTGCCGCACGAGCATCACGCCGAACGCCTCGCCGACGCCGATGGCGCGCGGGAAGACGCGCCGGACGGCCTCGGGCGTCGCGTCGGTGGCGACGTCGTGGTCCGCGGGCTCAAGCCCGAGCAGCGCGTCGCGCACGCAGCCGCCCGCGAACAGCGCGCGGAACCCGGCCTCGCGCAGCCGGCGCGCCACCCACGTGGCGGCGGCGCGCGGCGTCACGGGCTGCCCGTGGTCGTGGTCGCCGCGCGTCGCCATGGTCAGCCCGCGTCCTCCCAGTACGGGCGGTCGGCGGGCCCCGGCGGGGGGAAGCGGCCGCCGCTGCGGGCGCGCAGGCGCGCGCGGCAGTTCATGCGGAGCTCCTCGATGCGGCGGCGCAGCCGCTCGAGCAGGACGTCGCTTCCCTCGCGCGCCCATGCGCGCACCGTCTCGGGCGGGATCGGCTCGCCGACCTCGACCTCGAGCCAGCCCGTCGGCGCGGGCAGCCTCGCGCCCTTCGGCCACAGGTCGGTCGCGCCCTCGATCGCCATCGGGACGATGGGCACGCCCGCCTTGCGCGCAAGCAGCGCGACGCCGGGCCTGAACGCCTTCGTGCGGCCGTCCTCGTTGCGCGTGCCCTCGGGGAACATGAAGACGCACCGGCCCGCGGCGAGGTGCTTGAGCGCCGTGCGCAACGCACCCATGTCGCCCGAGCCGCGCTCGATGGGCACGGCCCCGAAGCTGCGGATGAGCGCCGCGAACGGCGCGAACCGGAACAGGCTCTCACGCGCGATGATGGTGTACGGGCGGTCGATGGTGACGCTGCCGCACACCGGCGGGTCGAGGTAGCTCTGGTGGTTGCTGACGACGAGGATGCCGCCCTCGCGCGGCAGCCGCTCGCGGCCGGTGGCGCGCAGCCGGTACGCGACGCGGAACGCCGCGAGAAGCGACGACGCGCACGCCGTGTACCACGCGACGCTGAGGTTGCCGCGGCCGGGCGCGCGGCGCGCCGCGTCGAAGAGCGCGGTCATGCCCGGACGGCCGCGTGCGGCGAGGCGAGCAGCCCGGCGGGGACGCGCGCGCGCACGCGCCGCTCGAGCTCCTCGACCACCTGGGGCAGGGTCAGCAGGCTGGTGTCGACGCGCTGGGCCTCGGCCGGGCACACGAGCGGCCCGTCGGTGCGCGTCTCGTCGAGCCGGTCGCGCTGCTGGATCGCGCGCAGCACCGCCTCGTAGTCGGCGGGGCGGCCCTGCGAGCGCATCTGCTCGACGCGCCGGCGCGCGCGGACCTCGGGGTGCGCATCGAGGTAGAAGCGCACCGCCGCGTCGGGGAAGACCACCGAGCCCTGGTCGCGCCCCTCGGTGACGAGGCGCGGGTGCTGCCGGCCGATCTCGCGCTGGGCGCGGACCAGCGCCTCGCGGAGCGGAGCCTGCCGCGCGACGATGCTGACCACCGTGTTCACGTCCTGGTCGCGGATGCGCTCGGTGAGGTCTCGCCCGCCGAGGAGCAGGCGCGGGGGCCGCTGCGACCAGTCGAAGACGAGCCCTTCCTCCGCGATGCGCGCCGCGAGCGCCTCGCCGTCGTCCGCCGGCACGCCCTCGTCGATCGCGACCACCGCGGCCGCGCGGTACATCGCGCCGGTGTCGAGCATCTCAAGGCCCAGCCGCTGCGCGAGCTTGAGCGCGACGGTGCTCTTTCCCGTCCCCGCCGGGCCGTCCATCGTGACGATGACGCCCTCGGAACCGCTCATGCCTCCTCGACCTCGGCCTCGGCGGCCTCCTCCTCGTCCTCGACCTCCTCGGGCTCGATGAGCAGCGCCAGCATGTCGCGCGCGGCCTCGATGTTCCCGACCGGGTCGGTCTTCGCGGAATAGTCGATGCAGACCGTGTTGCCGTAGCCCACGGCGCTGATCGCGCCGAACATCGCGGCGATGTCCCACGCCTCGTGCTTGCCGGACTTGCCGAACGCCTTCACGCTCGCCTCGATGGCCTGCGCGTAGGGCGCCAGCCGGCGGAGCGCATCGACGGGATCCTTGGTCGAGGCGGCCTGGGCGAAGGTTGGCATGCTGCCGATGCGGAATCCGCCGATCTTCTTGATGAGGTCGGCGATGCGCTGGGGCTCGCCCGCGCTTCCCGCGCCGGGCCGGATCAGGAGGTGGGTGTCGTAGCGGTCGAGCGCCGCGAGCGAGCGCTTCACGTTCGCGGCCACGGAGTCGAATCCCTCGGGGGTCGACGGGATGGATGCGATCTCGACCGCGACGCTCGGCGCGCCGAGCTTGCTCGCCGCGAGCCCAAGCCTCTCGACCCGCGCGATGCACTCCGCGGGCGCCTGCGCGAAGTCGAGCACGCGCTCCTCGACGAGGACGAGGATCGGGCAGCGCGCGCGGTCGGCGCGATCGCGCATCCGCTCGAGGTCCTTGACCGCCATGCCCTTGAGCAGCGGCACGTGCACGTTGAGCCCCTTCAGGCCCAGGTGCTCCGCGACGAAGTCCGGCACCTCGATCGGCTCGAGCGGGCGCTTGTCGCGCTTGACGTGCTGGAGCGACCGGCTGGTGACGGTGAGGAGCATGTTCGTGGGGCGCGCCGCGGAACCCGGCGCGAACGCATCGTACACCCCGGGCTATCATTCCCGCCCTGCCCGCCCGGCGCGAGGTTCGCGCGGTGCGGTCCACCACCCGGAGCCGACCGATGCCCACCCCCACGAACTGCCGCTACAGCGAGTCGCACGAATGGTTCCGCCCCGAGTCGGACGGCACCGTCACCATGGGCATCACGCAGCACGCGGCCGACGCGCTCACCGACATCACCTTCGTGCAGATGCACAAGGCCGGGTCGCCGGTGAAGGCCGGCGGCTCGGTGGGCGAGGTCGAGAGCGTGAAGACCAGCAGCGAGATCTACGTGCCGGTCGACGCGACCGTCGCGGCGGTCAACGACGCTGCGCACGCGGACCCGTCGCTCCTCAACAGCGACCCGTACGGCAAGGGCTGGCTGGTGCGGCTCTCCGGCTGCGACCTCTCGAAGGCGGCGGGCCTGATGGAGGCGGCCGCCTACGACGCGAAGAATGGCCACTGACGCCGCCAATGCGGCGACAGCGTCACCCGGCCCGCGCAGCGACGCCCCGGCGGCGTTCGTGCGCGCGCTCGGCGTGCGCAAGGCGTACCGCACCGGCGGGCGCGAGGTGCACGCCCTGCGCGGCGCGAGCCTCGAGATCGCCGAGCCGGGCTTCTACGCGATCATGGGGTCCTCGGGCAGCGGCAAGAGCACCCTGCTCCACCTCCTCGCGGGGCTTGACCGCCCGGACGCGGGCACGATCGAGGTGGCGGGGACGCGCATCGACTCGCTCGACGAGCACGGGCTCACCGTGCACCGGCGCACGCGCGTCGGCGTCGTGTTCCAGCAGTACAACCTGCTCCCCACGCTCTCGGCCGTCGACAACGTGATGCTGCCCGGGGTGCTCGACGGGCGCCCGCGGGCGGCGTTGCGCGCACGGGCGCTCGAGCTGCTCGCGACCCTCGGGCTCGCCGACCGCGCCGACCACCGGCCCGAGGCGCTCTCGGGCGGCGAGCAGCAGCGCGTGGCGATCGCGCGCGCGCTCCTCTTCGAGCCGCCGGTGCTCTTCGCCGACGAGCCCACGGGCGCGCTCGACAGCGCCAACAGCGAGCGCATGTGGCGGATGCTCGACGATCTCGCGCGCGAGCGCCGCATGGTGGTGCTCATGGTGACCCACGAACCCGCGGCAGCGGCGCACTGCCGCCACGTCTTCGTCATCCGCGACGGCACCGTCGCGGGCGGCTTCGACACGAAAGGCCTGAATGCGAGCGACCTGGTGGTTCGCGCTGCAGGGACTCTCGGCGCGGCGCGGTAGGACCGCGCTGCTCGCCCTCGCGGTCGCCCTCTCCGCCACGCTGGTGACGGCGGTGGCCTGCGGGCTCGAGACCGCGCGCGGCAACGCCGAGGCGGGGCTGCGGCGGTCGATCGGCGACGTGGACGCGCGGCTGGTGAACCGCTTCGGCGCGGCGTTCGACGCGGCCGAGGCCGATCGCGTGCGCGCGCTCCCCGGGGTCGACGCGGTGGGCGTGAGCCTCGGCGGTTCGCTGAGCCTCGTGCGCGCCGACGGCGCGAGGGACGCGGACGGCCGGCCGCGCCGCGCGGTGGCGCAGGCGCGCGGGCTCGAGTCGGCCGGCGACCCGCGGTTCCGCGAGCAGCGCATGCGCGACGGTCGGCTCCCCGAGCGCGCGGGCGAGGTGGCGATCGACCCGCTCACGGCGAAGGCGCTCGACTGCGGCGTGGGCGCCGCGCTCGCGGTGCAGCGCTTCGGCGACCCGATCCCCCTCACGGTGACCGGCATCATCGACCGCGCGACGCTGGGCGCGCTGCAGCGGCCGTACGTCGTCGTGGAGCGCGCGACGCTCGTCGAGGCGAACGGGTCCGACGAGGCGACCACCGTGATGGTGGCGCTCGTCGACGGCACGGACGTGCCCGCGTGGGTGGCCGAGCACGCACCGAAGTTCGTCGAGCCGCTCTCGCTCGAGCCGAGCGAGCTCTACACCACGGGCTTCGACAAGCAGGTGGAGGCCATGCGCCTGGGCTTCGTGCTGGTGAGCCTGGTGGCGTTCATGAGCTGCGCGTTCATCGTCGGCACGGGCATGACGACCGCCGTCGCCGAGCAGCAGCGCGAGCTCGCGGTGGCGCGCTGCGTCGGCGCGAGCCGCGGGCAGGTCTTCATGAGCCAGGTGTGGGCGGGCATGCTGCTCTGCGGCGCCTCCGGTGCGGCGGGCGTGCCGATGGGGGTGGGGCTCGCGGCGATCCTGCGCTGGTGGTTCGGCGAGTGGCTGGACGACGGCTTCTTCATGAGCTGGTGGGGCGTGGCGCTCGCGATCGCGGGCAGCGTGCTCGCCGGCGTGGGCGGGTCGCTCTGGCCCGCGTGGCAGGCGGCGCGCACGAGCCCGCTCGCGGCGCTGCGCCCGCGCGCCGAGGCGCCCCGGCTCGCGGGCATCGCGTGGCTCGCGCTCGCGGGCGCGGCGTGCATCGGCGCGCAGGTGCTGATGCTCGCGCTGGTGAGCGAACCGCAGGCGCGCTTCTGGTCGTATGCGATCGCGGGGCTGCCGCTCATCCACGCGGGGTGGTTCATGATGGCCGTGCCGGTGCTGTGGGTGGCGGCGCGCGCCCTCGCAGGCCCGATCGAGCGCGTGCTGCGGATCCCGCGCGGGCTGCTCTCGGGCGCCGTGCGCCAGGCGCCCTACCGCCTCGGGTTCACGGCGGGCGCGCTCATGGTGGGCGTCTCGATCCTCGCGAGCACGTGGACCAACGGCACCGCGGTGGTGCGCGACATCAGTGAGCGCGTGCGCATCTCCGACGGCTTCGTCTTCAAGGCCAACGGCATGAGCGTCGCCGAGCAGGAGCGCCTGCGCGCGCTGCCCGGCGTGATGGGCACCGTGCCCATCGGCTACCTGCCGCTCAAGGTGATCGGCGAGACCGTGTTCGGGATCGACGGCGTCGCGACGCCGAACGTGGTGTGCATCGGCTTTCCCCCGGACGACTTCCTCGCCCTCAACCGGCTCGAGTGGGTGGAGGGGACGCCCGGGTCCGCGCTCCCGAAGCTGAAGGCCGGCGAGGGCGTGCTGGTCGCGAAGGAGTTCCTGGTGGCGCGCGGCAAGCGGCCGGGCGACCGGATCCGCCTCGGCGGCGGGCGCACCGAGAAGGACTACGAGATCGTGGGCGTCGTGGGCGCCGCGGGGCTCGACGTCGCGGTGCAGTTCTTCGGGATCCGCAGCGTCTACACCGAGAACGCGGTGAGCTGCGTCTTCATGGACTTCGACGAGGTGGCGCGGAGCTTCGGCAGCCGCGATGCGTTCATCCTGCAGGTGGACGTCGACGACGCCAGCCCGCCCGAGGCCGATGCCGCGCTCGGCGAGCTCGTGACCGACGCGGTGCCGGGCGCGGT
>Ga0169931_10005758_pt1 | contig 18833 bp, 15 predicted proteins | sample Kivu_15m_20L_FD_129675 | JGI IMG/M metagenome (GOLD analysis project Ga0169931, IMG submission 129675) | Freshwater microbial communities from Lake Kivu, Western Province, Rwanda to study Microbial Dark Matter (Phase II) - Kivu_15m_20L... | ecosystem: Environmental > Aquatic > Freshwater > Lake... | reverse complement strand
CTTTATCAAAATCAAATTCACATTCTAAACCTTGCTAGCAATCAAAAAACGGGAAATATTCCGCTTCAAGGTTGGACTGAAAATTTGGAAAAAGTGGGGTCAAAAGTTTTTGTCACCAACAAAACGACCTCCAAAATCTATGTTATCAACAGCAATACCGACGCAATTGAAGACAGTTTACAGCTTGCGAATGACCCCAATTCACTCGTCAAAGACAAAAACGGAAAACTTTGGGTGCTTTGCGGTGGCAGTTCCTCACTGAACCAAAATGCGGCACTATACCGACTTAATCCAACGAACAATATAATAGAAATTGAAATCACCTTCCCGAACCTAAGTGACCGACCTTCAAAACTTACCTTAAATGGTGGTGGCGACACACTGTATTTCTACAAAAATGGTGTTTTCCGTTTTCCAATTTCAGCTCCTACCCTACCCGAAAACCCTGTTATTCAAGCAACTTGGGGAAATTTCTACGGACTTGGAATTGACCCAACAAACGGCGATATTTACATTTCCGATGCTTTAGATTTTGTTCAACGCGGACGCATTTCGCGATACAAAAACAACGGAAACCTTCATTCCACTTTCCTAGCAGGAATTATTCCGGGTGGGTTTTATTTTCCTTGATTCAACCATTTACAAAGCTGAATTTGAACATTTTTTCATTGTCCATATTTTTTCAATTAGCAGCAGGTTTTGTACCACTTTTTCTACATTGGAAAAGAGCAAACAAAATTGAATCATCCTTAACCATTTATTTGACAGCTTCTGTTCTTTCCACGATTTTAATAATCTGGCTAGACAACTTGAAATTTTCCTTTAACTGGCGAAAATACTTTTACCGAGGATGGCGTTTAATGCATTATCCATTGAATTTTTTGTGTCCGACAATTTATCATTTGTGGTATAACTTGCTCCGCACATTTCTTAACAGAAACACCCGTCAAACTACTTTACCGTTGAAGAATAAATCCTTTTTCGTCTTCCTTAAGGTCAAAAATCCATGTGTAATAACCAATGAAGTGACTCTCGAAATACCCCATTCTATGTCTTTGATTCAATGGAAAATAAGTTCTATGAGTTTCGTTCAATCCTTTAGCTGTAAACTGCGGAGCAACCCCATCTTGTTCGCATGGTGCGTTGGCATTTTTTCCAGTAAGTTTTGCGCCATATTGCCAAACTTCGTTCCATTCTCCTGGAAGAACTTTTCCTGAATTAGCATTTTCGGGAGCGATTATGTAAAAACCACCAAACTGAATTTTTCCTCTTAAAATATCAATCATTCCTAAAGCGTAAGCGTATCCCATACTGTGGGCAACAACAAACAAAGTATCATTTTCAGATTTATTAGGCATTTCATTCAGTTGTTGTAACAGATTTCGTCCCGCAATTCGACCTTGTTTTCGCCTGAAATTAAACCCTTCTTCATTGGGAGATGTAGCTAAAAGTGTAGTTGTTTCAATTTCTTTCCCACCTGCAATCGTAGTTTTCTGGCAACCGTGTTTCACTTCTCGTCCTTTTGGTGCTTTACATGGTTGCGGGTAAATTCCTGAATTTGTGGTGAAGTTTACAAGTGAACGATGATTAGAAGTACTTACGGAATGATGTCCGTCGGCATACCAAACTTCTCCAGGATTGATTCTTCTTTGGAAAAGCAGATTGATATTATTCCAAGGAGTCCAATACCCAAAGCGGTCGTAATCGTAAAGGTAGTTTTTGGAATTAGGAAATTCCAAGCCTTTTTTCTGAATATCATTAATATTTTCTCTGAAATTATTACTTAAAGAAACGGGTCGATAACCATTGACAAACAGAAGGATACGTTTAGCAGGATTGACCAAATTTCTTTTTTCTGTTAAATCAATTCCGCGATAATTAAAAACTTTTTCACCAACCAAACTGTCTCTTTCGTCAAAATATCGGAATACCATATAATGACTTCGAACCGCTCTTTTCTCTTCTCCAATTTCTAATTCATTCGAACTTCTTTGAAATTTGGCTTGCAGTTTATTTTCTAGGTTTCTAACTTCAAAATAGAGTACGGGTTTCTCTTGTTGATAATACCAAGTTTCATTTTTTCTCTGAAAAATATAGCTTCCTTGCTTTTCCTCAAAACGTTTCACGAATAGTTCAGGATTGTTCACTTTTTTCTTTAAATCACCTTTCTCAACACCTTTAAAATCATTGAGTTTATGATCGAGAATGATACTTTGGTCATAGACAAATTCTACAATATAGAAAGACGAATAAACTAAAAGTGCAGCGCTTGACCAGAAAACTAATTTCAACAAACGAAAACCTTGTCTTTTAAAAAATCCAGATTCAGTGAGCGACTTGTTTATCTTTCTTACCCCAAAGAAAATCAAGATTAAGCTCACAAGTAGCGTTAACACATGAATCAAGCAAATTCGTTGACCTTGAAACTTAAAAAGAGGTTTGAAAAAGAAATTGTCAACTTTCAAATAATAAACTAAATGATTGAATTTCTGAGGTCTAAGAATTGATTTAAAAGGTTTCAAACTGTCAACTTCGAACCAGCCTTCTTTGTCTTGCTCCCAAAAATAATAAGCAAAAAGTCCATTTCCAGTTCGGATGAATTCATAATCATCAAAAAGTGAGAATGAATTTGGAGCATTACGTAAATCCCAACATTGTCGCCAACTCAATTCCGAACCATAAAAATTTGGATTCATCACATTTTCTGGAAGTTTGGAAGAATTTAAACCTAAGGAAAAGCCTATATGAAAATTAATTCTTGCGTCAAAAACTGAATCTATGTCTTTTGAAATGAAAAACATAGACTTTGAATTGATACCATAACCGCGAATGGAATCATTTCTAAATTCTGGAATAACAAAACAATAAATTCCGTTTGGGTCGCGCTCTTTGAGCGTTTTGAAGTAGTCATCGCGCAACTGACGCATTTGTCTGGAAAAACGCAAACTATCTTTCGGTGGGTTGTCCCAAACAGGTTCAAAGTCAGTGTTAAATGCAGGTAGAAGGAAAGGTGAAATTTTGATTTTCGCCTTAGAAAAAGATGTATTTACCTTCAAAAAAAAATTCCGATCCACTTTACAGTCAATCGGAATAAAATAAAGATTAATGTTTTTATCCCTGAATCCAGCATCAACAAACTTTACTGAATCATTCGACCAATCTGTTTGTGCGACTGAAAAAGACGACAAGAAAACAAACAGAAAAGGGAAGAAACGAATCATTACAAGTGCATAAAGCTCTTTTTAGCGAGTAATTCGTCCTCTGATTCGCGGTAATTCGGGTCGTCCACACAACAGTCAACCGGACAAACAGCGGCACATTGCGGTTCGTCGTGGAAACCTACACATTCCGTACATTTTTCGTGAGCAATGTAGTAAACATCCATATTTACAGGCTCATGCGGATGGTCAGCTAAAATTTCGTCGCCATCTAAAGTTGTGATTATTCCTTTCAAAGAGGTTCCGTCTGTGTATTTCCATTCAGCCCCCCCCTCATAAATTGCGTTATTTGGACATTCTGGTTCACATGCACCGCAGTTGATGCATTCCTCGGTTATCATTATTGCCATTTCGTGTTATTTTTTTGCAAATATAGTAACGACTTAGTACTAATTTTATTCATTACAATACAACTGACCTTATTAATGTTCAATCCAACAAATTGTTCTAGACAATAAAAATGTTATCTATGCATTGCGTCTATTTCCACTATCCACGTATTGCACCCATCCCCACCATCATCCCATCCAACCAAAATCGATTTATTCTTTTAAATTCAATGCTTAATCCGATTTTTACCGTTTCTGATTTGCTTTTTGTAGTAGTGAGGAAAGGGGGCATTAGTAGTGCGTTTTTCTGTTAGGTTGACCAAAGATAAGATTTTGTTTTAGTTTTCCTAGTTGTCAATTGGGCTTTTCAGCTGCTCAAATCCTTTGGTGGAAAGTGGTGTTCAAACAATCAAATTGAAAAATACATGCCCGCTATTTGAATATATAGAAAACGACTGATTAACAGAACAATATGAATATCAACATAATCTTCATTATGCTTGTTTTTGACCAACTAACCTTGGTTTATTAGCTAATTTTGCATCAATGTAAATTCTTAATTGTTCAAAGGTCATTTCTTTTGTTTCAGAATGAATTTTGTCTCTAATTTCACGCATCATTTTTACTGCATCAAATTCTTTTTCTTTATTTCTATTCCTTTCCATATTCTATGGGATTTCTAATAAGCTACAACCATTTTACAAAAATTGAAAGCTTGTTGCGTATCGTATTTCAAAGATAAAAATTCGTTTCAGTTTTCCAAACCATCCACCAAACTTTCCAGCCACTTAAATAATTCTCTATCAACCATTTTTAAATAATAAAAAAATCCCCACAAAACTCAAATTTCGTGGGGATTACTATCTTGTTTAGAAAAAGTTTATCCTAAAAACGGATACCTATAATCCACTGGCGGAACAAAAGTTTCTTTTATCGTTCTTGCAGAAACCCAACGCATTAAATTCATGGCTGCACCTGCTTTGTCGTTTGTTCCTGAACCTCTTGCACCTCCGAATGGCTGTTGTCCAACCACCGCTCCTGTTGGCTTGTCGTTGATATAGAAATTTCCTGCCGCATTTTCCAATTTTTCAGTTGCCAATTGAATCGCGTAACGATCTTGTGACATAATTGAACCGGTTAAAGCGTAATCTGATGTGGAATCAAGCAATTCCAAAGTCGCTTCAAATTCAGCTGCTGGATAAACGTAAATGGTTAAAACTGGCCCAAAAATCTCTTCACACATCGTTCTGAATTTTGGATTGGTGGTTACAACGGTTGTCGGTTCAATGAAGTAACCCACTGATTTATCGTAATTTCCTCCAGTGATAATTTCTGCATCCGATTGAGCTTTGCAGTAGTCGATATAACCTGCTATTTTGTCGAAAGCACGAACATCAATTACCGCATTTACGAAATTACTCGTGTCTTCTGGTGATCCCATTTTGAAGGAATTCACTTGCTCCACAAAAATTCGTTTTACCTCCGGCCAAATATTATCTGGAATGTAAGCACGTGATGCCGCCGAACATTTTTGTCCTTGGAATTCAAAAGCTCCTCTCGCTAAAGCAGTTGCCACTTCCGCAGCATTTGCAGAAGAATGTGCAATTACGAAATCTTTCCCTCCTGTTTCACCAACGATTCTTGGGTAAGAACGATAGTTAGCAATATTGTTTCCTATTGATTGCCAAAGGTTTCTGAAAACTCCTGTTGAACCCGTAAAGTGAAGTCCAGCGAAATCTTTGTGTTTGAAAATCACATCTCCTGCTGTGCTTCCGTCAACCAAAACCATGTTGATTACTCCGTCAGGCAGACCCGCAGCTTTGAAAATTTCCATGATGATTTGCGCCGAATAAACTTGTGTAGCCGCTGGTTTCCAAACAACTACATTTCCCATCATCGCTGGTGCTGCACTTAAATTGGCTGCAATGGAAGTGAAATTAAATGGGGTCAATGCAAAAACAAAACCTTCCAACGGACGATAATCCAAGCGATTCCACATACCCGGCAAAGATTCCGGTTGGTCTTGGTAAATTTTGGTCATGTATTGAACGTTGAAACGGAAAAAGTCAATCAACTCACACGCCGCATCAATTTCCGCTTGAAAAACATTTTTGGATTGTGCCAACATGGTCGCAGCGTTCATTTTATCGCGAAAAGGACCTGCCAACAAATCAGCAGCCTTCAAGAAAATTGCGGCTCTGTCTTGCCAAGGTAATTTAGCCCATTTTGTGCGTGCTTCCAAAGCTGCTTCAATCGCTTTTTCAACGTGTGAAGCGTCGCCAGCGTGATAATGTCCAATAACTTTTTGGTGGTCGTGTGGTGGTGCAAGCGGGCGTTTATTTCCTGTTCTAACCTCTTCAGAACCAATGTACATCGGGATGTCGATAGGTTCTTGCGAAAGCATTTCTTTGTATTTGTTCAAAAGTGAAACTTGTTCCGCTGTTCCGGGAACATAGGCGCGTACCGGTTCGTTTTTGGCGATTGGAACGTTGTAAAATGCGTTTGACATAATTTTATGTTTTGTTGCAAAAATAAGTATAGTTCACTACCTTCGGTGTAACTTAGTTATCCAAGAGCACATTCTTCATGAAATATTTCCATTTGCGTAATTCACTTTTCACAACACTGCTAGTCGTTCTTTTTCCTTTGCAATTTCTAGCTTTTATTCCCACAAGTCATCAACTCATTTCTGCACCCACAAACGGAATTCGGCACACACAAGCCTTGCGCTTAATGGAGTATTTTTTACGGACAAACACCGATTCTTTGTGGAATAATGCGATGTATATGAACAAAATTTCCAAGGAATTAGAGGATAGAGAAGGCGTTTTGGTCAGCAAATGGATGTTTGGAAATTACTTCATTAAAAAAGGCCAAGCTACGATTGGAATTGATTTTTTAAAGGAGGTAAAATATTACTACGTTTCCAGAGGTGATTTTGAAAAAGTTTGCAAACTACTCAACGATATTGGTATTGGGTATTTCTTGCAAGGTGATTATGCTACCGCTGAAGAGCATTACAAAGCATCCTTGCGAGCTAGTGACGAAACCGTAAATCCAAGTTTGTCCATTTTAGCGGAAGTTAATTTGGCTAAACTTTACATTCAACAAAAGAAATTAGAAAAAGCACAAGCTCTTTTGGATCATTACATCAATGAAGCAAAACGATTAAAGAAATTTGAATCTGTTGCCAATGCTTATGGTGTCAAGGCAGACATTTATTTGAGCCAAAACAAGTTAGAAATTGCCTCGGAATTTTGTGAAAAACAATGGAAATATGCTTTTTTGTCCAATAGTGTTCAACAAAAAGTAAATGCTTTGACGAATAAAGGAATTATTGCTTTTACAAATGATGATTTTAAAGCTGCTTTGAAGTGCTTTATGGATGTTTTAGAACTTAGAAAAAAGGAGCATTTTCCACACAAAATTTACGAAGCCTACTACAATATGGCGGGTGTATATTTAGACACAGACAACCAGCTTTCGTTTTTGTATATTGATTCTGCCCAACAAATCGCTCATCGGTATGGATTGCTTGTGTCTGAAAGGGAGTCAATACTTTACAAACGAGATGAATTGAAACTTCCAATCGATGAGAATCAACTTAAGAACTTAGAGAAAACAATTGCATTGCTTGAAGAGCAAAACAAAGAAGAACGTGAAGCAGTTGTTTTAACCCTCAAAGACATGAAAACCAAGGAACAAAAAACAACTTGGCATTCCAGTTTTTATTGGTGGATTGTTGCTATTTTGTTTTTGGGTATGATTCCTTTTGGTTATAGGTTATCTCACAAGCGTTAAAAATCCGTGCCCCTCTAATTCTTCGCCATTTACACCAATAGCTTTGTATTTATAGAAATAAACGCCCTCGGTTGCATCTGCTCCTGAGTTAGTTTTGCCATCCCAGCCTCCTGTAATCGTTTTTACTTCTGCCATTAAGTTACCCCAACGATTAAAAATCTGCAAATTCAAAGAAGCCACATTTTCTGTGTTAATATTGAAGTAGGAATTCACATCGTCATCATTTGGTGAGAATACATTTGGTGCCCAAACATCTGGCATAAACAATACGTCAATTCGAATGGTGGCAGAATCTGAACAATAACCATTTGATGCATACAACCAAGCATCATAAGGCTGCTCGGTAATGTAAGTCATTTGTTGGGATGCTTTTGTTGTTACTGTAACATTTTGACCATTTCCAAAATCCCAATAATAGCTATTGGCATTTGAACTATTATTAGTGAAGCTAACATTTAAGGGACTGTAACCCGACATTGGACTTGCAGCGAAACTTGCAATTGGAAGTGGTAAAGTTGTAACTGTAACAGTCGCAGTGTTGATACAGCCGTTAGCATCAAGACCTGTAACTGTATATGTCTTTGTTGAAGTAGGATTAAAAGTTACGCCATTTTGAACCAAATTAGTCCAGATATAGGTAGCACCGTCGCCAGCACCACTCGCCTCTAAAACAACAGGATAACCTGTACAAACCGTTTGGTCAGGTCCTGGATTGATGATTGGAAGAGGATTCACCGTTACAACTCGAGAATCTTGGGTGATACAGCCATTATCGCTTGTTCCTAGAACGGTGAAGGTTGTTGTTACCTCAGGGAATAAAACTTGATTATTGGTATATCCTCCTTGCCATTCAATAATTGGTGTTCCGCTTGCAAACAAAACAATACTGTCTCCAATACAAATTGCATTATCAGCACCAGCATCAACGGGAATATTAGGATTTACTGTTAATACGCCTGAAGCAGGGTTTCCGGTACAACCGTTTAAAGTGTAGGTTACAGTGTAAGTTGTGGTATTATTTGGTGAAACTATAATCGAGTCTGTAGTTTGACCGTCTGGAGACCATATAAATTCACCACCAGGAATGGAAACATTAGCAACGAAGAGCGCGTTTTGACCTTGACAGATTACTTGTGAAGCCTCAGTTGTTACAGTTGGAACAGGTTTAATTACAATTGTTAGTGTGTCTCGTGATGCACATTCTGAAGTTATTGGAGTAAAAATATAATCGAAACTTCCAGGAGACGTAGTAATTACTTGACTGAGATTCCAAGAACCAAAAATTGTTGGTGTATTGGATGAGGAACTTGGTAGATTAAAAGAAGGAACACCCGCACACAGAGAATCAATTGGGAAAAAGACTGTTTCGATTTCTGGTATTACCTCAACATCCATTGTAGTTGAAAAAGCACATTGATCAGTGTTTGGGGTAAAAGTATAGGTTTGTACGCCAGGTGTTTGTGTGTCAATTACGGGTGGATTCCAAGTACCTTGAATTGACGGTTGATTTGTTGATTGGTTTAATAAAATTGGTGCTGTACGATATTGGCACTGTTGTCCAATTTGATTGAAAGTAGGCAAAACTTCAGTTGTCACAACAACCGTAACCGTTCGAACACTAAAACAAACACCAACATCATAGGTGACTGAATAAACAGTTGTTTCCGTTGGAGAAACTATAATGCTTTCCGTTGTTTCGCCAGTTGACCAAAGATAAGTTCCGCCCCCTCCAGTTGTCGCCGTTAAAGTTCCAGATGAACCTATACAAAGCACAGGAGTGTTAACAGATAAAGCGGGAGCAGATTCATCATCCACGACGGTTATAGTTTCAACAACAGGCAACGTACAAGGCCCATTATCATCAACGGTAACCGTGTAAGTCCCTGGTTCAAGACCTGTTATTGTTGCTGTTGTTTGAACGGGATTTGTATCCCAAGTGTAGGTGTAGGGAGGCACACCATTACTCGCTGTTACTCCAGCAGTTCCATCATTTCCTGCGCATGTGGCAGGAGTTGTTGATGCTACTACATCCAAAGATGTTGTACAATCCAAAAAATCAATAAATACCGCAGAATCAAATGCTCCATCTCCTGCATCGGCAATTGCCAAAACAAAACGATAAGTTTGACATGGTACAACATTTATATCTCTGGTCAATACTGTAGTAAAAGCGTCAAGCTTCGTGCTTGTATTTCCTGTATTGGTTACATAAAAAGCACTATTTGTATTTGCGTTTACATTGTCGATAGATACAATTGTTGTATTATTCGGTAAAGTTGCCACGTTGGTGTTGTTATATGCAGCTCCTGAAGGATTGGGACCAGTTACGAAAAAACCGAAAGCATCATTGTAGCCTGCATTAACGAATTCTGGGTACTCCTCCGAACCAAAAACAAATCGAATAGTGAGTGTTGAGCATGTTGGAACAACGTCAAATTCCAAAACACAACAATCTCTTGTTGCTAGGGGTTCCAGATTCGTAAGCAAAGGATTGTTGCAATTGGCTAAAAGAGGTGTTGACCAATTTTGATTAACAGGTCCATTCAAAGTATTCAAATTTCCGGTTGACAAAATGACTCCGGAACCGATTCCTAGATTTGTTGAGGCACCATTTGTAAAGGAACCGTAAGCATTATTTCCACAGGAAATGGTTGGGTTGGTAACAGATAGACCTCCACCAACCATTGCGCTGAGCAAAGTTTGAGCAGAAACACCTGTATTTGAAATTACTATTTGAGCCTTAAAACCGAAGCAAACGGTTAAGAGGAAAACGGGTAGAAAAAAATATTTTATCATCCTTTGTTTTGGGTTGAGTTGAATTTTGAAACGAGATTTATTCAAAACAAGTTGCACAAACCACATTTGCAAAAGGCTGGTAAATATACTGTAAATTCGCAACAATTATGTTTTTGAAAACCTTAAACCTTCTAAACTTTAAGTCTTTCTCCGAAAAGGAATTCGAACTTTCCGAAGGGGTAAATGGCTTCGTTGGGAACAATGGTGTTGGGAAAACAAATGTCCTCGATGCTATTCATTACCTGAGTGTTGGAAAATCGTATTTGAATTCCATCGACAGACAAATAGTGCGTTTTGACGAAGATTTCTTTGCTGTTTCGGGTACTTGGTTGTTGGAAAATGATGAGTACAATGTGCATTGCAGTTTTAAAATTGGTTCAAAGAAAAAGGTACGTTGCAACAAAAAAGAATACGATAAATTAAGCGAACACATCGGGAAATTTCCTGTCGTTTTTATTTCTCCTTACGATGGTGACCTAATTGCCGAAGGAAGTGAAATGAGAAGAAAATGGTTCGATGGAATTTTGGCGCAATCGGATAAATCTTATTTGGAACTGATTCAACGTTACCAGCGTATCCTCGAACAACGTAATACCTTATTGAAGCAATTTTACGAAAGCCGCCACTTTGATAAGGACAGTATTGACATTTGGGATGTTCAAATGACTGAAATTGGACAACAAATTTTTAACTCACGCAAAAGTTTTTTAGCGGATTTCCTTCCTGATTTCAAGAAAATTTACGGTGAAATTGCAAATTCAGAGGAATTAGTTGAGATTACCTACAAATCTCATTTTCAGGAAGAAAACTTTTATCAACAACTAAAAAATGGTGCGCAAAAAGACGCACACACACAATACTCGAATTTCGGTGTACACAAAGATGATTTGCTTTTCACGATTGGCGGTCATCCTGTAAAAAAGTTTGGTTCGCAGGGGCAACAAAAAACCTTTTTAATTGCCTTGAGAATCGCACAATACGATTGGATGAAGCGACAAATGAAAAAGAAACCAGTGCTCTTACTCGACGATATTTTTGATAAACTTGACAATAATCGGGTTCAAAAATTGGTGAAATTGGTTGCAACTCACTATCTTGGTCAGGTGATAATCACCGATACAGACCCACAAAGAATGTCGCAATTATTTGAGCAAATTGAAGGAAACAAAAAATTATTTCACCTTTCACCGTCTATCCAAGAACCTGAACCACAAGAACTATGAACGAAAAAGAACGCTACCAAAAATCCCGACCACTTGGAGATATTGTACAAAATATGATGAAGGCTTATGGCTTGGAAGATAAAATGTTGGAAATGTCTGTAATTGAAGCGTGGCCTGAATTGATGGGAAAAGCTGTAGCCTATCGAACTACCCAACTTTCGTTCAAAAACAGACGCTTACACATTCATTTGAATTCTTCTGTGATGCGTGAAGAATTACTTTTTGGCAAAGAAATCATCATCGAAAGAGTTAACGACCACGCGGGGAAATCGATTATTGATGATGTTTGGTTTGAGTAGTGTGAATGATATGCCTCTTACAATTTGGTCTTTCCGAAGGTTTGATAAGACATGACATTAGGATTTTTTCTAATCCGCAACTTCGTAGTCATTTTATGTCATCTTTGAAATTACCTCCTTTTACAAAAACTTAAAAAGTACTCCAGTAAAATGAGGTTTCGTTCGTCTTGTTGATAGAATCGCTCTGGATGCCATTGTACACCCATCACCAACCAAGCTCCGCTTATTTTTTCTATTCCTTCAATTGTTCCGTCATCAGCAACTGCACTCACCAAAAAATCTTCTGCCAAGCGCTCAACGGATTGATGATGCCAACTATTTACTTTTAAAAACTCACTCTGAAATAAGGCAAAAAGTGTACTTTCAGTGTTAACCATAACAGCATGTTCCAAATCTTTTTTCTGCATCGGGTCACGGTGAATAGCCGCAATATTTTCCGCTCTCGGACACATTTCATTAAAATCTGGACATAAACTCCCACCAAAAAACACATTGATAAATTGCATTCCTCGACATATTCCAAAAATTGGAAGAGAATCTTGAGCAGCAAGTGTGAGCAATCGCCATTCTTGTTCGTCGCGTTTTTCCTCCAATTCACACAAGCCCACTAATTCTGGTTTTCCGTAGCGTTTTGGGTGAATATCCGCACCACCACTTAACAAAACGCCATGACATTTGCGAAGTTCCGATTTCCATTTCCACCTTTCGATTTTCGCGAAATTCACCAAAACAGCCGTAGAATCAACTTGTTGTAAATAACGTTTCACATTTCCGTTATCACGAATTGTTGCAATACGAAGGTTTTGTGAGAAAATCGAATTTGTTATTAGGTAAACAAAAACTACAAATAATAATCTCATTTTTGTTGAAGCGAAAAAGGTTGACGGTGTTGCAACGATCGACCGAGAGTTAACTCGTCAGCGTAATGTAGTTCCGAACCAACAGCAATTCCGCGTGATAAAGTGGAAACGAAAACTCCGAAGGACTGCAACTTCTTGAAAAGGTAAAAATTGGTTGTGTCTCCTTCCAAGGTTGGACTTAAAGCAAAAATTACCTCACTCACCGTGCTTTCCTCTAGCTTTTTAATTAGGGTTGAAATGTTCAAATCAGCGGGAGAAATTCCTTCCATCGGAGAAATTAATCCGCCGAGCACGTGATAAACACCACTGTAGGTTCCTGTGGATTCGATTGCCATGACATCTCTAATATCTTCAACCACACATATTTGCGCTTTATTTCTCCTTGAATCTGCACAAATAGGACAAATTTCTTCATCGGAAACGTTGTGGCAAATGATACACGACTTAGCAATCGTAACCAATTCCACCAAGGATTTTGATAATTGTTCGGTGTCTTTTGCAGGTTGTCTCAATAAATGAAGAGCGATTCGCAGGGCAGATTTCTTACCAATTCCCGGTAAACTTGCAATTTCTTCAACTGCTTTGGATAAATATTTAGATGGAATTTCCATTGTAAATCAGTAGAGTAAATTGAGTGAAACGGTATCAAAAGGAGTGGTAACAATTTCCCTCAATCCTTGGTTTGCTGTACCAATCACCCAATAATAAAAAGAGTAGGTTTGATTGCCATTATTAATACAATAAAAAGTGGTATCCGTAGCGCCATAAAAATTTTGTTCCGTACTAGGACAACATGTTTCACATCCTTGTAAACCTGCTTGTTTGATGTAGCGTAAATAATTGGTGGATTGAGGATGAGATTTTTTAAGTTGGATTTTTACCCAAGCTTGGGCGTGCGTTTCGAGATTGCGAATATTATCTGATGCAATAGTCAATGAGGAATAAAATAAGTCTTGTTTGATAGGAAAATAATTCGCTTTCAATACCCGAATAATGTATTTCTCCGACTTATCACGAGGAACTTTGAATTCATAATTTCCACTGCCATCAAGTGTTTGGGAACTAATGAAAATTTCAGTAATTGTGCCAATTGGGACTTTATAAATTTCAACCACACCTCCGTTCAAACCTTGATAAAAAGTCAAATCTTTTACCGTTCCTTTAATGACAAACTCACCCGTTCCTTTTTTGCAAGAAATCAGAACGAGAATTAAAAAAACAAATTGAATTAAGCGACCCATGATTGAAATTCAGCCGTTTTTTCTTGTGGAACAAAAAAGTAATCACCATCTTCATGTTCGGCAACAAAATTTTGATTTTCAATTCCGAAATGTAAATAGTTCATTTCTTGAAACATACGCAAAAGTTCTACTCTGTTTTTTTGGTCAATTTCCAATTGCACAAAAGGTCTATATTTTTCGATGAGCGGTCGAATTTCTTTAAAAACAACACCTTCATAACCCTCAATATCACATTTAATGTAGTCTATTTTTCCAAAATTTTCGAGGAAAGTTAGTGCCTTCACAATTCTCACTTCTTGTGTTCGCTTAGTCTCATTCTCTCTCTCATTCTCATTCTCTCTCTCATTCTCTCTCTCATAAATGTGTGGGAGTCCAGTTCGAATAAAACCATCAGTTTGAGGCATGACCATTGTAACCGTTCCTTCTTCTCGTCCGAGGGCAACATTGTGGATTTCAACATTTGCACGCTTTCCCAAAAAATGTTTCAAAACCTGATAAAATGCAGGTACAGGTTCAATTGCAATTACTTTACCTTGTTTGGCTAAATTGGAGAAAGTCCGCGCGAAATAGCCCAAATTCGCTCCAATATCGAGCACCACAAAATTCGGTTGGATGAGTTTGCGAACCATATAATGGTATTTAAAATTGGGATTTCCTTTGAGTAAACCACTGGAATACAATAGGAAGAATACACGGTGTAGCGTTTTGAGATAAGCGCTTTCCGAAAGAATTTTAGACAGAAATTTTTTAATCAAATGCATCTTCGGCGAAGTTACCAAAATAAGAGGAATACTTGTTGGGAGCTTTTCAAAAGAATACATGAGTCAACTCCGAAAAGTCCCTCCGCCGTATCAGACTTCAAAACTCTACATATCGTTAAAATTTTAATCCCGATAGCTAACGGAACCAGTTTAAAATTTACGTCGCATCGATTTTGATTGATTTTCCACAGCGAATTTCCTTTTCAAAATAGATTCAAAATTTAGTTGTTATTCACTTTTAAATTTCTCTCCTTGTTTCTTTCTTGTTGCGTCGAGTTCAGCCTTTTCTGTTGTGCTGTGAAAGTATATTAGCACTTCAAAGCCGAGCAATTCAATCGCTTTTATTTTCCAAGATGAGATCGTTTCTAAATTTGGAATGAGGTTTCAAAAACCACAGGCCTCGTTTCTTCAATAAATCTCTCTGACGGACAAACATTTGGACTTGAAATTGGAGTAGCATTATAACTTTTCTTACGAACACGTTAGAAATAAATTTATTGACTATATCATTAAAGTGGCATCGTACAACGAATAAAGCTCCTATTCAATGCAAAATATGCGACGATAATTTTTAATGCGACGAACAACCTTTATATTCATTGCAAAATTTAAGACGAATGGAGTATTATATACACCAGAAAGACAACTAGCCAAATTTCACATGGGATAACGACAAATTCCTTAATTTATACCAAATGTACCGTAGATTGTCGTATGTAAAATAACCTATGGTTTATGTCATCGTCGGTATTACTTGTTTTGATTGGTTTTTTAACAAGATTTGCAAGTATTCCCTTGTTAATCATAATGTTGGTTGCGATTTACACCACAAAATCACAAGTTTTTATTGAAAAGGGTTTTTGGGAGTTACTACACGGTAGCCGTACCGATTGGTCGATGCTTTTGGGAAGTATTTTCCTGATTGTTAAGGGTGGAGGTAGGTGGTCTTTGGATACAATTTTCGGCGAAGAAATAAGAGATAATATTCATCAGAACAAATCAGGTTTGGGTTAACTCTTAATCACTTTCTTCGTTTGAACAAATTGTCCTTGCTTAATTTGAAGTAAATACACGCCTTTTTTCAATTTTTCGCCATCCACCCAATATGTATTTTGACCTATCGGAAAGGTTTCTTTGCTTTTCCACAACACTTGTTTACCCGTTAAATCCAAGACTTTGAATTCGATGGGTAAACCAGAATTGGTAAAGAAATCCAAAGTAATTCCCTTTTCAAACGGATTTGGAAAAACGTGTGTAAAAACCGGTTGACTTTCCGAAATTCCTGCAAACGGATCCAAACAATGTGGCGGAGCTGGTGCAACGGTGAAAAGCGCAGACGTTGGTGAACCTCCACTCGTTAGTTTACCTTCATTGTTCAAAACCCGATAAATACCCGCTGAATTTTCGTTTAAGTTGAACGGATCTTGAATGTTTTGCAAAAACCAAAATTCATTTTGCGCACGCTCGTTTCTTAAATCTAATAGTCCGTAACCGTGATTGTTAAGGTCGCAAAAACGAATATGTGGATTGCTTGTTGTAATTAATGATTGTGCCAAACCTGCATTCCCTGAACCTAAACCAAAATCATTTCCTTCGTCAAAATTGTCTGAGGATAAGCTAGGTGGAATGAACTCTACCGCGAGTGAACCGTTTCCGTTCAAAGGGTTATATCCTTGAAAATTAAACGGATTTTTCGCCAAATTGGTCGCAAATGAACAATGAAAATCCCCTGAATAAACAATTACATTTTTGATGTTTCCGGTATCAATTAAGTTCAAAATTTGATTCCTTTCAAAATTGTATCCGTCCCAATTTTCAAAAACCAAAGGAACATTTGCCACTTGTAATTGACCGAACATCAAACCGTTAGCAATCACTTTCCATTTTGCTGTTGATTGGTAAAGTCCATCTTTCAACCATTCTAATTGTTCGGGACCACACATCTTTGCAAATGGGGAATTGTAGATAGTATCGTTCACATCAACAGCAAATGAACTTCGGTCATACAATCGAACATCCAACATGAATAAATCCAACATATTCCCAAAAGAAAACTTTCGCCAATTTTTTATGGCATCGCTGGAACTTACCTCTCGTACAGGATTCCACTCGCGGAATGCCTTTACTGCTGTGTTTTTACGTGTTTGATAGCTTCCAAATTCCGCATCGTGTCGAAGTGAAGTATCCGTAACGGCATCCACAACAATATCATGGTCATCCCAAATTTGAATAAAAGGAAAAACTTGGTGACAACGTGCCAAATTACTGTCCAATTTGTATTGTGAATAACGCGTTCGGTAGTCGTTCAGTCGCCAAACTTCCGCATTGGGTTCATGTTTTCTTTCTTCTGGACCTCCACCAGTTTCATAAATGTAATCCCCTAAATGTACCACTGCGTCAACATTATTTCTATTCGCTAGTGTTTTGTAAGCATTGAAATATCCTCTGCGGTAATCGTTACAATTCACAAAGGCCAAACGTACATTCTCAATATTTCCAATTGCAGCCGTTTTTGTTCGACCTATTACAGAGGTGTCAGTGTCAGCTATGAAGCGATAATAATAATAGCTGGAAGGTTGAAGATTGGCCAAATCAATTTTCACGGTGTAATCGATGGATGAATCCGTTAAGAAAACGTCATTTTGAATGATTTGGGAAAAATTCAAATCCGTAGCGACTTGATAGGTAATTGATTTTTCACCTACAAAATTTAATGGTGGAGTCCAACGTGTCCAAATAATAACTCGATCTTCCAAAGGATCACCTGAAGCTACACCGTGATAAAACGGTGCACCACAAATAGCGATTTTTTCATTTTTCTCTTTGTGTCGTAAACCAAATTTGTCTTGTGGTTCAAGTTGACTATTTTCTGAATTTGGAATTAAATCTGATGGAGAAAAATATTTGGCAAGCGCTTTTTTAAGCTGAATAACGGTTTCATCGTCATGCTCTTCCTTTTGAGCAAAAAAGGAAAAGACCGAAAAAAGAAAAACAAGAGTCAGAAGTTTTTGCATGAGGTTTTATTTAGACCCTAAAAATAATTTATTTGAAATGCAAAAACGTTAATTCACTGAAAATTAATAAATTCAAATACTCAAATTAACAAAACTCAAAGCTACACCTTCCAATTCCATTTAAATATCCGTTGCAGAACAATTGCAACAAGGGGAAGTAGAATGACAAGTTGTAGGTAAATCCACCAAGAAAAAGTGGGTTGAGAAGTATCCAAATAAAGTGCATCTGTTTGAAAAGCTTGCCAAGAGGATGTAACAAAAAGTGCGGTGACAAGATTATTGGCAGCATGATAACCAGAAGAAAGTTCAACACCTTTGTCCCAATAGGTAATTAAAGCGAAAAAGGCTCCCATTATGAAATAGTAAGGTAGAATCCCGTATCCCAAAAAATCTACTTCAGGATTACTGAAATGCATACTAGCAAATAACAAGGAGGAAATGATTATTGCTGCGCGATTACTACCCGTTCGTGCTTTAATTCCTTGCATGGCCAAAGCGCGAAAAATCAATTCTTCCACTAAAGTTTGTATTGGAATGAAAAGAACAGAAACCAGCAATAGCAACAAAAATTTTGAAAGTTCGAATTGCCAAACCAAATTCTTGTTCTGAAAAATCTCGAATATCAACAACGGTAAAATGAAAATCACTCCCACTAAAAAACCGATTAAGTAGCGTTTAAAGTCAAACTTTTCACGACTTGTAAAAAGGCTCAAAACTCGCCTTTCGTGGAACTTTGAAATGGAAAAAGCCAAAGCTAAACCAGTGAGTAAAAACGGAAAAAGTAACCAAAATAAATAACGTGACTTCCCCATAATTTCAGGAACACTCGCATCATTTATCAATAAATCTGGATTGTTCTTAGCAAAAAAAAGTTCCCAATCCAAAACCATGAATAGGGAACCGAAAATATATGTTGAAAAAATGAAAACAATTGTACGTGTGTAAGTCCTCACATCGCGTTTGCCTTCGAAACCAAAATCAAGGAAATTCATCAGGAGAAAATATCCCTCATTTTACGAAAAAAACTTTTGTTGTTTACGTCAACTCCTGGATTGAAATTTTCACTGTTTTTAAGTTTTTCCAAAATTTCTCTTTCTTCTTTTGTCACCTTAGTTGGTGTGAAAATATTTATGTGAACAAATTGATCTCCAGTCGCATAACCTTGAACACTTGGTAAACCTTTTCCTCTTAAACGCAACACTTTACCACTTTGTGTTCCTGGGTCTATTTTGATTTTTACGCGGCCATTAATTGTCGGAACTTCAATGTGTTCGCCCAAAACAGCATCCAT